>WBZS01000882.1_pt1 | contig 29000 bp, 24 predicted proteins | sample 5204201 | NCBI WGS metagenome assembly WBZS01 (sample SAMN12344357, study PRJNA552823) | activated sludge metagenome | biome: Activated sludge suspended growth; feature: Nitrification reactor; material: Wastewater; isolation source: activated sludge from nitrification reactor of wastewater... | reverse complement strand
GGATTTTTTGGTTGGTTGGTTTCGGGCAACGCAAGTTGAGTGGCGCGGCGTTTTTCCTGGAGACGGAAACTTTCGCCGCGGATGTTGATCACGGTGGAGCGATGGAGCAGGCGATCGAGCGCAGCGGAAGCCATGACGGGGTCGTCGGCAAAGACTTGTCCCCATTCGCTGAAGGCTTTGTTGCTGGTGATTGCGATGGGTTGATTGCGTTGATAACGATTACAGATGACCTGGAACAAGAGGCTCGCTTGAACCTGATCAAACGTCAAGTAACCGACTTCATCGATAATCAGCAGCTTGGGCTGCATCAGCGCGTTGAGTTGCCGGTGGAGCGAGTTGGAATCGACGGCTTTGGTCAGTCGATGAGCGAGGTCCATCGCCGTGGTAAAGTAAACGCGGTGCCCCATTTCGGCGACCAGCATTCCCAGCGCGATGGCCAGGTGAGTCTTGCCGGTGCCCGGTGGTCCGAGAAAGACAATCGAGCGACCTTCGGCCAGGTATCGACCGGTGGCGAGTTCGTCGATGAGTCGCCGGTCGATAGAAGGCTGCGCCGCGAAGTCGAAATCCGTCAACCGTTTGCGTGCCGGGAACTTTGCGAAAGTCAAATTGAGTTCGACTCGTTTGCGATGGCGTTCGGCCAGTTCGCCGTCGAGGAGTCGCCCCAGGAAGTGGGTGTAACTCCAATTGGCGGCGGCCGATTGCTGGGCGACTGAATCGAGCTGATCGCAAGCGACCGTCAAGCCGAGTTGTTCGAGTCCGGTGCGGGCTTTGGATTCATAAAGTTCGCTCATGCCAGCACCTCCGCCGAGACGCGGTTCATTGATCGGCCTTCCGCCAAAGACATCGGCAAGTCGAGAAATTGCTCGAAGCGAGATAGCGGGACTTGCTCCACGTCGTTTGAGAACTCGATGTTCCAACGAGGGCGATCGGGTGGCGGCTCGACTTGCTGGGCCGTGATCTTCCAAAGTTCCGCCAAGTGTTCTTTGCAGACAATCGATTGCCCACAGCGAGCGGCCGCGACGTGCTCGGCGATCACGCAATCGGCCGAACGGATCTCGATTTTGCCGCCGCTGGCGTAAACTTGCACCACTTGCCCGGCGAACTGCGGTGGCACGCTGTACTTGCTCCCGCCAAAACGGACCATCGATTCCCAATTGGCTGTTCGCGTCACCGGATCGTGAAAGTGATAGGCACTGACGGATGAGAGCGGGATCAACTGCAGGCGTTCGTCGACGAAGGCTTCTTGCGGAACGCGCCCCGTGGTGCCGTGCACGCGAACGTTGGCGACGTGGTTCATCCAGTGAAGGCCTTGGGCGTTCAAGTCGTCGATTCCATGGAACGTGCGTCCCGCGAGAAAGTTGTCTTTGACGTAATCCACGAGTCGTTCGACTTTCCCTTTCGTTCGCGGACGATACGCGCGATGCGTCTTGATCGCGAAGCCGTGATGCTTGGCAAAGTCGGCGAAGGCTTCGTTCAATCGCCCGGGCCCGATCCGCACCTGCTTCATGTTGTCGTACAAGATCGATTGCGTCCAGCCACCAAAGTAAGCGAACGCTTCTTGATGACACTGGATCAGCTCAGGCAACTTCATCGACGTGGTGAACTTGATAAAGGTCATTCGCGACCAGGCCAGGACCATGACGAAAGCGTACACGCTGATCGGCTTGCCATCGGGGCCTGGGAACTTGCCGCAATAGGTCCAGTCCGCTTGAGCCTGTTGGCCCGGCGCGGTTTCGAAACGTACCGTGACTTTGCGGCTGCGCTGCGTCGCCGACTTGAGCGAGTTCAAATAGCGCCGCACGGTGACCGCCGATCCTTGATAGCCCATCGGTCGAATCTCTTCGAGCAGGCGAACGGCGGAGAGTCCAAACTGTTCGAAGCGTTGGCGGAGGTAATCCTTGAACGGGTTGAGTTTGGATGACCGCTGGGGCGAGTTGAACTTCCCCGAATGCTCGCCTCGCAGAACTTTACGAACGGTGTTCCGCGCCTGACCGGTCCGCTCGGCAATCTGCCGAATCGAAAGGCCCTCTTGTTTAAGAATCTTAATATCCATGAATCGCTCCACTGTGATCATTGGCCTCCCCCCGTGTCAGCAACCAAGCTGAAATAGGGGCGACGGCACTGAAATAAACTGGGAAAACCCGGCAATTTGCGTCGCCCCATGCTGCTGCGCAGCAGCATGGGGTTGTTTCATACCCGATTCCCCAGGTGGGTCAATTCTCGATGATCATTAGTGGGTCATTTCTTAATGAGCGTTGATACATCCGCTCATTACCATCCGCTCATTCCCATCCGCTCAGCTGTATCGAACTGCGAAGTCCTCTCCAGTTTTCTCAACAATTCGGTCAACACCCCCTCCAACACACCAAATTCTATACAGTCACAATTCGGCCAAAAATACGACCACAATTCGGCCCGTAACAACTCCACCGTGATCAACATCCGCGGCGAAAGTTTCCGTCTCCAGGAAAAACGCCGCGCCACTCAACTTGCGTTGCCCGAAACCAACCAACCAAAAAATCCAACCGACCGACCGCATCACTAACGTTCGATGCCACGGCCTTCGATAATTAACTACGTCACAACTCCGTCCCCTCAACCCCAAAGGAACCCAACCCAAAAAACCAAAACCACCCAACTCCCCACCCACTGGGTCAATTCTAAATGATCAATTCCGGGTCAATTTTGTTTGAGCGTTGACACTCTTCTTATCCTCTTCTTCCTCTTCATTTGAGTGCCTAGTAAAACCAACTCGAATAACCCCAGGGTTTGAGCATTTCGACTTCAAGACCAAGGAGATCGGCCAGCTCCTTCACAAATTCGTCACCAAACCCAGTTACTTTCCCTTTGACAGCCAAACTGGTCAAATTGACGTATCGCTTGCCTTTCTTCAAGGAAATCTTGCAGTTCGATCGCCGATATTCGCCATCAAAAATGTATCTAACGACGATACGATCGGAAGGGGAAACTGCCACTATGCTGGACCACACAGTGCGTCCAACCAAGTTATGCTTCTTAAGTACACATCTTTCGCGTTTGCATACCATTAGCTCTCTTGTGTACAACGCGCCAAGGCATAAACACGTTGTACAACCAAAGCCGAGAAAAAAGCCAAGCCAAGCTAACATCGCTTCTTGAAATGTAGTTGCGCGGCTAATCGCAAAGAGCGTTGCCGTACACATGCTTCCCCCCACTGCCGATATGACAGCGACAATTACCGCGCTAAGCATCCAGTTTGGCTGACCCATAACTGCGTAAGCGTTCAACTTCGTCCAACAAACATCAGTGCCAGCTGATGAAACCTTGACGATCTCTTTCACTCCAATCTTCCTCACAAAAACCTAATTCGTTTTTCGCGGCAAAACATCCCCCTAATCGCACAGATCGAAAAGACAAATTCGCACTGTACACCTGTTGGATGCCATCCAGCATCATCAGGGTTACTTTTACCACAAAAATCACTCCCGCCTGAACAGCTCAAGCCAGCACATCCAGATATGAGCTCAAGAGGGTCTTCAGTACATATCTTTAAGTCCGCTACAATCGCGAACTTCATACAAAACCATTGCTCATGTGAAGGCAGACAGCCGCTAGTCTCACTGCCAAGTTCCACCATAAATTGCAAAGCAACACTGCCTTTAATTTTGACTAATACGCCAGCCGGAACTTTGACATTAAAGACGAGTCTTATTCGCGCAATTATCAGCTGTCTAGTATACTCTGCGGTCCTTCCCGTGCAGTCGCAATCTTCACGACATGACATTAACTCACCGCCCCCATTCACATCAAAATCCCATGAAAATTGAAGGGGCAGCGGAAACCACTTCATAAGTTCACCCAGCCTGTCAAGTTTGGTAAGGACCGGCTCCATCCATGAGAACCTCCCACCTACTACAATGCGTTGTTTCGAACAACCTTTCAGGGGACGATCAGCTCCAGGACGCTCAGCTTCCAAGCCGAACGGATCTGTACCGTCAAGTCCAAAATACGTTGCATATAAATTTGGACCGTCAATATATTTTAGCGGATCACGGCTTAAAAACCTCTGTCCTATTGCATCAAATTGTCGATACCGAAAAGCGATTAGTTTGGTCTTCTTGTCAACAGCGTGGCCTTGCATCAAACGGTTGGTAGGCAGGACATCTGCTGAAATTGAATTTCCGACCGCATCAAACGCCACTGGCAATCTTCCTGGCGTATAAGCTAAACGCCCTGTGACGTCACCGCTATTATTGGTGAAACCAATTACGTTACGCTGTTGATCTTTATGAACAAACGTGTAGTCGATCGAATTCTTGACAAGTACTAACATGTCGTCAATTCTATCAGAATAAATAAACTTCGTATTGGAAGCCTGAAAGATTTGGCCTCGGCCAACCTCGCCGATAATATGATGACCGTGCGGCAAAAAGATGATATCGGATTCACTGTCCGCGCGAGCAATGCAACGTCCAAACACATCGTATTGAAATTGCACTTCCAATGATCCTGGTGTTGAATCGATATCAGCGCCTACCAATTGGTTGTCGATATCCCAAATGAGGTTTAATGATGGTGATTCGAGCGAGGCCGGTCGCGACAAGAGATTGCCTTTTGCGTCGTATGTTATGACCCCAGAATTTGCGCCTTCGGAGAACGCAGTAAACTCGTGGACCGGATTGTGGGTCCGGGTTTGTGTGATACCAGCGCTAGTGTAGCTGTTTAAATCACCGGCTAGTGAAATTACCCAAGACTGATTAAGAAGTCCGCTCGAACGATTCCAGGTTGTTACTCGATTCAAGTCATCGTAGCCGCTTCCGCCTGTGGTGAATCCATAGCCAGAGAGTGGGCCGTTTGTTATAGTCTCCGCTATTTTATTCTTATTTGCATCCCACGAATACGTGTAGGTGCCAATTTTGTTTGGTCCAGGATTCGTCGTTACAATAGACGCGATTTGATTGTCAGTGCGTGAATTCCAAGTAGTCACTGCGCCATTCTGATAGGCACTTGATGCAAGCCGCCCGCCGCTATCGTAGGTACGAGTCTCCATGATCAAACCATTGTATTTAGTTTCATGTAACTCACCTCGAACAGTAAACGTTCGTTCAACAGGAATTGAATCCGGGTAAATTAGTTGGCTTACACGACTTAAAGCGTCGTATTCTCGACTCACAAGGTACGTTTTTCCGGAAATTGTAAGTGACTCGCTGCTGAGGCGACCTGCACTGTCGTAGATCATCGAGACGACGTTGGAATAACGACCGGAATTGGCGGAAAGTATACGCCCTGCTTTATCATATTGAATCAAATCGCTGTCAGAGATTGCGCCAGTAGGTGAATTGGCTTTAGTTCGGGCGTCGCGTTGCACCATTCGGTTGGCCATATCATGATTGAACGTAATGGTATCGCCATTTTGATCGACCCTGCGCATTAATCTGCCCACAGGATCATATTGCAGTTCAACTATTCCGTAGCCCAAGTCACCAGAACTGGTGTTGGCAGCATGGTCTGGGTAAGTTTCGCTAATTTTCTCGCCTCGCGAATTATAAGCAAACGAGGTTATACGATTTTCGGCATCAACGATGGATAGCAGACGGCAACAACTGTAGTTTCGAGTAGTTACGCCACCGAGGCTATCGATTGTGGTTTTAAGTCGGTTTTGAGCGTCGTATGTGAACGTCTTCACCTTACCTTTCGCATCTGTTTCAGTAGTGACCATTCCATACTTATTGTACGTCATACTCGTAACGTTACCGAACGTGTCAGTCTGGCTGGACCTGCGGCCAAGTTGATCGTGTGTTGCGTCGTAGCCGACATTGTTGGGATCACGGAACTTGACAATATTGCCATTGGCGTTGTATTCAATTTTGGTAATCTTGTTGAGCTGGTCGTAAGTTTCCAGTTTCCGGCCGCTGCCATCTTCACGACTACGAATGGTCTTACCATTGGCATCCACCATTCGACTTTCGATTACCGTCCCGAATCCTGCAAGCGTTTGCCAGATGTCGTAGCGAAAGCTGGTCCAAGTCACTAGCGCGAACGGTGTCGGACCGTCCCATGGTTGAAGTTGTGCTGTAATCACTGGCCGACCAAGCACGTCGGAAATTGCTACCGAGACTTCTTCTTCGCCATTAATCGACACAACGGCACTCCCCGAATTTAGATTGGTCGGGAAGTAGGAGACGGCACCCCCGGACGCTTCAGCTGCGGCCGCTTTGGCCATAACCGCGCTAAGGCTCAGGTTGTAGGTCCCTCCCCCGAGTTTTTGGACTGTCATGCCGGTCGTGTTGTCCAAACCGATCCCGTCCTTCATGTTGCTGTCGTAGTACATCTGAGTCGTGATCCCCAGACCAGCAGAAATTCCATCAAGCCCGGCGATGGGCGGACTATTCCGGTTAACGTCCAATTGGGGTGTCAACCAAACCGTCGACGCCACCGGACGGCCCAGATAGTCGTAACGTGTCGTGTGTTCCGAGAGAGTCTTGGCATCGATCGGATTCGATTTCGTTGTGTGCGTCGAGTAGTCCGAAACTTGAACTTTATGGGTACCGCGACCTGCGGAATCAAATCGATTCATCGTGCCGTGACCAAGTGGGTCGATGCTACCAATATAGTGGCCGCAGCAGTCGTCGTGATAATCACTTGTCCAAACATTGCCACTACCGTCAGTCGAAGTCGCCACCCGGCCATCAATCGAATAGGCTTGGCTTGAATTCGACTCCGAAGAGCCACCACCGGGCGCTACTATCGTTGAGGCCTTCTTCCCTCGACCTGTGAATCCAAACAAGGTCTTCATATAGGAATTCTGCGAATCGCTCGCATCGAAATAACGTGGCGAACGAACTTCCGATACTTGACTTGCTGAGTTGTAAAGCGTTTCGGTTTTGGCTTCCACCGAAGTTCCAAAAGCGTCCTTCCGTTCTTTCTCACGATCACGCGAATCGTAAGTGTATTTAGTTGAAACATTCTGCCCGTCAATTTCTTCCAACAGGTTCCCCGTTGCGTCTTTGATCGCGTCGGAAATCAAATACGCGGCGTTGTTCGCCGTGCTGCGCATCAGGTTCATTACTGCCGCATTATCGGCCAGCGTAAAGTCCTTGTGATTCGCTTGTACCAGACGAATCAGCGGCGAACCGTTGCTCGCACTGTAACCACGGTACACGCGCCGCCCGTACATGTCCTCGTTGTAAAACACGCGACCTTGGGAGTCGTAATTGACTTTGGCGGATTGCAAGTCCCCATTGGCAGCCCACATCTTGGTTTCTATTACCCGATGACGGTAGTCATAGATTTGCTGTATCGTGTTCCCGTTCGTCACCAAAGTCGAAACCAAGCTTGTATCTGGCATGTATGTAGACGTCGTTTTGTGCTGCTTTGTTACGTCCGTATTGGCGACCACCTGCCCCGTCGAGTTTGTGATCTCGCCAGCCACTACAGTTTGCGTCAGCCGTTTGTCCGCATCATAGGTATTCAGTGTATAAACACCCATTCGATCTTTCGTCTTGGCGACAAGGGCCGCCGTCGCGCTATTTGCAGGTCCAAACACAACCGACTGCGTCGAGCCATCTTCATAAGTCACCGTCGTAGGTCGCATCAGCGCGTCGTAGGTAAAGGCCACGACGTCGCCTTTGGGATCAGTTACGTCCACTACCGGACCATAGGCCGTATAGGTGTATGTCGTCGTTGCCCGCGGACCGCCTGAAACGTCTGCCGAATCGATTGTTTTCCATAGCTTACCGTTAGGGTAATACTCAAAATCCGTCCGATACAGGTCGGTCTGATTCGTGTGCAAGGGAGAGAACACCGTCTTTAGATCGCCGTTCGCAAAATACTCATAGCAGTACTCGGCGTATTCTGGCTGATTCACGTCTGAACCGCTGACCTCCTTGATCCCAACCTTCGATTTCAGCAAGTTGCCCTTCGTGTCGTACTCATGGATCGCCACGTTTCCGATCCGATTGCGGTGCCGCGTTACTTGTTTGAAACCGTTGTAAGCAAACGTCTCGAACGTCCCATCTGGATAGTCATAGCGTGTTGGAAAAAAGTCGCTGTCGTATGAAATCACAACTTGCGTACCGTTCCGCAGTAGAATCTTGTCAGCCGCACCCGTATTGAACATCAACGCCACGTCATCGGTCGAATATGATGGACTGGGAATTGTCGGAAAACTTCGGGACATATATGTGGACTCAGCCACCAGGTTTGTAAACGCGTTGTACCCGTCATTGATGTTTCCAAGAGTCCAGGAAGTGTAATAATAGTGGTACTTCCCAGCGCGATAGTATCCAAGCTTGTTTCCTGCGTACCAGACGCGGTAGTCATTTGGCACCGATGGATTCGGGAAAATCGACATCACTGTCGCTCCCGCGCTTGTCGTAATCGCACGAAAACAATTTGTCGGCTGATTGATCAGGCTGTTATTGTAGAGCATGAAGTCTTGAGCCAGCTTGTACACTCGGTTCGCCGACGAAGGGGACTTCACCAGAATGCTGGTCGTCTGTGAAACCGGGTCGGTAGTTACATCAAAATCCCATTTCACCCCTTCCGGCAACGTCATCACGTCCATGAAGAAACCTGAATACGTGCAGGTCACAGCACTACCATTCGGCAGATTGATTTGGGTCACCGCCGGCTGCCCTGCCACCGTCGCACCATAAACAAAACTCATCTGATATCCGTAGCGGTCGGTGACCGTATTGATATTGCGAGTGGTCGAACCGGAATAGGTAAGCGCCGTGCCGTTTCCATTGCGGTCCAGCAAGTTGATCAGACGGGCATACTTGTCCATCTGCGCGCCAGCCGATTCATTAGGATCGTCGTAAATCTGGAATTTCAGAACTCGGCCGTCGTGACGAAGAACTTCTATCGATGAAGCCTGTGAAAGCTGCGTAACGGGATTTCCCGATGTATTCAACAACTTCGCGTTTTTGTACAGTTTGTTTTTGTCTTTGAATATTCCGTCCAGCGTACCATCCAGTTGATCACGCAGGGTGACCGTCTCCGCTCGTTCTCGGTCGGTAAACCGCATGGCATTGCCAAGCTCTGCTTCGGCAACCACGTAAACGAAACTGTCGTAGGGCGTTGCCAAACCACGACCGAAGCTGGATGGAAACCAAGCTTCCGTAAACTGAGCCACCAGATTTGTCACGAGGTTGCTGCCGCCAGTATCGCCTGTTCCACCACAACCTGTCGAACAGCCCGACCATAGCGCTCCTTTGCCAATTGCATCGCCACACGGTTCACATGGATTGTTAGGGTCTCCAGAACCAGGCCCAGCCGGTTTACATGGGCCACGCCCACCCGGTCCTGCCGGTCCTGCCGGATCGCCAGGGCCGATGCCTCCAGGGGTACTGCATTTGCTCAAGTCGCCGGTCCATTGACTGTCACCACCATCAAGACCGCATTGACCTTGTTGGCCACTTGGTCCTACGGGTCCATTCCCCGATAGCCCAATCGGGTTAGCGCCGGCTCGTCCATACCCAGACGTGGCACCTCCACCAGCAAACTGCACGTTGAAGAAACCGCCATCAAACATTGACGAACGAATACCGCCTACATGTCGGGCCGAACTTATGTCTCCTGTTCCTTCCGTTGGCTGAGAAGGCATGTTGGGGTACGGAGTCAAGCCCAGAATGTAAAGAACTGCGTAAGGACCTTGGGGCACCACTGCCCCGTTGGTTACTGTGAAATTCGTCGACGCACCTATTGGCATGGCAGGAGGCGCGAAAAAGACAAACGAGGAGGTGTAAACTCCATCGGTAACGTTTTGGCCGTTCATTGTTACCGTGTGAACACCCGCCGTTAATTGTGCTGCGGTTAGTTGAACAACATCCAACTCACCTCCCGCATTACGCAATTCGACGCGTGGAATGTCATTGGTTGGTGTTTGGTCGTATGCCTTTGCCAAATTGTAGGTGAAAGTAATTTGATCTCCGCTCTTTGAAAAATTCACGAACGAAAAATCATCGACGGTAAATCCGCCGCCTCCACCGCCACCGCCGCCACCTGGGTCCTGGCCGAATGAAGGAAATGAGATGATGGAAATGAGCACCAATGTCGCCCAGAAGCGAATAACTGAAGACGTGCCAATGACTACTTTTGATGAAAAGTGACGAGCCATATTGCAACTCCCAAGTAAGTGCTAATGTAGATTTCTATTGATTCAGAAGACCTTATTCCAATCAGCCATTCTTATTTTGATACATGCAGAGCATCGACTCGCTCAGGCATTATTTGTTTGGATTACTACTGGCCACCGCTGGGACTTCAACGTCGATCAAGAATCGAGCTTGGCCGGAGTGGACAGGCGAACTGGCAAAGACTTCGATTTCTTCCCGTGTACCACTGCTCGCCTTGAATGTCGCCCGTGCAATTCCCTCGTCGTCTGCACGAACTGTCATTGTGGCGAGTTGATTAAAAAATTGTCCAAGTCGAGGTGAATAAAAAGTCACCGGCATTTTTGGCTCGACTTTCACTTCCAGATTCACCGACTCTCCCTGCAGGACGGCATTGGAATATCGGCTCTTGCGTTCGAGTGGAACAACTCCAGGTCCCGGCTGGGCCTGCTGCCAGATGCGTCCCGGTTCAACCGTGTTCAGATACGTTTCCGGGTCTTTTTCGTAAGCCTCGCGATCAAAGGGAGGCGGCTCAATTAAGGTTGATAATCGGTGTCCAAGCGAACCGGTTTTGTCGTTCAACGCTTCGGCTACCGATTTGGTATTCGGGTTGGAATCCGGATTTACCATCGGAACAAAGCCTGGATTGGGCGGCGAATATCCTACATCCGCGCTGCCCTGTTCACTCTTGCCTTTAGCAACGGGCTCGATGTCGGTTGGTGGCCGCACGACACCGCCAATTTCGACCCAGTCTTTGGGACGCGGTTCCGGAACAGGAACGTCAACGGTCGGTTGACGATTGGCTTTCGCCAAAGGAGAGTCCGCATTGTTGAGCGGTTGTTGGTCCGCTCTGTCGCGCCAGACGTTGTAGGCCAAGAGCCCACCCACGCCCAGCACAATCAATCCACACACCGACCATCCGAACCGACTCATAGCCTTCACCTCTTTCTCACATCCCAAGCGGACACTCGTCTGTTCAAACAAGTGCCGCGAGAAAAAAACTACTTGAGCTGCATCGTCAAATTTCAGCGGTTTTTCAGGCCCGTCGCGAAGCCTACCCGCAATGTAGCGTTTGCGAATCCAGTTGCAATAATCTCTCTTAGATTTTTTGCAAAACTTTCAGAATAAAAATCGCTTGCAGCTTCTTGCTCGATAGCTATATCGATCGAAATCCTACGTGCCCCAACGGACGCCTTTGGTCTTTGTTCGGAAAATTCACGAATTTTTGTGCACTTAGTCAGATTTCCAAGTACTCCAACAGGGCTTCAGCATGTCAACGAATTCCGCATTTTTTAGCAATTCGAACAAAAAAGCAGGCGATTCCGTAGTCGTTCAACGAAATCCGAGTTGTTTTGGTTCACTGTTTTTGGTACTCATTCCCGGCGATTTTCTAGGATTTGACATTAATCTTGCTTGCGGATTTCGATGCGATTGCTGTGCTTACTTTTGCTGTTGCCGATTCCAGTCCTGAGCGGCTGTGCGGCGGCGACGAAATACGAACGAAGCACGGATTATTTCGCATCTTATAACGAGCCCGTACAAGGAGCTCGTAAAGCAGGCTTGTTACATAAAGAAGGAATCATTGCGCTAGAACAGGGAGACTTGATCAAGGCCGAAAGGTTGCTGAAGCAATCGCTCGGCATCGACAATCGTTTCGGGCCAGCCCACAACACGTTGGGCACGGTCTATTTCCAGCAGCGCAATTTCTATCCGGCAGCTTGGGAATTTGAATACGCCCAACGGATGATGCCTAGCCGACCAGAGCCTGCCAATAACCTGGGCCTAGTGTATGAACAGGTGCAGCGTTTGGACGATGCGATGATGTCCTTCGAGAAGGCAATCGAAATTGAACCAACGAATGCCGAATATCTCGGCAATTGGATTCGCCTAAAGATGAAACAAGGTGAACATTCGGACGAAGTGCGAGGTGCCTTGCAACGACTACTGGAAATTGAGTTTCGACCCGATTGGGCCGAATGGGCGCGACGACATTTGGCAATGGGAGATATCTGGCGCAGTTCGTTCGGAGGGGAGGCGTGTCTTCCGACTGGCGGGCCGTCGATGGAGTATCCGCTGGATCCGTCAATAAATCCATCTCGATTGGAACCAGAATCGATCGATGGTAATGATCAACTGGAACAAGAGACTTTGCCGCCGCCGATTTCGAATGGCGAAGAATTGCACAGTATTCCAAACTCAATACCAACTGACTCGAATTTGTGGCGAGACGTTCCAAAGAATTGAGTCATTCCGTTGCGCGCTGCGAAACACGAAGTACTTCGTCAATCGTCGTCACGCCATTGCGGATTTTTTCAATTCCGTCGGCGTACATCAACTGCAGGCCATCATTAATCGCCAACAATCGAATTTGTGATGCGTTTGCCCTGGATTGGATTGCGTTCCTGACAGGTTCGTCGACAACCAGCAACTCGAACAAACCGATTCGGCCAAAATAGCCGGTGTTGCGGCACCGTTCGCATCCAGTGCCTTGGAAGACGGCAACCGGGCCTTTTGAAAACAATTGCTGGAGCAGGCCATTTGATTCCGTTGGCTGCCGGTCAGGTCTTTCGACTCTGACTTTGCATGCCGTGCAAATCTTTCGCACCAATCGTTGTGCCAAAACGCCGACGACACTGCTAGAGACGAGATAGGGCTCGATTCCCAAATCGAGGAGGCGGGTGACGGCGCTCGCGGCGTCATTCGTATGCAATGTCGAAAAGACAATGTGTCCTGTGAGGGCTGATTGGATGGCCATCTTGGCCGTGTCTTCGTCGCGAATTTCACCGACCATGATCACGTCGGGGTCTTGCCGCAGGACGCTCCGCAGCCCGCTGGCAAACGTCATTCCTTTTTTTTCATTGATCTGGGTTTGGCTGATTCCATCCAGCTGATATTCGACGGGGTCTTCCAGGGTGACGACATTTCGGTCTTTCGCATTGATCTCTTGGAGCGCAGCATACAGGGTCGTGCTTTTGCCAGAACCGGTGGGGCCAGTCACAAGGACGATTCCGTGTTCCAAGTGAATCAGTTTACTGAACCTCTCGAAGACAGCTTGAGCCATCCCCAACTCGCTCATGGTGTAGAGCCGGGCACTTTTGTCGAGCAACCGGACCACGATTCTCTCGCCGTGAACCGAGGGAAGGGATGCAATTCGCAGGTCGACAATGCGATTGCCAACACGAACTGTTGCGCGACCGTCTTGAGGCAGGCGCTTCTCGGCGATGTTCATGCGGCCAATGATCTTGAGGCGACTCAAAACCTCTTCTTGTCGCGAATTGGGAATCTGGAGTTGGTCGAACAGGACGCCATCAATGCGGAATCGCACCAAGAGTTCCAATTCCGAAGGCTGGACGTGAATATCAGAAGCTCGTTGACTGATGGCGTCGAAAAGAATCGAGTTTACCAGGCCCACGACCGGTGCCCGATCAGCCGCATCAAGCAAGTCGATGTTGGCAACGACAGACAATTCAAAATCAACAGGCTCATTTTTGAGAGACCTTAAAACCGAATCGGTTTGGCTAGAACGCTGTTCGTAGAATCGATTGATGGCCAGGTCCAGTTGGTCTGCCTGGCACGATAGGGTTTCGAACTGCGGGCCGAACATCCGCCGCATTTGATCACACACATAGTCGGGAGTCGATTCCCTCGTCAACAGCTGGAACGTCGAACGAGAATTGCGAATCCCCAGTACTCCATGATCTCTCGCAAAATTAATGGATATTGCCCTTGTGAAATTGGGGCAAGGCGAACTGTCCTGCAACAGCTGCGCCAGTTTTGTCGCCGAACTCTTTTCGCTGGGTGAGTTGTCGTTAGAAGTTTGGTTCATAGGTGAACCTGTGCCGTTGAGATGGAAATCGGCAATCTATCGTATCAGCTTGGGCAGGCTGCGGGGATATTCGCCATCGATCACTGCCTTTTGCTGTTCTTCATTCGACAGGTAAATCATATCTCGAAACTTGTCGTCGCGAAGCACTGTGGGCTTCAAGAAGATAAACAACATTCCATCGGAATGGTCATTCGTTTGCGAGCTGGTAAGGTTGCGAATTAATGGAATTCGTTCCAGAAAGGGCAAACCGTTGATACTACGGGCAACCCGTTCGCGATTGAGTCCTCCGACGATCACCGTGAAGCCATCTGGAATGGTCACCTCACTGACGATTTGGTCGGTGTTTCGAGGCGGTGGAAGGTTGGCCGAGGCAGCACCGGTGAATGTGTTCACCAGAATATCGAATTCCAAGTTTAGGTAATCATCTTCTGAGATGTGGGGAGTCACATTAATCGTTGTTCCAGCTTGGGCAAAGCCAGCAAAACTGGTCGTGGCCACGGTGTTGGTTGCGTTCACGCTGGCAAACGGCTGCTCTGCCACGCTTGAAAGGAGTCCATTGCCATTGTCATCAACGACTACTTTGGGCGATGAAATGACTCGGGAGCGAGAGTGGGTGGCCAAAGCCCGGATCACGACGTCGGCGGTATCTGGATCTACCAGCGTTCCGTTGAAGCCAAGTCCAGGAGTGATTTTGAGAGCGCCATTGGTTTTGTCGACCTCGCTGAGGCCGAAACTGGTAAACGAAAATAGTTTTTTGTCCCCTTCCCTATCGCCGCCGGAAATCTCCACTCCCAAGTTCAAGTTGTCCCGACCTTCAATCAACACGATATGAGCCTCGATCAAAACTTGTGGCCTGCGCACGTCCAGTTTTTCGATAAGCTGGGCATAGAGTGCCTGCACCTCGGGCTCAGCAACCACGATTAGCGTGTTTGTGTTTTCATCGACTGTAATTTGAGCTTCGCCGGGGATCAGTTTTTTTGGCGTGTCAAGATCCGACACAAGGTCTGCAAGGTTGTTCAACGACGAAGAGTTAAACGAATTGGTCCCCGCAAATCCTTGCTGGTTTGGCGAACGAAATTGGGAATTGGCTCTTGGGTCGTTGGAGTTTTGGCCGAATTGGTTGTTCAAGGAGTTGTTGAAGTTCGGCGGGTTCTGGGGCGGTCCTTCTTGAAACGAATTTTGAAAGTTGTTTGGACCGTTGACATTGAAGCCTTCACGACCGCGAATGCCGTTGAGTGGAGTACGCGGGGAGTTGTTTCGTGGACGCGCAGTTCGTTCGATAGACTGAAGAGTCGCAACAATGTCAGTTACTTTGACATTGCGAAGCTTGTAGAACTTCATTGGACTCTGTTCGGGCGTGGCCTGAGCTGGGCGGTCTAGCTGTTTTTTCAGAGACTCGATCTTGGCGTGAGTTTCACTTCGGGCCGAAACCACCAATTGGTTGGATTGGGCGTCGACGGACGACTGATAAACACGTTCCAGGGATTCAGCCGTCATGCCACCGAGAGATTGACGCATCAATTCGTCGATCTTTTTGGCGGCGATATGTTGGAATTGATAGGACTTAAGTTCCATGCCAAGGGGCACATCCAATTCCTCCAAGAGTTTTCTGATGGCGAGAATTCCATCGTTTCTGCCGACCAAAATCAATCGGTTGTTTCGCACGTCAGCCGTGACTTTGACGTTGGCGGCCGCGAATTCTGCAAACGGCGTTGAAGGACTTGGTTGAACAGTGTCTTGGCTCGAAGTCGGGTCGACAAGTTGGCGAGTGTTCAAGACTCCGTTGACTTGGGCTTCCAATTCTTTGGCCTCGAGATTTTTTACCTTGTAGAAGGAAATTTCCACGTCTTCCTGGGGCACGTCGATTTGCGGAAGGAGTTCGCGAATTTTTTGAATGTTGCGAACCATGTCGGTAACGATGAGAAGTCGTTTGCCCACGATTTTGTAAGGATCATTTGGAACGCCCTGAGCCTGTGTCCCACCCAACGCAGGGAAGAAAGTACTCAAGTAGTTTCGCGCGGCCTCTGACGAAATGTTCTTGAGTTCAAAAATAGCTGTAACGTACTCGTACGCTTTCTGGTCGAGCCCATCAGCCGGTACAACCTTTGTATAGGGCATGATGTTGGGTAGGCTGGCGACGCGTTTCCATCCATCGACTTGGCCATCTACGAGAGCGAATCCGTTGGCCCGGAGAACTTCTTGAACCAACAGCATGACCGTGTCTTTGTCGACTTTAACTTCGCTAAAGAAGACAACTTTGTTTTGAGTTTGTTGGAATTGTTGGTTATCGAGGATCAATTCAAAGCCTTGCAGTTTGGCTGCCCATTGCACCAAGGCTTGCAGGTCAAGGGCACCATTTTGCGACATGTTGATCGACGGTTTGTCATCTTGTTGGCGTTGAATGGCATCTTGATTCAAGATGCGCAAGGCGGCATTGTCTTCTTGGGCCAAAGCTAACGTTTGCCACACAAGGCTGATTCCAAGCAATGCAACCAGTGAAATGAAATAGGAGCGAGAGTTGCCGATGGAATGTGTGCGAATATTTAACCGATGCGGACTATGGGTTTTCATCAGCAGGCCTTGGAATATTTGCCCCGCAAATGCGTGAATCGCATCGGTGGTCTTGAACGAGGCTATAGCGAAAACAGAAAAACTGAGCAAGGCTTCCCATTTGGCAATCGAAACGAAAGCGAATTTGAAAGGCAACGGGGAGCCGCTAGCAGTTCATTCGTCGGCCACTTTGGCAAAGAAAGCCAATTCAACTCGGACGTCCCAAGTCGCCGATTCACGCCCGGGGGTCTTGTTCGCGGCCGACGGTGTCAGGGCTATGGCTTTGACTTGATGAAACACGGGAGTTTCATCAATTGCAGCCAAAAAACGGATGAGATTCTCAATTTTCACTTCGCCTAGCACGGGCATTTCGACATAGCGCTCTTGGAGATTGGCGTCCTTCAGCGTTCGCCCAGGACGAACGGATACATTTAAGCGGTCATTCGGAATGCCAGCCTGTTGCCTGGCATTCGCAACCAATTGCCCGGGTTGATAATCCTTTGGGGAAATCAAACCTTCGATCGCGGTCAGATTTCGTAAGCGTAAGACCTCAGCTGCGATCGCTTGAGTTTGCTCCAAATTCGTTTTGGCGTCGTCGGCTTGCTTGGCCAAGGCATTCAGGTGAAACCAAGACCAAAGGCAAGCAACGCAACTGCCGAACAGCGCAGCAAGAAGTATGATCCATCGACGAATCTGGCTTGAGCTGGTCATTTGTCCCTCGACTTGTCCAACTGCACGGTCTCAGGCTGACGAGTTATCTCAATCTCAAAGTCAGTACCAAATTTTCGTTCGACAACCGCCATCCCGCTGTTTCGAAATGCATTTGCCAATCCCGAAACGAGTTCCAACCGTTCGGCTTTTCCGAAAACTGACACAGCTTCATTCATGAATCGAAGCTCGGAAAATTCGATTCCGGCCACTTCGGGCACCGTTTGCAGGAACGCCCGTAACAATACAACGGGCGATTGTTGTGCAAGCAACTCGTCGGAGGCCCGAACCATCGCCTGAAGTCGGCTTCGATCGGATTCCAATTCTCGCGTAAGGCTGCGAATGCGTTTGCGTTCAGGGAATATTTGCCTTGAGATTTCAGAGTTCTTCACTTCGACACGCGCGAGGATTTCCCGGTACTGGGCAGCCCGAAACAACAAAGCAACAGTCACCAATGCCATCGATATCAGCAAAACCACGGCAGTCGAGTACCAAGGTTGAGACCCCAACGCTTGATTCGGTGAGGCATTTTCAATTTCAAACGTTCCCCAAACCTTTTCCCGTTTCGACGAAAGGTTTTGCGAGGCTTGGGCGATCGCCCGGCCCCAGGAACTCTCGTCATCGAAGCAAAGCTGTTTCAACGATTGGGTTTGAAACTGCTCGTCCATACCAGCGGAATCTCTTGCAGCACGAACCGTCCATTGCTCGACACTTCTTGGTCCAATGACGAGATTTTCGACTCGACTTGGTTGGTGTATTTCAAGTGAAGTTTGCTCACTAACCTTCGGAAGGGATTGCGCGAGTAGAATTGCCGCTGGGGCGACGCACGTTACTTGAAACTCAGAAGCAGTGAGAGACTCGAGAATCGGAGCAAGCCATTCTCGATCTACGACCAAGAGGAATGTTGAGTCACCAGCAGTCGGCAGTGTTGTCAGTAACATCCTTTCCGCCAAGATTGGGAAGTGTTTCTCAGCTTCGTAGGCGAGAGCCTCGTTGTCGTTGCGCACTCGGGGAGGGATTGAGACTTTTGCGGCGAGGACACACTCGGAATCAAGGGCAACGAAGATTCTCTTGTTGCCAGCAGGCAATTTTTCCAACAATGATCTTGTCCAGCCAGAATTTTGGTGGTCAAAAGATCCAAGTCCGGTCACTCCGTTCTTAGAGAAGTCCCAATATTCGGCGACTAGTCGGCCAATGATCAGGCACCCATTTGGATTTTTCGACATTTATCGCTCCAAGCTTAGCGTGAATGTACGACCTTGATATTTCACTTCAACTTGGCGTCGTTCGATTCGCAACAATTCGCAGTCGACTGCAGTTTCACCAGCTGCTAATCGAACGGTTTGGCCCTGACCACCGGCCTCGACGCTGAAGACTGCGACCTTTGCCTCCTGCGAATAGAGAATCGAAACGAGCTTCAATGGCGGTGGAGTTGGCGGAACAGATTGGATAGTCGCTTCGGGTTTATGTTCAACTTCGGTGATTGGTCGTGGTGGGGGTGGTGGCAGCAAACGTTTGTCCCACAATGCTTCAAAATCTTCGACCGTCCAAGATTTTTTCGCGGACGTTTTCTCGTCGTACTTGATGTTGGGCAGAGCCGGCAATGTCGAATCAATAGGACTCAGGAACGGCCAAGCAAACACGGCCAACCCCAATGCGAATACTGACAGAGTCGCAATCGGCCGAAATTTGTTGACGAATGTCGCGAGTTTTGCGGCCACTTTGGCTACCAGGAAAACGAATAGTATCGGTTGATTGTACGTCCGAAAGTGCGTCGGACCAACAACGAATAATGCTGGCGATTGCCCTCGGAAGAAATAGTCCACACCCCAGTCGCTTCGCTTTGATCACCAATCACTTGTCCGAGTCGAGTCGCTTGTTGCTCGGTTGGGTTGATTGATTTCAAGGCTTGTTCAAAAGAAAAGTCCGGCGACTTGATTCGAACCGCCAGCAATCGATCGGCCACAATCGGCCCGGCGACCGCTTTGGAAACTTCTCTCAAAACAACGTCGCTGGAGTTTCGATAGTTGACCAGGCCACCCCAAAGAGTCAACGAATTTGCCTGTTCAAGAAGTTTTTCAGGGGAAAGCGGTCGTTCTTCCAGGTCTGTAAAAACTTGATCCCAACTTTGGAATCGGCGAATGGCGGCCGTTCGTTCAAAGCTGTCTTTGGGCAGTTCCTTGAATCGCAATTGGACGTCTGATCGAGAAATTAGACTCTTAGCGAGCTCCGTAACCCGGTCCTCATTAAGCACTTCGAGCAGTGTGTTCAAATCGGCTTTTGCAGACTCATCTGTAATCACTACTTTATGGGTAACTCCTGAGAGCTCTACTTCAAAGAAAGCATTGGTCAATTGTCCGACTTCGTTGGGGCTGTTGCGAGGTTTGGGATTTACCCTCAGCAACTCGGAGTCCAGTTCGAGGGCAACTCGTTGGCAACTTGCTTGCGCCCACTTTCGCTGTACGTTTCGCTCAGACGCTTGCGAATTAACCGCGACTTTGAGGCTATGGTTAGCGAATCCAGCGACGACGATCGAGACCAGCACAATGATCACTAGAACCATCATTAACATAAAGCCCGATCGGCGTCTCCGACTTGATTTCATTGTTGTATCGCTCCATGCCGAACCAGGGTTATCGGAAATTGAATTTCCTGTTTCGGTGAGATCGTTTTGACCTTTAGAACAACGACTGGGGGCGGAATGTCGGTTTCCAGTTGCTTGACTAAATCGAACCTTAAAATTTCTGCGGCCATGAGGGTTTGATTGGTTGCTTGTTCCGAATTTTCGACCAGTTTTTTTTCAATTCGAACCAGCACTGGACGTTTTCCGACTTCGGTGATTCGGTAGACAACCAGGGTTGGCATCTGCGACGAGCGGCCCGTAATGTCGTCGGATGACCTGCACGTCAACAAGGCGACTTCGGATGGCCGCACCAAGAAAGAAAAACAATTCTCGTAATCCGTGTTCATTTGCTCCGACAGCCGAGACTTCCATGGCTCATAGGGATGCAACTTCTGCAGCTCGTTACGGTGTTTGGCCATGCGTTGTGAAAGTCCAAAGATCGCTCCGAGCAACAATACTGAAATTACAAGTGCTGCGACCAATTCAATGAGCGAAAAGCCTGCGCGAATTCGCGAGATTCGAATTCTATTACGGACCATTTTATTCAACCTCATTTTCTTGATCGGGTACTAGAGCGAGAAACTCGGCCTCAGTCAAAACGAGCCTCGGATTCGACTCGGAGACGACCGTCAAGATAATGACATCGACGAGCTGGTTTCCTAAACGCATTTGTCTAACAGGCCGAGCCTGCCAAACCAAATCAGAGCCTTCTTGGAGTCGACCTTGGGTAGGAAATATGGGCCATTTCGTTTCGTCGGAAAACCATCCAGCCAACAGCAAATCCATCCCTTGAACGGCTTCGATTTTTCTGCTGGCTTGCAACAATTGACTTCGGTGTTTTTGAAAAACAGAAATCATCGCGACCAGAACCGTCGACATCAGAGCCGTTGCCATGACAACTTCAATCAGCGTCAATCCCTTGTTGGCGAATCGACTTGAAGAGTTTTTCGACTTCCTTCTCATCTTCGACCTCCCATGATTGTCCAGTTCCACCAAATACAATAATCCATCGACTCTTGGCCGTACTAGTTACATTGAGCGCATAGGTTGCGGTGGCACCCGAGATGCTCACCGGCAAAACAACCGAATCGTCCGAAACTCTTCCGTGCCTTGTTCTTAATGCAACAAGTCTGAGGCCATCTGGAACATAAATCGTCTGCCAAAAAAGGCTCCCGTCGTTCGATCTCGACGATTTGACTGCTTGGTTCTTCAAGTCAAAAACAATTTGTCCAGAAACTTCGGAGGCCATTGCCGCACTTCGGGCCCTGTCGTCGATTCCTAAAAGCGTCTCACAAAAGCTTGAGAATCGCGCTTCAAGCAACGGTCGCCGAAAACTGACGGTAATTGTTGCACTGACAAGAGACAAAAGTGTAACTACAGCGATCAATTCGATCAGCGTGTAGCCCGTTCGAAATCGATGAGTGGAAGTCATTTTCTGGATTGAACAACCGAGAATTCCTGTTGAAACTAGTCTTTCAAGTCGAGATTCGAAACGTCTCGATTGTCCCCTATTCCACCCTCTTTGCCGTCGGCACCGTAAGAGACAACTTCAAAAGGCTCTTGGTCTGGCCCAGGCACGAAGTACAAATAGGGTCGGCCCCAGGGGTCGTTAAGCTTCTTTGTTTTCAGGTATCCGTCAGCCATTGAGTTCGTTGGCTGCAATAGTACTGCCAAGCCCTCTTCGGTCTTCGGATAACCCTTCTTTTCCATGTCGTAATACAGGTCAATCGCGCTTGCAATATTGCTGATCTCCATTTTGGCAGTATTTCGGCGAGCGGCTGCCATGTAGCTCCGGACGCTGATCGTGACGGCTCCAGCAAGCAATCCAATTATGACAATCACGACCATCAACTCCACCAAAGAAAATCCGCGACGCATTACTTTGGCGTAGCGCCTGGAGTCAATACGATTGCGACGTGACAACTTACAACACATTTCCAGCCTCCAAAATTGGCAGCAAGGTTGCAAAAAGAATGAAACCGACAATCACCGAAAGGAAGACGATCAAGATGGGCTCAACAATTACCGCCATTCGATTCGACATGCTCGTTACTTGTTTATCGTAATCGTCGGATAGACGAAGTAACATCTCCTCTAATCGACCTGATTTTTGACCAACGGCGAAGACTTGGGAGACCAGTGGCGGAAAATATTTCAGGTGAGCCATCGAATCGCCTAGTTCACGGCCCGTTCGAATTCGCTCAATGATTATACCTAGTGAATCCTGCAGTAGAACGTTGCCAGAAGTTCGCGAAGCTATTTCCAGAGCCCGCAAGAGGTCTAAACCACTGGAAATCAAAGTTGCTATCACGAGTGCCACACGAGAGATCTCCTGCTTTCGGCTCATCGTTCCCAACAGGGGCACGCGGGAAACAAGCTCGTCTCGAAGTCGTTTTCCAGTTCGCGTACGCAGTATCGCGACAACGCCAAAAGTTGTTGCAGCAAACAATAGTACCAGCCACCATCCTTGCTGCACGATTGAATCGCTAATGAACTTTAGTACTCGGGTCGGCCACGGCAATTCTTTCCCTAGATCCGCCAAGTTGGCGAGGAGCGTCGGAACGACAACCGTCATCAAGAAAATTGATACGCCAATACTCATCACAAAAATGATGAGTGGATACAGCAATGCATTCAGGACTCGATCACGAAACTCGACCGAGCGACGTTTGAAATCGGCCAGACACCGAAGCGATTCATCGAGTCGCCCGGTGTTTTCACCCACTTCTACCAAGCTTAGACTCAACTCATCGAACAGGTCGGGTTGTTTTGCCATCGCACTGGAAAAGGTTTGTCCCGATTGAATCGCTTCCCGTAGCTGCATCAGTCTCGTTCCATACCAACCTTTGTATTGGCCAATTAATGTCGTTAGCCCGTCGACCAGCGGCACTCCAACTGCAAGAAGCGTCGAAAGTTCCCCTAGGAACCCAGCAACTTTTGCTTGACTTCGTTTTCCAGGCGTCCTCACTAATGCCGTTGACCAGAACGTTTTGTTCTTCGGCTCTTTGTTCGTTGATGTCGTTCGATTTTCATCGCCAATGCTCATCTTTTCCGCCGTGGAAGACTGGCGCTTTAACTCTCGCAAATGAATAACCGTCAAACCTTGATCACGCAGTTCTCGCCTTGCCATTGCAGGTGAATCGCTTGCAATAGACCCGTTGACCGTGGATTCGTCTGGCCTAATTGCTTGATAGGAATAGACAGCCATGTAGCAACGATCCAAGAAATAGCGCCGAACAGAACCAAAGAATGATATCAAATTTCTACCGAACACCGCCAGCTTTTTGATCCAGCAGAATTGTCCAATTTCGCCAGTCCAGTGCGACAACTAGCTCTGCCCCGTTGCGATTTCGCCATTGATTCAACAGTTCTGGGCAAGCGTGCAAATAATAATTTTGGACAAAACCCGTCAAGCCGTTATTGCGTACATTTGCTCGGGCAATTCGAGTTTTTTATTCAGGAGATTCGCGATGGGGAGGGATACCCAGTGCAAATGGTGTAATGCGTGGATTAATTTTGTTGAACGTAGTGGTCGTCCGATAGCGATAGACAAGGCAACAAAGAAACAACATTTTTGCAATCCAAGGGCGATTGCCTCGACAATTGCGGTGCCTCGTGAGATTGCCGAAAAAAGAAAATACGCTGAGCCAAACTACTCAAGATATGTCCATGAAAAAGTTGAACCGGAATTTGGTAGCAGTCTGCCTTTCGGCTTAGTTGTGCTGATTGTCTTGGTACTCGTTTTCGTTTGCGTAGGCAGGCTGCTTTCATGACGTGACGGTTCAGCCGTTTGAAATTCTTGCAATTTCACGGCAATTGGGGTAATTCGGGCAGCCGAAAAATACCTGGTTCTGAGCGCCGCCTTTTTTGGCGACGCGCTTTACCATTGGAGTGTTGCATTTCGGACATTGGGGATTGGCGTCTCTCGATAACAGGTCTGCATGAATTGTGGTCGAAAACGACTGACATAGGATCGTTGACCAGACCCGAAACAGATAGCCTTCTATCGCGCCTCCGTGTGTCGGACCGGAGCAGGTGAATTCGGGCAATGGTTACTCCAATATGAGTGACCTTCGCTTGTCACGAAGCATAACTAATACAGGAACGTTTCGCTGACCGACGCTCTCGCTAGACCGAGCAGCACTTGGGGGCTATACTATGCAACGCCACAAAAACAGACCGATCGGAAAATAGATTGCAGGTAAAAACAGCAACACAATATGCAAATTAGTCTCAAACAGCTCCATGCGACACGAGCCGCGTGACAATGCGGGTAGGGGCATCGTTCTATGACATAGCTGAATGCAGACCTGTCGGAATTTACCACATATGACGCATGCTCCGATACCTAGCCCCGAGAACACGGTCGCGCGCGGCGACCCTGGCGATGAAACTGCCAATCGCTATCGCTTCCAATGGACTTGGGCCGCGGTAGTGTGCTGTATGCTCTTGGATGATACCCAGGATGTTCAAGAAGTGTTCTGTGAACACCATGAGGATGTGCTGCTCAAACACCGAGACGCTTCGTTTACCGGGCATCAAGTCAAGACACGCAACGACGACCAACCGCCGTGGAGGGCGAATGACGAAGCCGTTCTAGCGGCATGCGTCCGGTTCGCCAAACTGGAAGCTGAATACCCCGGGAAGTTCCGTCGATTCTGCTTCTTGACAAACCATCCGTTCCACTCGGCCGGCAACGCAAAAGACCTTCCCTACGTCCTGCAGTCGATCAGGGATGCCGCGTCAGTCGCAGACCTCCCACCGAGCATCGCCCAATGGCTCAGGCGAGTCGCTCACGATGCCGACCTGACCGATGCGGTCGTATTTGCCGCGTTGTCGAAGACCGTGGCAACTTCGGACCTACCCAAACTCCGCGACGCAGTCATGCGGCTAATTGATGCCATCGCCCAATCCTGGGCACCGGCGACCGACTGCTCGCACGGTGCTGTGAGGCGAGCGGCGCAAGCGCTGGTTGACGAATGCGGCCGGGCCTCTTCGCTGGATCACGAGCAGCTTCTGCCAGCGTACTTAGTTCGGGGCGTAGATGACGATGCTGATATGGCCGCACGTATAGACGGTAAACGTATGACACTTGCTATTGTTCAAAGCATCCTCGAGCACGGCCGCGATTCCACTGCCACGTTGGCTGGTGATCCAACTCTCTATGTTGAGCCAGGAGAGGGGAGTACCGAGTTACTACACAATAAGCTCGATGCAGGCGGATTCTCAGCGGTGTCGAGGAATTCTGCGGAGGATCTGCGCGACAAGGCCGATTACCTCGGAATCGGATGGACCAAGAAATACGGACACGATAAGGGGCTCCAGCGCTACGACCACGTCCGCTCACTCGTGCTGAGCGACGCAGGGCGAGCGTTCGACGCCACCAAGACCGAGGCCGATGGTTTCGGACCCGCGATGAGAGAAGACCTGCGTCGCAGATTCCGCGAGCGGCGCACGGTTGGTGATCAACTGTTCGACGCCACTGATGACCACCTTGAAGGAGTCGCCTTCTCGCTGACCGCTCAGTGCAAGGTCGTCTGGAGCCTCGCCAGGCCATGGGAGTCGCAGTGATGGATCTGGTTGAGACGATCGCTGAGCTCGATGCTGAGCCGGACCTGCACGCCGCTCGTCTCCTTGTGCTGATCTCGGCTTTCTCAGGCACAGGGCAGGAAGACGCAATGGGGGGACTCACAAAGCTCGCCAAGCTCGACTTCCTCCTTCGTTACCCGGTCATGCTAGAGCGTGCCCTGGCCGCCAAGGGGCAGTCCACGCGCGATGTACAGCTTGAGGATCATGAGCGGCTGAGTGTCGAGTCCGAGATGGTGCGCTACCGATTCGGCCCTTGGGATCATCGGTATCGCGAGTTCCTCAACATCCTCGTCGGCAAGGAGCTTGTCACGGTGAGCGTGGAGGGACGCAAGGTCGTAATCGCCCTCACTGAGCGCGGGCAGACACTGGCGTCGGAACTAAGCGCACGCCCGGCATTTCAGGACTACGCGAGGCGATCCTCCCTGTTAAAGCGACATTTTGACGTGCAAGCAACGACACTGATGCGATTCATCTACGAGACGTTTCCTGAAGTCGTTTCGCTTCGGTCGAATGAGAGGATCCCGACATGAATATCCGGCTGACACATCTCGTGGTCAGAACCCGGCAGTCGACCGAAGAGGTCGTTTTCGCAGAGACCGTCACTTTTCTGTACGGTCCCGTTGGTACGGGCAAATCGACCGTCGCACGCCTCGTTGACTACTGCTTCGGAGGTGATTTGGAGCGAACGCCGGCAATTCAGCGAGAGTTCGTCTCTGTCGTCCTTGGGGCTAAGCTCGGCGAGTACGTGTGTACGTTTGAACGTGGAGCTGAGGACACGCAGGCAGTTCGCGTGACGTGGTCCCGTGGCGAAGACGACTTTGGGTCAGTCAATGCGCCACTGTCCGCGGGTGAGGTGCCCCTGCTGGATGCTGAGGTTTATAACCTCAGCGATCTGTTGTTCCACCTGTGCGGCGTCGAGCCCATTAAGGTCCTTAAGCGGAGTCGAGATCCAGACTCTCCAATGATCAGGCTCAGCTTCCGAGACGTCTGGTGGTACTGCTACCTGGACCAGACTCATTTGGATTCGTCATTCTTCCGCTTGGAGGATCCGTTCCGCGGCCGGAAAAGCCAGGACGCGATGCGGTTCTTCACAGGTTTGCACTCGGAGCGATTGAATCAGCTACAAGCAGACCTATACCGGACAGTCACGGAGCAACACGGCGCCCGCGAAGCTGTCGCACAGATCCGCCGCTTCATGGCCCGGTTTGATCTTGGCTCAGAGTTAGAACTCACAGCCCAGATCGAGGCAACCGAACGCGAACTGCGAGCTGCCGAGGAAGGGAAGCAGACGCTTGAAACAGACCGTGAGACAAGTATTCATCCAACCGACGGACTGAGGAGCAGATTGCGCGAGCTGAGCCAAACTGTCTCCGATTTACGGCAGGCCATCAGCGCGTCTCAAAGCACGCTCGCCGAACAAGAAGCACTTCGAGCAGAGCTGATTACTGCGAAGGTCAAGGCTGGGCGGGCTGAGCAAGCGAGCCGCATCCTCGACAGCGTCGATTATTCACGCTGTCCCCAGTGTGGATCTGATATATCAGGGCGTCCACCCGCTGCCGAGCACTGTCGACTTTGTGGCACATTTTCGACAGCCACAGAGGCTCGTCAAAGCGTCGATGCTGAGGTCGTTCGCCGAGAAATCAATGATCGCATTGACCAGATTACAGACTCAATGAACCGGAGACGGCAAGCGCTGACGAGGTCCGAGCGAGAGCTCCAAAGAGCCGAAGGCGCAAAGAGTCAACTAGATCGTCAGCTCCAGCACGAACTGCGACGTTACGACTCGGCATTTGTTGAGAGTATTCGCGTGGTTGACCGCGAGATCGCGACGTTTGAGGAGCGGCTTCGGTCGCTCGCGCAGTTCCAAGAGATGCCACGGGCGATCAGTGAGCTGGAGGAACAGGCAGGTGCATCACAGGGACGCATCGATCAGCTGCGTTCGACGATCGACGAAGAGCGAAGACGGCTTCACTTCGCCGACGAAAACACCCGTGCAATTGCAGCAAAATTCAAAGCGATCATGCTTGAGGTTGGCTTCCCTGGTGTCTCAGTTGAGGACGACGTGGTGCTGGACCCCCGCAACTGGAAGCCTATCGTCGTCCATTCTGAACAGGAGTGGGGCTTCTGGGACACGGGGAGCGGAGGCAAGAAAACGCTGTTCAACGTGTGCTACGCATTGGCCATTCATGGAGTGGCCCAAGAGCGTGGAATGCCTGTTCCAAACATCCTGATCATCGACAGTCCAACGAAGAATATTAGCGATGACGAGAACCCCGAGCTCGTTCAATCTCTGTACCGAGAGATTTACCGATTCGCAGCCTATAGAAACGGGGCAGGCACGCAGTTCCTGCTAATTGATTCGGATCTCGTTGAGCCCGAAGCTGAACTGACAGGCTTTTCGCAAAGGCGGATGGCCGGCGTACCAGACGCACCAAGTCTGATCTCGTACTATGATGGACCATAACGGAGAATATTCACGCAATGGCACTCTCGGCCATACCACTCGAGTCGTTTTTCAAGCGCCGCTTTTCCTAAAAATATGTGGTTTCTCATCGTTGAACGACCTCGGCCATATTAAGTTGAGTCAACACGTCGTGGCGGTGTTGCAATGTGTGACTACATTTCTGACCGATTGGAATTAGATTACGCAACCGTCGCTAAAAGGCTTTCCCGCGCCCGATCAAAGCTGCGAAAACACTTGAGCAAAAAAGGACAAAATAATGATGTCGAACCAAGACATGGGATTGAACTCGGAAGCTTCGTCTTGTAAGGACTTCAGTTTGGTTGAAGTCAAATGGCTCAGGGATTTCCAAGTGCTCTTGAACGGCGAAGAAACCAGCGACGAATTTCGCGCGTTTTTTAACGGGAGCAGGGAAGCTAGAATGTCCTTTGAACGGATATTGCGCACTGTTGACGATGACCTGACCGTTTCACTTCGAAATGGAAAAAGTGACATGGGCAACGCACGTTGAACGCTTATACGACCTTGCTGTCTCCGAAGCGAAAGGCAGTATCACTATTGGCAACACCAAACGCAGAGCGTGTCCCCGTTCATTTCGATCTGCCAGTCGACGCAGCCTTGTGACAGCCGTCTCAAGGCCGCCGCATTTGTCCATCGTGCGAATCGCCAGATTTCAGAATAAGCAGTGTTTAGAAAGAGATAATAGATCCAATTACAACTTCGGCCGGTCCTGTTGACAACTCTTAGAACTGCCCCGGTCACATCGCTTGCGCCAAGAAAGTTTGGGAAAGGGGAATGAAATGTAATTTACAATTCTGAAACCTTTCATCGGAACCCTGCGGGTGGAAAGCCCGTCCAGTAGAGCTTGACCAGCAACTGGACGCGAGTCTTGCGTGGTGCTGGAGTAATCCGCACTGCGAAGCGTAGACAGCGAGTCCGAAAGCAATGCTATTGAGCGCCGAAAGACCTTTCGTGGGAGCCTTTGCCTTTCGATGACCAAGGGCCACGCTGCTGCACCGTATGGTCTGGTGTAAACAGTCCTGCCGGCGTCGGATTGGAACATTGCAAACGGACAATCGTGGTTCCCCAGGAACTTGGGAGAACCCTGTTCGCTCCTCGGCGAATTTCCGGCTGGAGATACCGGACTAC
>WBZS01000881.1_pt1 | contig 29035 bp, 21 predicted proteins | sample 5204201 | NCBI WGS metagenome assembly WBZS01 (sample SAMN12344357, study PRJNA552823) | activated sludge metagenome | biome: Activated sludge suspended growth; feature: Nitrification reactor; material: Wastewater; isolation source: activated sludge from nitrification reactor of wastewater... | reverse complement strand
GTGGCCGAAGTGAAACGAAGCTTTCGCCCCACAGCGTAGCGAGGAGCGATTAGCGAAGTCAAAACACTTTGTGCGAGAGCCAAAGTGCTTTTGCGGAGAAGATAAACAGGCGAAGCTTCTGATTTGAAGTAGTTTAGGCTCGTAATAGATTTTCTGATACAGATTACGGGATAAAGTCAGATTTTGTCGCAGTAAATTTCTAATGCGTATTTTGGGTTTAATTTAAACGCGCCTGTTTTCACAAACTACTTTCTGGCACTTACCATAAAGATTGAGTGAATGATGTGTAACTTCAAACTCAAGTAATCCCCCCATCATGGATTTAATTTGTTGAATTCTTGGATCACAAAATTCCAATACACTGCCGCAATCAAGACAAATCAAATGGTCGTGCTGCTTAAATCCATAAGACTTCTCATATTGCGCCAGATTTTTACCAAACTGGTGTTTGGTAATCAGGTCGCAACTGACTAGTAATTCCAGCGTATTGTATACTGTCGCACGGCTTACACGATAATTTTGATTTTTCATATGAATATACAGCGCTTCTGCATCAAAGTGATCGGTACGTCTGTATATTTCCTCCAGAATGGCATACCGCTCCGGTGTTTTACGCAGGGAAAATTTTTCAAGATGGGACGAAAAAATGGTTTTCACTTCAGAAACGATTTCTTCCAGTTTATCAGGTGCGCTGGTCATAATTTAATATTCATTTGAATGTTCTGTCCGTTCTAACTACGGAAGAGATACCCGGAAGCTTCTCTAAAGACTGTACAACGAGATTTAGCTGGTCTTTGTTCAAAACCACGATCCCAATTCTTCCTTCAAAAAATCCCTCCTTTCCTTCAATGCTGAATGACTTGATATTGATGCCCAGCTTATTGGACAGTTCATTGGTCAGCATTTGAATGACACCCGGACCGGAATCAACACCGGTTACCAGAAGTTCAACCACAAAATTACTATTGATACTGTCCTCCCAGTCGGCCTTCAATACCCGGTATCCATAATTGGCCAGAAGATGGGTTGCGTTAGAACAGGACGTCCGGTGTATTTTAAGACCTTGGTTGGATGTAAGGTAAGCAAATATCTCATCACCCTGCACTGGATTGCAGCAGGTTGCCAGAGAAAACTGGTACATATCAGCCGGCTCTCCATTTACCAGAATGTTGGAGCGATTGGCTTTTGCAGGTCGTTGTATCTTTTTAAGTTCTTCAACAATGGGCGCAGATTTAATATCAATTTCATCTTCTTCCTTTTTGAAGACAATTTTACCATTTTCAATAGTGTAGTTTTTAATGTCGGAAATTCTGGCTTCATCCTGAGATAAGGCATAAAAAAAGTCAATACGGTTGCGGTATCCCAAATGTTTCGCGATGATGTCAACATTTTCTTCAAAATCAATCTTCAGGTTTTTTAGCTTTCTTTCCAGCGCTTCTTTGCCATATTCTCCTATTTTCCTGCGCTCATCTTTCATAGCAGACCTTATTTTTGATCTGGCTTTTCCGGTGACCACCATTTTTAGCCAGTCTTCACTGGGCTTTTGATTTTTATTGGTAACTACCTGTACCTGATCCCCGTTATTCAGCTTGTAACCCATGGGTACGAGCTTGTTATTAACTTTGATTGCCGTAGCATGATAGCCCACATCGGTGTGTATTTCAAAGGCAAAATCCAGCGCAGTGGCACCTTTGGGCACAATGCGCATATCACCTTTCGGAGTAAACACATACACTTCCTCGCTGAACAGGTTTGTTTTGAAATCATTCAGAAATTCCATGGCACTGGTATGCTTGGTATCTAATATCTCCCGGATATTGTCCAGCCAGTTGTCATAGACATTTTCCTGCTTTTTTATGCCCTTATACTTCCAGTGTGCGGCAAATCCTTTTTCAGCAATCTCATCCATTCGCTCAGTTCTGATCTGTACCTCAACATACCTTCCTTTAGGACCGATAACTGTAGTGTGCAGCGATTCATAGCCATTTCCTTTTGGCGTGGTAATCCAGTCTTTTAACCTTTCAGGAATAGGCTTATACACATCGGTGATGATGGAATAGATTTGCCAGCAAAAACTTTTTTCTTTTTCTATAGGTACATCAATGATGATGCGCACGGCAAAAATGTCAAAAATCTCTTCAAACGTTACCTTATTCTGTTTAATTTTATTGTAGATCGAAGATATGGCCTTACAACGCCCGAGCACCCTGAATGGAACACCCAATTGTTGTAATTCAGCTTGCAGTGGTTTAATGAACTGCTCAATATATTCATTCCTGGCTTGATCCGAATCACTGAGTTTATGACTAATTTCATCATACATTTCAGGATCAGTAATTTTCAGACATATATCCTGAAATTCCGTTTTAATGTTATATAAGCCAAGACGGTGCGCAAGAGGGGTATAAATATATTCAGTTTCAGCAGCAATCTTAAGTTGCTTGTGCTTTGCCTGTGCATTGATGGTGCGCAAATTGTGAAGTCGGTCTGCCATCTTAATTAACACAACCCTGACATCCACTACCAGTGTGCTGAGCACCTTTTTAAAATTTTCAGCCTGTGGACTTTCTACATTATCCAGATTATATGTGCCGTCCAGTTTTGTAAGACCATCTACTATTATACCTACTTTGGGGCCAAATTGTTTGGTAATATCTGCCAGTGTTACTGGTGTATCTTCAACTACATCATGCAACAAAGCACAAATTACAGCAGTGGGCCCGAGACCAATCTCCTCAAAACAAATACGGGCTACTTCAATGGGATGAAAAATATAGGGTTCTCCGGATTTACGACGCTGAAATTTATGCGCATCCACTGCCAACTCAAAAGCCTTTTCCAGATCGGATCGATCCTCATCCTGCAGGCTGTGTTCCATCATCTGAAGCAGTGTATCAAACTTTGCCCTGACCTGCTTTATTTCTTCCTCATTAATGGCGACACCTACAGGCATATTACTTAATAATTACGTTTTAATCAAAGATTACAAATATAGTTGAAAAATACGAAATTCACAATTTTTTATTAAAAATTGTCATCGTAAAGGCATTTTAAAATGATTTTTTCTGGAGGCAAATATGTACAAAAATACTTTATTCTGAAACGGATAAAGTACTTTTACCAAAACTTTAAAAAGCGCCTTTTACCTGATGGCAATTCCTTTTCATTATTAAAAGTTTCTAATTCAATGATATATATTGCCTGTTTTGCATGCGTCAATCTCTTAAGTTACATGCTAATGTGGAAAGACAAACGGGCAGCTCGTAAGGGCACCTGGCGTGTAGCGGAAAAATACTTTTTTATTCTTGCATTGGCGGGTGGTTGTCCGGGAATTTATGCGGCTATGAAAGCACCGATATATCACAAAACTACAAAACCGGCTTTTCAATTTGGAATACCCCTCCTGATGGTATGTCAGATTATATTATTTCTATTTATTATAGTTTTTTAACCAATTCAAATAAACACCAGTCCTGTGAATTCATTCCGTATGACCTGAATTTAAGGCATACTTTGGTTTCACAACTTGATCTGGATCGTTTCAATTTGATATTTGATCTTGCAAGTATTTAAAATTCATTTTTTCCTTCACCATAATCCCTGATTCACAAATTGAATTAAACCCGAAGAATAACAGATATTGGTCGCCAAAGCATAAATGACAATAGGTTATATAAGTACAACAGGTATATCCTTCGTATCCATACTAACCTGCAATGCGAAAACAAAAATTGAGTACGGGAAAAATTATAAAGTCTGAATTTTATGGAGTCATCTTCTAACGTATGCTTTGGGGTAAGCCTTCCTAAGCCGTTTAATCAACAGTAAAGATTCTGTTTTCCAAAAAACAGAATCTTTTAGACTAGTAAAATAATATCAAATAAAGTTAAAGTAATTCCTGCGCCTCGATAATTTCCAATGCGGCATCAACATCTGCCTCCATCACCTTAATCTCAATATTTTCAGTCGGAAGCATGCTGTGGCTCTCATCAAATCGAAATGTCTCTATGCCTGCACTGTGCAAGGCGGCTATCATCAATTCTCCAATAATATGATCGTGATAGGTGCGGATGGTAACAAATTTATCGGTATTCATTTGAAGATAATTAATTATACAACTATAACCAAAACAGGGTATAAGTTAGTTCCCCTGAACTGCAAATAAATTTTGCTGAAAATTAAAATTTATGGTATATTTATGACCGTAAAATACCTCATGTATGTCAATTTTTTCCCGATTAAAACTTCAGGATAGGCTGTTGGAAATCCTTAAAAGGTTCCCCGTAGTGATATTTTTTGCCATTTTTACGACAACTACCCTCATCCTCATGATCGATGGCAACCACGGAGATATTTTCAGATGGCCGGTCTCCGCATTTATCGGCTTTCTGGCTATGCTCAATTGGTCTGTATACAGAGAAGCTTATCGGCTTAGCACTCAGGTATTCTATTTTGGGGTGGCCGTGATTATTGCGCTGTTAGGGCTTTACTTCTATATGATGCCCACCGATTTTGCGGAGCAAATCTCTTGTTTTTGGTACTTTACAGTTGGCCTTAGTTTATTACTGCATTTTTTGTTATCAATAATTCCCTTCTTCAAACAATACGATAACGTCTCCATTACAAATTTCAATATCAGTTTGTTTCTATCCTGGATGCAGGCTGCTTTATATGGCATTGTTCTCTATGCAGCGCTGAGCCTTGCTCTAATTGCAATGGATCAGTTGTTTGACCTCCATATAAAAGGTCTTTTTTATTTCAAACTTTTTATAGCTATAACAGGTATATTTCAAACTTCTTTTTTTCTTTCTGAAATCCCTGAAAACTTTTATAGCACAGAATTGCCGGCACCCAAATCTATTTTTCGCATTTTTACAGGTTTTGTAGCCGTTCCCGTGACGTTGATTTATGGAATTATCCTGTATGCCTATACCCTGCGCATCACCCTGACTGACCACACCATGGTTGATTGGGTTTTTGTAATGGTTCTCTGGTATTTCGGCGTAGGTATAGTGTCGTGGCTATTTACCCAATACTTTAACAATGCAGCTGATAATGAATGGATGAATTTGTTCAGGGAATACTTTTTCCCTGCATCAGTAATTCCTTTGGTCTTGCTGATATTTGCCTGCTACAGCAACATCAGTGCCTCAGGTATAAAAGAAGAATACTACCTGGCAACGATATGTGCAGCAAGTATAACCTTAATCATGCTGTATATCATATTGTCCGGAAACAAAGACCTTCGAATATTTCCGGCCGTACTAATTATTTTTACTGTACTGGCATTTATGGGTGGACCATACTCAATGTGTCGGCTTCCTGTCAGCAGCCAGCAAAAAAAACTGGTCAGTTTGCTTGAACAACAGCAAATCATTAAAGACGGTGTGCTAAGAATAGATACATCACTGACAATCGCAGATACAAATGGACTAATCAGCGAGAAAATTTATTTCCTGAGTTCCAGAAATGCCTTGGGATTTTTTAAAGAGATGGACCAGAATCACATCATCACCAAACCAGCTGATTCCCTGAACGCGCAGGATATCCTTACACTACTTAGGCTGGACCAATACAATATGCAGGAAAGCAACAGATTTTGGGATGTAAACTTCCCCACCGACAAACCTATGGAAATATCCGGTTTTGACCAGATGATTCCTGTAAAAAACTCGTACGATCAGTTTGAAACCGATGCATACCTCGAGGTCGTGAAAGATGCAAAATTTATTTTACACCTGCCGGGAGAATCACCGGCCGTCATCGATGTTTCACAGCACCTCAGTACACTGTCAGCACACCCCAATGGCAATCCTGTAGCAGAATACACAACTGACACCTGTATTGTCCGGCTCAGAATAATATCCGCAAATGGTGAATTCAAAGACAATCAGATCCAGATCAATCATTTGACGGCTTTTGTATTCATTCGTAAAAATGATCGCTAAGGCAAACTTATTCAGGCAGGTAAAATATTTTTAGCCCGGCTCTAATTATACGGTGCTTTTGCTGTATGACATATGTTGACGGTAAAAATGAATAAAACTATATACTTTTGTATTATGAATGTTTTGTTTTTAATGCTGTTTTTTACTTCCTTCTTTATCCTGATTGGTTATTGGATTTGGTTTAATCACCGCTTTGCAAAAATACACCCCGGCTTAAATGAGCATGAAACAAATACACCCCCGGTGTCCGTGATCATTTGTTATAAAAATGCCGGTTTAAATATCTTCGAAACAATCCAGGCTATTTTGCAACAGGAATATTCGGATTTTGAAGTTATTGCTATGGATGATTTTAGCACAGATGAAGGACCCGCATTACTGAAAGATATTAAAGATCATCGTTTAAAGACCTGTAAAGCCACTACGGATAAACCAGGTAAAAAAACGGCACTGACTGAAGCAATTCAACTTGCCAAAAATGAAATACTATTGTTTACCGATGCGGATTGCATACCGGCTGGCACAAAATGGATACTGACCATGGTCAGACATTTATTAAACAACGATTCCACGGACATAGTACTTGGCTACGGCCCAATGCTAAAGGAGAAATCATGGCTTTCATTTTTCAGCAGATATGAAACCTTACTTACAGCAATGCAGTTTTTTTCTTACGCCACCGCAGGTAAACCTTATATGGGCGTAGGTCGTAATCTGATGTACCGTAAATCTCTTTTTTACCGTGCCGGAGGATTCGAGTCGCATAATGGCATAATTTCTGGCGACGATGATCTTCTGATCTCATCCGCAGCAAATTCCCTGAATACTGCCGTTTGCATCGACCCCAACTCTTTTATGTATTCCAAAAGCCAGTCGACATGGAGTAAATTTATGCACCAAAAATCCAGACACATCTCGACTTCTGTTCATTACAAAGCTTTCCACCAGATAGCTTTGACAATATTTGCCACAAGTCAGATGCTATTTTTTGTTTCTGGTGTAGTATGTTTATTGGGCGGATTTATTTGTGTTTCTGATTTTTTGATGCTTTGGGCAATAAAATGGGGCATACAAATGGTTTTGCACAAAAATATTTTTGAAAAATTGTTTGGAAATGACTTAAAACCATGGTTTCCCTTTCTGGACATAGGTATGATGTTGTATTATTTCCTGCTGCCGTGCTATTCTCTTTTTCGAAAAAAAGCATGGTAAATCCATTTTTTTATCTCGCCTGTCTCAGTGACTGCAAAAAATATTTTTTTATCTTGTCCTGTATGCCCTGCATGCATTGGAATAAAAAAATCCTTAACGAATCCGGTCCGATTTAAATCAGATTGAGAGAAATCAAACGCTAACCTTATTCTGAATTTGCCTGATCCGGTCCTGCAACCCGGACAAAGAATCAATCTCTGTATTTTCAATGGATTTAGCCCACAGCATAAATTCAGGCCCATGAGGCTGTTTTCTGCCCGTACTGATTTGCACCGGCACTAATCTGGAACGCATAATGGCCTTTAATTGCGTTTTTTCCTGATTCATCATGATCATTTCTACAAACAGCATTTCTCTTTCCACTGCCAGCAGGGTGGACTGTATATTGACGAATTCATTGTACTTCGCAGGACGAATATAGGCTATTTCATGACCGCTGATCACCCATGCCTGATCTTGCGTATAAAATCGTTCAAAATCGAATTGATATGCATCTTTAAGATGATCTTCTCTGGCATTTATGAAATAATCAAGGTATCTCGAATTGTTAAGATGACCAAACATATCGCAATCACTGAAGCGAATCTTGTATTGGGATTCCGGATTTTTATGTGCCATATTAGGTAATTTTAAAATGATTAGATTTTGGTTTAACTTTTTTATTTTACTACAATATTGATGTCGGTTTAATCTTTTAAATATGTATTTTCTGATTGCCAAAACTTGGGGTTAGCGTGAAAGTTCCTTTAAAACTGACAATTAAGATCAGAGCATACTAGGAAGGGTGGTGATTATTCGGTCCGCAGAATTTTGAGATATGCTACCCAGGGGCCGGTAGCTTCCTTATATTGTTTGGCCAGAACCCGGCATATCTGTGCTATATGATTAAGGTCATGTACAACCCAGGTTGATATTAACTGAGACAAGGTCACTGACCCAAAATCAGGATGTATTCCTGTTTTAAATTCGTCAGTTTGAGTCAGTTTTTTAGCCTCAAGTTTCAACAGATTTTCAATTCGCAGATGATCAAATTCATCAAGCAGTTGCGCCATGTCTTTTCCTTTGCTGTCTTCAAAATGGTCAAATCGGTCAAATGGTACAAAACGTTTATCTTCATTGTCCGATAATATCAAGGATACACGAACCATCCAGTCTGTTTTTTCTGCGTGGATTAAATGCCCGATTACATCATATACACTCCAGGTTTCCGGCCCCTCGTTCTGATATATCCAGGCATCTTCAAGTCCTGCCAGGAGGGTGTGAAGAACACCCGGACTTCGTTCCAGGATCTGCAATGATGATTGTAAAGAGTACCTCATAAGTGTATTTTTTTTTTGTTATCCTGAATGATTAAAATAAATTTATTTAGCCAATTATAACTGGCATTCTGATTTTTAATGTAGTGATACTTTCCGCTCTTCATAAGCAGATATATGCACATTTGCATATATTCAAATTTGGAAATCCACACGCCCAACTATCCTTTTGTGAGTGAACTTCAAACCACATTGCTGATTAAGGACCTCACCCCATGTTCTAATTTTTAATGTGGCAAAATCTTGAATTGGGATTTTGGTTCAAAACACCAGATTTTCCACGACAACGGCCGAAGCACCACCCCCACCGTTACATATGGCAGCTATACCATACTTTCCACCTTCCTCTCTTAATGCAGATAAAAGCGTGCAAATTATTCTGGCTCCGGAAGTACCAAGCGGATGTCCTAAAGCTATTGCTCCTCCATAAATATTGGTTTTTCGAAGATCGAGTCCCAACTCAAGGGCATTGGCTAGGACCACTGCCGAATAAGCCTCATTGATCTCAATAATATCCATATCTTTTAACGCTAATTTTGCCCTGCTTAAAGCCCTCGGAATGGCCACTGACGGCGCCAATGCATATCTGTCCGGTTCAAGTGCCCCATCAGCATAAGATACAATTTTTGCAAGTGGCTTCAATCCAAATTTACGCACCGCATACGATGAAGCAACCAATATTGCAGCTGCGCCATCATTTATGTTGCTTGCATTGGCTGCCGTGATGGTTCCTTTGCTGTCAAATACAGGTGCGAGTTGGGCTACTTTTTCAGGAATAACTTTATATATATCTTCATCTTCCTCCATCATCTGGCTGCCATTTTTACGAATGATTTCCACCGCTTCGATTTCGCCCCTGAATTTCCCCAGTTCTGTAGCCTTAATCGCCCTGGTATACGAGTTCAGCGCATATTCATCCTGCTGACTCCTGGACAATCCGTAAGCCGATACGGTCATCTCTGCAATATTTCCCATATGGGTATCACGGTATACATCCGTTAAACCGTCTTTAAGCAAGCCGTCACAAACGGTATGGCTACCGATCTGCGTGCCTCGTCGCATGTAAGTGTAATGCGGCGTGTTGCTCATACTTTCCATGCCTCCACCGATTACCATAGTCTCAAGCCCTAACTGAATCTGTTGTGCAGCCAGCATGGTCGCTTTCATGCCGGCAGCACATACCTTGCCAACAGTGGTACAATCCACACTGTAAGGTATACCGGCAAACAAAGAAGCTTGTCTGGCAGGGGACTGCCCGAGACCGGCAGACAAGACATTCCCCATATACACGGAATCAATACATTCAGGTCCCAGACCGGTTGCACGAATGGCAGCACGGATAGCCAATGCCCCCAATTCGGGTGCAGAGAACCCGGACAAACTACCCATGAAACCACCGATTGGCGTTCGTTTTGCTGCTACTATAAATACTTCGTTCATGATCTGATAATTTTAATTAATCCCTTTTAATAATCATCCTTTTAGCAGGCAGTTTCACACGTTTTAATGATGAGCTATCCGTACCTGTATTTTTTTAAAAAAAATGCAAACAGCACTGTATACTTGGGTACTTCTTGACAGCACCCTTTAAATCTTCTGGTAAATTCAAAAAAAATATCCTTTCTCCACATTGAAAATCAATCTATTAAAATCCGGAGGTTATGATCACCGCTTGTTTATTAATGTTTACCCAATAATATACCGTTCGGTATATTATTGGGTAAAATTTTTTACCTTTTTAAATCTTCTATACATCGGACCAGGAATTGCATTGCCGCTTTTAATTCCGTGGTTCTCCCCGTTACCTTGGCTTGCATAACTGCTCCTTCAATCAGCGACATCAGAACTGCGGCAAAAGCAGCCCCGTCTGTCCCTTCCTTTATTTCTTGTTCATGAATACCCTGAGTGATCAGTTTTTCGATCGATGTTTTCCAAAATTTTAGGGCATTACTGGCTTTTTCTCTAAGCATTGGGTGCGTATCATCGGCTTCTGTGGATGTATTCAAAACAGGGCATCCTGCTTTCAAAAAGGGGAGCTCCAAAAAATTTTGATACGTTTCCGGATATACCATGAGCTTGTCAATGACATTGTCCCGCACACGCATCTGGTTTTTTATATAAGTGATTACACGCCCAAAATTATAGTCAAATGCTTCCAGGGCGACTTCATCCTTATTTTTAAAATTGCCATATATACTTCCTTTTGTAAGTTGGGTGGCATCCATTAAATCATGCATCGATGTGCCCGCATAACCCTTGGTATTAAAAACTGGAGCTGACTTTTCGATGATAAATTGCCTGGTACGTTCTGCCTTTGAATTCATGATATCCCTATTGATAGAACAAAAGTAATAATAATATACCAAACGGTATATTATTCAAAGCATTATTTTTCACAATACAAATAATGGTATCTTAAATACAATACGGAAACATCTTGTAATAACTTAATTCTGTCACGGATCGTCATTTTCTTTTATAAATGTTTTACTCAAACCATCACACTGTATACCCGGAATTTGATTATAGCACTGAACCGACAGACACCAAAAAACTGTTGGTATATATTCCTTAATAGAAGGGCAGCTTTTTTAACTCAACTTCGTTATCTTTGTAATGATGCGGTCTTGGTATTTTGATCGTGCCTGTTTTTTATCCTGTAAACACGTAGCCAATACATGATTCGTTTAATAAGTATGCTGATGTGGTTTTTGATATTTTACGCCTGCAGGCAGTCAACACCTGTAAATACCGGCGAAAAAGAAAAAAATAGTCTGACTGCCGAAAGTAAGGCCGATAGCATTGACCGCGAAAATAGAGCAAGCATCATTGCTTCCGGTGATTTAATTACCAAAGCTTATGTTTCAGCTGCAGATAGTATCATCTACCTGACAGCGAACATGAAAATGGATCACCGCATTTTTGGTTATGCCCGACCCGATACGACATCGCAGCGCTTAATTTTATTGTCAATTTTTACAAATGATGTGGAAAACAACCCGTTTCAATGTACACTTGGTGCCTATTACGACACAGCAGGCATGGAAAATATAAAGCTAAAATTTCAGGCAGAAAAGGGCAATTTTATCCATGCCTTAGCCTTGGAAAACAACCAAAAATCGACTCCTGTATATTTTGAAAAAAAATGGATCTCTTATGAATAATAATGACATACCAAAACAGACAATTTCCGTTTACGATAACTGGTACCTGCCAATGTTAACGGTCCATAAAATTGAAGTAAATTGTTGTTCCTTCATCAACTATGTTCAGGAATTTAATAAATGAATTTCCCGTATAAATTTTATAAACCATTTGCCACGCTTAAAATTATCCGTTATGAAATTTTTCCAGACTTCGACTTTTCTTATAACAGTATTTGTTTTGTTTGCAATACCAGATATTTCGGCACAGGCATTGAGAATTCCTGGTAAAGCGAATATCCCATCCAAAGCCGGCAGAACTGTCGGAGTTACAGAAATCGAAATCCGTTGGAATGCGCCGGGTGTGAAAGGCCGGGAAGGCAAAATCTGGGGTACAGAAGTCGCTTATTTTGGAACTTCAGTATTGGGCTTTGGTTCGGATGTTGCTTCTCCCTGGAGGGCAGGTGCAGATGAATGTACTACAATGTCATTTTCAACTGATGTAACAATTCAGGGGAAAAAACTCGCCGCCGGTAAATACGGCTTTTTTATGGAGTTGCATGCCGACTCGGTAATTTTAATATTTAACAAAAATACGGAAGGCTGGGGCAGTTATTTTTATAATTCAGAATTGGATGTTTTACGGGTGACTACCAAACCTGTTAAAAATCGTAACGAAAGTATAGAAAGACTGGAATATACTTTTGGACAACAGACAGACCAAAAAGTAGAAGTTGCCCTCGAGTGGGAATATTGGAAAATTCCTTTTATAGTAGAAACAAACCTGAAATCGACAACACTGGCGCACATTCAGACCCAAATGAGTGGGGCTTTGGGTTTTGACCCCCCAAGCCTTCAGGCAGCTGCCTCCTGGTGCCTCGAGAATGAGGTAAATTTTGAACAGGCACTGAAATGGATCACTTCTGCGACCGATCCGAATCTGGGTGGTGTTCAAAATTTTAATGCCTTGTCAACCCGTTCCGGTATTTTGAAAAAAATGGGTAAAACCACCGATGCTGATAAATGGTTTCAACAAGCTGTAGACAATGCCACGATAATGGAATTGCATATATATGGCAGGCAATTGATAGCCCAAAATAAACCCGCTGAAGCCATGGCTGTTTTTGAAAAAAATTATTCAAAAAATGGAGGTAAATGGCCAACTCTGGTGGGCATGATGCGGGGCCATTCAGCCACAGGTAATCTCAAAAAAGCACTCGAATTTGCAAAACTTGCTCTGGCACAAGCGCCCGACGATCTCAACAAAAAAACCATTGAAAGCGCCATCAAAACACTGGAAAGCGGGAAAGCCCTGTAAAATGGACTGGTTTCAGATTAACGTATTTGGTAGATTCAGCCGGAGTATAATCGTGTTGTCGGGGAATCAGGTATGACCGTAGCGTATCATTTAAATATCGGTATGGGTCGACAAAATATAGATTTCAGGCAAGCCGGACTTTGAGATGTTTTATAAAAGCAAACCATCAGTTTCCGGTAATCAACCTGGATAGATTTTTTGTTGGATAAAAATTATTTTTCTTCTTTAATGAACCAGTTGTCCGCATGTAACTTCTTCCGTCTGGAAACAGGAATTTCCAACCCGTTTTTCATTAAAAAATGTTCATTTTTAAATTCTTCAATGTGATACCTGTTTACCAGATGGGACCGATGACACCGGAAAAAGTTTTTGTCGACGAGAATGTCTTCAAAATAGGCCAAATTTTTGGATGACAACTCCCTTGTACCGTTTAAAAGATGTATATAACTATAATTTCGCTCACCTTCTATGTGAGTAATTTGCTTTAAGGCAAACCGTAGTGTACCCATTTGCGTAGGTAAAACCAGTTTTTGATCTTCTATACTTTTGGTTCCAAGATTTTGAAGTGCCAACTCGACGTCACTTTTTGATGTGGTAATACCAATTCTGGAAATAGCTTCTTTAAGTTCGTCCTCCTTGATAGGTTTTTCCAGATAATCCAGCGCATTAAATCGGAAAGCTTTGATGGCATAATGGCTGTGAGATGTAGTAAAGATAGTTTGAAAACTGATATTTTCAATTTGCTCCAGCATTTCAAAACCTGTCATATCCGGTAGTTCAATATCCAAAAAAACGACATTGGGGTTTAACGTGCTGATTAACTGTAATGCTTCTGATCCCGTATGAGCGACACCTGATACCGTAATATTTAACTTGTCCTGCTGAAGCAAATCAGACAAAACAGTCGCCATAAAGGCATTATCTTCTACAATTAAAGCTTTTATTGGCTTCATTAATATAGTTGTTGACGGTAAAGATAAAATGAATATTATACTTTTCTATTCTGTTTTGGCAATATTAAAAATCTTCCTTATGTAACTATGTTTTTGTTTCAGCAGATTTGTAATGATACCATAGAATTTCAGGATTAGAAACCGTTGGATAATTACAAATACCTTTTGATAACCCACTTGCACGCGCTCTGGATATTATGCTGTAGTTTTGATTTACAATAATGTCAGCGAACATTGTAATGAAATCTAAAAAAATAAATTCATGATTTTAAATTCTCCTATACAGGCCCGGGAAAGAGAAATTTTTATGGATGTACTTCGTGGCTTTGCAATCCTAGGCATTTTAATTGCTAACCTCGGTGCCGGTTTTTCCGGGTACAATGAAGATGAACATCTCACAGGATCTTTTTTAATATCTGATTGGGATTCGAAAATGCTTTTTATGCATCATTGGTTAATAGAAGGAAAATTTTATTCCATATTTAGTCTATTATTTGGCTGGGGCATTGCTTTACAAATAAAAAGAGCAACTGACAATAACCATAATGCAATTCCCATCATTAAAAGACGGTTGCTTTTTATGCTTTTATTGGGCTTTTGTCATTTATTAATTTGGGGGGGAGATATTGTATGTTTTTATGCTATGCTTGGCTTTCTCTTACTGCCTTTGAAAATATTTTCAGATAAAACCTTATTACTTGCAGGTGCTACACTTATTCTTTCACCTATATTTTTATATGGTTTAAAAATGTTGATTCCTGTTCTAAATGCCCCGTCAGAAATTTTAAACGGAATAGGGTATGCCTTGGAAATAAAACTTTTCCCTGCGTTAGAAAATGTAAAAACAGATATTGAATATAGCAACTTTTACAATGCTTTCACATGGTGGGATATATTAAAAAGCAATGTTGCAGGTATTTTTTATCGTTTTGGTTATCTGATTTTTGTTAGCCGAATATCAAAAGTATTAGGGATGTTTCTGATTGGTTTTGTAATTGGCAGAACCAATTTTTATAAAAAAATTACAGCACAAAAAAACTTGATCACAAAGATCATTTTCGCCGGGTTGATAGTGGGTTTACCTTTTAATTATATGCTGGCGCATTATATGTCGACTGCCAGTGCCGACTTTTTTCAACTGAAAGAAAAAGGGTTGTATCAGACTATGGTTTATGCTTTAGGGGTTGCACCTTTGGCCCTGGCTTATGTAGGCATATGTATGATAGCTTTTCAAAGTCAGTTTGGGCATAGATTTATGTCGTTTTTGGCACCGGTAGGAAAAATGGCTTTTAGCAATTATATTATTCAATCGTTGGTTGGTAATTTCGTATTTCTTCAAGCCGGCTTAGGATTTATGGGAAAAATAGGGCCTGTTTGGTATACCGCTTTTGGCGTTATTTTTTTTATCATTCAAATCATGTATTCTACCGTTTGGCTAAAGTATTTCAATTTTGGACCTGTAGAATGGTTATGGAGGAGTGCGACATATAATAAATGGCAGACGATGCGAAGATTTTAAATTTCTTGTCTAAAGAATTAATTTTCAGGTTTATGATTATTAAAAATAAAACATAGAAAAATTTATCCGGCAATGACCAGCAACAAACATCCTCTGACAAAAGGTTTTTTATTTAACCCGGTAACTAAAAAAATGACGGTGCATAACAGGCAGATTCAGTTGAAATACTTGCTGATTTTCTTCGGCTTACTTTTTACCACCATCGTTTTTGGGCAATCCAAAACAGATGAACAGCTGTATGCCATCTGGTCAGATTGTTCAAAGCCGGAAACAGTGAGATTGGATGCCATTTGGGAAAGAATGAATTTTGATTCCATGCCCAATCAGGAACCAAATTGGTGGAAGAAATGGAATAAGGAAATTAATGAAGCGATTGATCTGGCTATCAAATACGAAAAAAAGGAGTATTTACCATTGTTATATATGATGTCGTCACAATCTGGTGAAGGCAACTCAGAAAGTATGTGTGCTGCAGCCCAAAAGGTTATACAAAGTGCCAGGGTAGCCAATGCTTCCAAATTGCCGGTTGTTTTTTCGGCCTATTATATTTTAGCTTTTCAATGTAATGAAAACGTGAAGGATGAAGATTTGATGAACGAATTCAATAAAATGAAAAGCTTTCTTACAGATAGCCCTGCCGACCTTAAGAATCTACGGGAAACAACTTCGGCTTTGGGAGAATATTACAGAAATAAAGAAAAGTATCCCAAAGCGTTAAGCTACCTATTAGAAAGCCAGCGATTATCTGAAGAATTGAAATTAAAGGATTTTTCTTATGTCCGAAATAGCGCAGTACTTTCAGGAATTCATACCCAAATAGGAAATTATAAAGAAGCGGAAAAATACATTGATAAAAGCCTGCAGCTTGCTCATGCTTTAAAAGATACGTACGCACTGGGTAGCTCATATCTTGGTAAATCCCATTTAATGCTGAAATTAAAAAATGAAGCAAAAGCCCAACTTATTATAGATTCTGCCCTGTACGTCATGAAAAATGTGAAACACTGTGAACCTTGTTACAATATCGCTAAAACGTTAGACGCTGGTATTAAGAATTTATCCGGGAATTATGCTGGAGCATTGGCTGAACTGAATGAGGTACAGGCATTTTATAATACAAGCGGGGGACAAAAGCCGGAACCTCGTTTTTATATAGAAAAATCAAAGGCTTATTTTGGTTTGAAAAAATATAAAAACGCCATTCAAACAATTGACTCCGTAAAAATGACTAAGGGAAATTACAGTAAAGATATTTCTGAAAAATATGAGCTGCTTTCCAAAGCCTATGACAGTGTAGGAGATTATAAAAATGCTTTGAACAATTATAGATTGTATGTTGAAACAGAAGATACATTAGCGAGATGGAGAAACAGCACTGAAGCAACACGTTTGGAATTGGAAAATCAATTTACCCAGCAACAACTGAAATCCGAACTGGATTTTCAAAGTCAGCTGAATCAACAAAAGTCCACCCGGAATTGGCTCCTGTTTTTAGGTTTATCAGCCTTGTTGTTGGCCTTGGGTTTATATTCCCGTTTGCAGTTTATCAGGAAGACTCAAAAAATGTTACAAAAGAAAAACGAGATCATCGAAGCCGAAAAGGAAAAAGCAGAAGCCAGCGAAAAAGCCAAACACCAGTTTCTGGCCAACATGAGTCATGAGATCCGCACGCCCATGAATGCGATAAAAGGCATGACGGATATTTTGATCAGACGAAACCCCAAAGAAGATCAGAAAGAATACCTGGACGGCATCAAACAATCCTCCGATTCCCTGTTGGTGATAATCAATGACATCCTCGACATCTCAAAAATCGAAGCAGGTAAGGTGGAATTGGAGCATGAACCTTTTTTGGTAAATGAATTGGCAGACAATGTACACACCATCATGCAATTTAAGGCCGAAGAAAAAGGTTTGCAGCTCAGGCAGGACATACCTGGAGAGCGTATTTACGTAAAAGGCGACGCCAATCGGTTGCGCCAGATCCTCATCAATCTGATCGGCAACGCCATCAAGTTTACTGATAAGGGAGTGGTGACCACCTCCTTAAAATTAGAGAAGTTGGGTGATGGTTTAAATCTGCATTTCACCGTTTCCGACACCGGCATAGGAATAGACGAAGACCGGATAGATAAGATCTTCAAGTCGTTCGAGCAGGCATACAGCGATACCTCCAGAAAATTCGGTGGTACAGGTCTGGGCTTAAGTATATCAAAAATGTTGGTAGAAATGCAGGGTGGCAGGATATGGGTGGATAGTGTAAAAGGAAAAGGAAGCCGGTTTCACTTTACCATTCCATACGTCATATCCGAAGCAGCAATGGAGCAGACCCGAAGTGAACTTTCAAACGCTAATGTAGCGGACGAACTCAAAGGCATCCGAATCCTGCTCGTGGAAGACAACCAGTTCAATGCCGTGGTGGCACAGGAAGAACTGGAAGATGCCATCGAAGGTGTGCTCGTGGAGCTCGCGGAGAATGGACTCATTGCGGTGGAGAAATTGAAATCGGCAGCCTATGACGTCATCCTCATGGATGTACAAATGCCCGTCATGAATGGATTTGAAGCCACCACGGCCATTCGGAGCATGGACCCTGAAAAGGCCCTTATACCCATCATCGCCATGACAGCCAATGTACTCAGGGAAGAAGTGGATCTGTGTTACAAGGCCGGCATGAACGATTTTATCGGAAAGCCTTTTGATACAGATGAATTAATTCAAAAGATCAATAACTTGGTAAATAAGAAGTCATGACTATAATTAATCCAGTCATTTTTCACCACCACATATTCCGGCAGCGCACCGCTTCGGCATTGAGTCTGGCGTTTGATATAGTGATGAAAGGGCATGGTGGAATGCTGGAGCTGGAGTCGAAAGAAGAGGAAGGCGCTGAGTTTATTGTCAAATCACCATGCTAAATTAATTGAAAATGAAGCAGATCATTTGGACAGGTTTATTTTTGGTTGCAATAACGGGACTTTTTGCTCAAAAACGTTCAGGGAAGGATTTCCAGAAATTCAATCCCCGGTTTGAGGTCTTCACTCTCCCTGGTGGCGCACTCGGCAACAGTGTGCAAGGCATCGTGCAGGACAGCACCGGATTCCTTTGGTTCGGTTCGCAGGGTGGTCTACACCGCTACGACGGAAAAAATATAGTCACCTACCGCCACGACCCCGATAATCCCAACTCCCTCGCCAGCGACTACTGTGAGTCTGTTTTTCTCGACAGCCGGGGTGTCCTCTGGCTGCCTCACTATAAAAAAGGTGGCCTGACATCCTTTGACCCGGCAACAGAGACCTTCACGCGCTATACCCACGACCCCAATAACCCCGGGTCATTGAGCAGCAACAGCAACTCTGTTGTCGCCGAAGACCGGGAAGGCAACATTTGGGTGGGTGGAGATGCCGGACTCGACCGCCTGGACAGAAAAACGGGGAAATTCAAACACTTTTACAATGATCCAAATGACCCGCATAGCCTCTCCTACAATCAGGTGCGCGGACTTTATGTGGACAGGCAAGGCACGCTTTGGGTCGGTACAAATATTTTTTTTAATCCCAAAGGCCCGGATGGCGGACTGAACCGCTATGATCCTAAAACAGAATCTTTTACCCGCTACATGCACGACCCCCGAAACCCTGCAACCATCAGCGACAACAGGGTGCGGGCAATCTTCGAAGACAGCAAGGGCAATTTTTGGGTGGGTACGGACAGCGATGGGCTAAACCTGATGGACCGGGAGAAAGGCACTTTCACCCGCCTGCCCTACGATCCGGCAAATCAAAGCAAATTGTCCCGCCCATATGTAAGCGGCACCACACCCGCTAATGAACCTGTAGAAAGCCACGTTTCCTCCATTTTTGAAGATCAGGACGGGCGCGTCTGGATAGCTGGTTTTCCGGGAGGCCTTAATGTGTACGACCTGACTTCCGGTAGTACCCGGCATTTCGAAGCAGGGAAAAACAAGGGCGATCTGGCAGTCAACTATTTCTGGCAAACTTATCAAACCTCCGACGGCGTTATCTGGCTGGTCACCGGCGGAAATTCCAAAAAGATTTATAAGGTCAATGAGCAGGACGAACGTTTTTCTTTTTTTAATTGGGAAAACGCCGGCATTGAACTTGGGGGAGTAGCGACTTCGATTGCAAAAGAAACCAATGGCAACCTCTGGATAGGCTTTGGACTTGCCCCTCCCGAGTTGATCCGTCATGACCGCAAAACGGGCAAATCATTTCCAGTGCTGTACCAGACCGAAGTGGACGGACTCTCCATTCAGTATATCGAGAACCTATCGTTTGACCGGAATGGTAATTTATGGATAGGTGCACAAAACGGTTGGCTAAGACACAATACTAAAAACGGCAAATTCACGCGTTATCGTGCTGATTTAATCTCCGATAGGATTCGCCCTCCCGTTGAAGATCATAATGGTTTTTTGTGGATCCCGAATAATGGGCAGGGCTTAGGCCGGCTCGACCCGGGGACAGGAGCATATATCAGCTTTCGTCACAATGCCGGCAATCCCGGAAGTATTGGCGGCAATTCTGTCATGAGTGTATTACAGGATGCCCGGGGCAATATCTGGGCAAGTGGAGGTGACTATCAGGCCGAATTTGCAGAGCCCCCTTTTCTCGACCGACTCGATGCGAATGGGAAATCTTTTTCTCATTTTATGAAAAACGGGGAAACAGGTAGTGTCAGCAACCTCACGCTCGATAAGCAGGGCAACTTCTGGTACCTTGACCAGGTAGGCAGTCTGGTGCGCCTGAATACGTTGGATGGAACCCTTCGGAAATTCAGTTCACCAAACATCAATATGACCAGAATTTCCGGAACCATTGGCATCGTGATGGCGATGGGTAAAGACGAGCGGATCTGGCTCTACGATGGAAACGGTCTTTTTTTATTCGACCCAAAAACGGAACAGTTTCATTCCTGGGTCGACTCTCATGGCGTACGCTCTATTGGAACCAACAATAGTCCTTTCCATCTTGCTTTCGATGGCGAATTATTGATTGCCGGCGATAAGGGTTTCCTTTCTTTTTATCCTGAAAAAATCGCTACACCCAAAAAACGCCTGCCGGACCTGCACATCACCGCTTTTAAGCTGCTAGGCAACCCAATCCTCCCGGGTGACGCCGACTGCGATCAATGTATATTGAATAAGCCCATTTGGAAAACTTCTAAAATACAATTGGCATACGACCAAAACATCTTCTCTTTCTCCATTGCCTGTTTTGATTATCATGATCCGGCCGCAGTTCAAATCGAGTTCATGCTCGAAGGCTACGACCGGCTGGGCTGGCGCAAAGACCTCCAGCAAGGCGAAACGCCTGCCTACGTCAACGTACCTGTTGGCGAGTACACCTTCCGGGTTCGGGGCGCTGACAGTCAGGGTAATTGGAACATGGAAGGTATCAGTTTGCAAATCACCATCCTGCCACCCTGGTGGCGTACCTGGTGGGCTTATGTTTCTTATGTTTTGTTGTTCCTGTTGGCTTTGCAAATAATTGGTAAATACAGAGAACGACATCTGAGGGCAGAAAAAGAGAAGCTGGAAATGACGGTCGACAAAAGAACCCAGGAATTGGTTATTGAAAAAGAAAAAGCCCAGGCAAGCGAAAAAGCCAAACATCAGTTCCTGGCCAATATGAGCCACGAGATCCGCACACCCATGAATGCCATAAAAGGGATGACGGATATTTTAATAAGAAGAAGTCCAAAAGAAGATCAGAAAGAATATCTGAATGGCATCAAACAATCATCCGAATCCTTATTGGTAATCATCAATGATATCCTGGATATTTCAAAGATCGAAGCAGGTAAAGTGGAACTGGAGCAGGAACCATTTTCTATCAGTGAATTGGTGCATAATGTACACACCATCATGCAATTCAAAGCGGAAGAAAAAGGTTTGGGTCTGGTCAAAGATATGCCCAACGAAGAAATATTTGTTCAGGGTGATTCGACAAGATTAAGACAGATACTCATCAACCTGATCGGCAATGCCATCAAGTTTACCGAAAAAGGAATGGTAAAAACTACAATAAAATCAGAGCATGTAGGTGATAAATTAAATCTGCACTTTACAGTTTCTGATACAGGCATAGGCATTGATCAAAGTAGCATAAACAAAATATTTGAATCCTTTGAGCAGGCATACAGTGACACTACCAGGAAGTTCGGTGGTACAGGTTTAGGTTTGAGTATTTGTAAAAAACTGCTAGAACTACACGGCGGCACCATCTGGGTAGAAAGCGAAAAAGGCAAAGGCAGTCACTTTCATTTTATCATACCTTATGCTATAGCTGACAATAAAACTGTGGCAACCTCAACCTATGGTGTGCAAACGAATGCGGCCGATGTCATCAAAGGCATAAAAATCCTTTTGGTAGAAGATAATGCTTTTAATATTGTAGTAGCAACGGAAGAACTGGAAGATGCCATTGAAGGGGTTCAAATAGAAGTCGCCGAAAATGGCCTTATTGCTGTAGAGAAAATCAAATCCGCTGCATTTGATGTCATACTCATGGATGTACAAATGCCGGTGATGAATGGCTTTGAAGCCACTCAGGCCATAAGAAATCTGGAAAGTGAAAATGCAAATACGCCAATAATTGCAATGACGGCCAATGTGCTTAAAGAAGAAGTGGATCTGTGTTACAAGGCCGGCATGAATGATTTTATCGGAAAGCCTTTTGATACGGAGGAACTAATACAAAAGATCAAAAACCTGGTAATTAAGAACGCATGACTATAATTAATCCAACCATTTTTTACTACAAGTCCTACCTTTTCAGGGTTTTAAATCACGCTAACTTATTAAAGCAATAAATGATGAAGACTGTATTTAATATTATTCTACTCATTACTTTAGGATGTTCGTGGTCAACTTTGATTCGATCACAATCAATTAAGCCTTATTTCAATAGTATAACCACTGAAAATGGTTTGCCTGAAAATCAAATCATATCATTCACACAGGACAAGTATGGCTATTTATGGTTTGGAACTCAAAATGGTTTGGTGCGATATGATGGTTTTAAATTGAAAAATTATCCATTTAAAGATAGAGCAGGAAACGATGTGGATGTATGTGTTGTGTCTTCTTTATATGAAGACAGACATGGAATATTATGGGCTACCATTTTTAATACAGGGGTCTATACCTACAATGTCAGAAAAGATGCATTTGAGCAAATGAAGGTAGAGAATGAGGGCAAATTATATAAAGATCTGGACAGAGATGTAAAATGGATAGAAGACAAGGAACGATTTTGGATAATACCTGACATACCTCTTCTTGCATCAAAAAATCCAAAGTTATTTTTGTTCGATACTCAAAAACAAAAAGTAGAATCATTCAGTGCAGCGGAGACAGGAAAATACCATTTACCTGCATACAGACAAAGAGACCTCATAAAAGATAAAAAAGGGAAAATATGGGTAACAACAGACAGTTTGCTGAGCCTTTATGATGAAGCAGATAAAAAATTTAAGCAATATTTTGTGCTTTCCGGATTTCCCAAAAATACGGTTTTTGAAAAAATGACGATTGACCCGGTTAATAATGATATTATTTGGATGACAACACGCAATTATAAATATCCGGATAAACTACTTTATGAAAATGTAATACAATTTAATACAAAAACCAAAACACTTAAAAAGTACAGCCATCAGAAAAATAAGGATGCTTCCATATTGAGCGATTCCTGCCTGTTGGTAGTCGCCGATTCCTTAAAAAGGTTGTGGTTCGTAACAAAAAAAGGAGTGTCTTTATACAATCGGTTCGACGATAGCTTTTCAAATTTTGAATTTGACCCAAACAATAAAATACCATTCACTGCGTCTGAATTAGCATCAGACAAAGAGGGCAATATCTGGATTGGTGGCAGCTTTGTAGGATTGTGGTTTCTGGAAGTAAAAACAGGTAAAAGTATATTATATACACACTCAGAGGAAGAAGGTAGTTTACCTCAATGTTATGGTGGTATCAATAATATATTTTTTGACAGAGCCCAGAATTTATGGGCCACCTTGCCGTGTACAGGTATTGCTTATGAAAATACACAAAAAGCCTGTTTTAATAATGTACAACCCACTTTAAAATACAAAGGCAGGGATGTAAAAATTGGCATGTCAGATTATAATATTATCGGCGAAGATGGTGAAAATTCTTTTTTCATTTACAACAGAAAAAATCTTTTAAGTTGGAACACCGATCTCAATACACTGGTGTCCATCGATCTTAAAGTCCCGGCACAAGACACAAATATCGCTTTAGTTTTTAAAGACAAAGAAGGCTTTGTCTGGATTAATTATTGGGATAAAGGTTTACGTTGCTATGACCCTAAAACACAAAAATATAAAGATTACAACAATAATCCCAAAGACAGTACTACCATTGGCAGTAAAAATATTAACAATATTGTAGAAGATAAAGAGGGAATATTATGGATTGCCACGCGTGACAATGGTCTGAATAGTTTTGATAAAAAAACAAATAAATTTACCCGTTACCCTTACATAGAAAATTCCGGAACCCTTCAACCAAAAGACTCTCTTGATGACAAAACGATTCAATGTATGATTATAGACAAAGATGGTATTTTATGGATGGGTGCAAATATGGGTGGATTAAATCGTTTTGATACCAGGACAAAAAAGTTTAAATCCTATCATAATTTCAAAATAGGATTACACTGTGTTAATGACATTCTGGAAGACAGCAATGATCGTTTATGGCTTTCAACTTATTTAGATGGCCTGTTTTTATTTGATAAGAGAACAGAAACCTTCATCAACTATTCAGAAAAAGAAGGTTTGCTATTTAAGAGTATCAACAAGATCGCAAAAGATAAAGATGGTAACATTTGGGCAACTTCAGACAGGGGTTTATCCAGGTTTAATGTTAAAACTAAAAAATTTGTAAATTATACCACTGCTAACGGACTGCCATCCAATAAACTGTACACTATACTTAAAAGGGCAGAAGATAAGTTTTATATCTTTGCAGATAAAGGAAAGTTGTACACTTTTAATCCTGAAAAACTGGATAGAAATGCAGCTGCGCCACGTACCATTTTAGAATCGATTACCTATCATCCGGCCCGGTACACGGACTGGAAAAAAGACAGTACTATTTTTACGACGGATTTAAAAAGCATAACCTTCGCCTATAATGAAAATAAATTAAGTTTTAATTTCATCGGTTTACATTTTGTTAATGCCCCTTTGAATCAATATACCTATAAATTAGAAGGCTATGATCCTGACTGGATTAAAAACGGTACACAAAGGACAGCTGTTTATACTAATTTATCTCCCGGCACCTATACCTTTTATGTGAAATCAGCCAATAGCGATGGCGTGTGGGATGAAAAAGGGACTCAGATTCTTATTACAATACTTTCTCCCTGGTATCGCACATGGTGGGCTTATCTTACGTATATTTTAATGTTCCTTTTGGCCTTGCGAATATTTAGTAAATACAGGGAACGCCACTTGATGGCAGATAAGGAGCGCTTGGAAAAAACGGTGGCTGAAAGAACCCAGGAAGTGGTCAGTGCAAAAGAACGGGCCGAAAAAAGCGAACGGGCCAAACATCTCTTCCTGGCCAACATGAGCCACGAAATCCGGACACCGATGAATGCGATCAAAGGCATGACCGACATTTTAATCAGGCGCAATCCAAATGAAGATCAAAAAGAATACCTGGAAGGCATCAAACAATCCTCCGATTCATTGCTGGTCATCATCAATGACATTCTCGACATATCAAAGATCGAAGCGGGTAAGGTAGAATTGGAGCAGGAAACTTTTTCTGTAAATGATATGGTGAATAACGTACATACCATCATGAAATTCAAAGCCGAAGAAAAAGGTTTGGAACTGATAAAAGACATTCCATCAGAAAACCTGAACGTTCGGGGTGACGCCACAAGATTGAGACAGATTCTGATCAATTTAATCGGTAATGCCATTAAATTTACCGAAAAGGGATTGGTTACTACTACTTTAAAATCGGAACAAACTGGAGAAACGCTGAATCTGCACTTCACCGTCTCAGATACCGGCATTGGCATTGACCCGGATCGAATGGATAGAATATTTGAATCCTTTGAGCAGGCTTACAGCGACACAAGCCGAAAGTTTGGAGGTACAGGTTTAGGCTTAAGTATTTCCAAAAAATTGGTGGAACTGTATAACGGGAAAATCTGGGTGGAAAGCGAAAAAGGCAAAGGCAGTCATTTCCATTTTATCATACCCTGTTCGGTGGCAGCGCCAAAAGCAAAGGTAATGCCGGTGGAAGATGCGCATGCAAACATAGCTGATGCCATCAAAGGCATACGAATCCTGCTTGTTGAAGACAATGCTTTTAATGTAGTGGTTGCCCAGGAAGAACTGGAAGACGCCATTGAAGGTGTGAGCGTAGAGGTGGCTGAAAATGGACTACTGGCGTTAGAAAAACTGAAATCATCAGCCTTTGATATCATCCTGATGGATGTTCAGATGCCGGTCATGAATGGTTTTGAAGCCACAAAAGCCATACGAAGCCTCGGCAACGAGGGAGCCAAAACGCCCATCATCGCCATGACGGCCAACGTACTCAAAGAAGAAGTCGATTTTTGCTACCAGGCAGGTATGGACGATTTTATTGGAAAACCTTTTGATACCAGCGAATTAATTCAAAAAATTTATAACTTAGTAAACAAATAGTCATGACTAAAAACAATCCAACCATTTTCATCGTAGATGATGAACCATTATTATCCGAAATGCTTACTGATTACCTGAAAGACCGCAATGCTGATTTCAACATTAAATCTTTTCCAACAGGGGAAGCCTGTTTACAAAGTTTAGAAGAGCAGCCGGATGCCATTGTTTTAGATTATTATCTGAACTCAAAAGAAAAAAATGCAGCCAATGGTATTGATATCCTGAAGGAAATTAAAAAAAGAAACAAGACGTTGCCGGTCATCATGCTTTCAAGTCAAAAAAGTTATGGCACGGCTACTCAAACAATCATGTATGGGGCAGTACATTACGTGGTAAAAGGCCAGGATGCTTTCGAAGAAATTTTTCAATTGATTAAAGCCAATGTATAAATGGTCGATTTAACCTTTTTAAAGCAATTCACAAAAGACGACCCCAAAAAAATGAAACGTTACATTTTGTTATATCTGGATGTAGCTCCAAAAACATTTGAGGAAATGCAACGTAATCTCATAAACCAGGATTGGGAGCAGCTCCGGATCAATGCACATTCTCTAAAACCTCAGGCAGATTTTATGGGAATTAATAGTCTAAAAGAAGAGCTCATTAAAATAGAAGAGGCAGTGAAAATGAATAATTTTGGTGATGTGGAGCAATTGTTAATGACTTCCCTTTCTATTGCTAAAAAATCAGAGCTTATTCTAAAAGAATTGGCAAATCAATACTAATAAAGCTGCTGCGTGCAGTTTTGTTAGTATAAAAAAGGGGAAAGAATCCCTTACACGACCGGCTTCGTTTACGTAATGCAGAATCGGCATTCCTGCTTTACGTGAACACGGCTGTGTCAATGAATAATTGCCTTTATCCTGTATATTTTTTTTCACAGCTCGTAGAATATGGTTGGCAACCACGGATGAGCAAAAAACCAACCCGCTAATCATGATAAAAAATAATTACCCCTCAGCTTAGGTAGGCGGCGCAAACGTCTGAGTATTGTATAATTTTTAATTTGGCTCCATAGCATGAAATCCATTTCCCTTCTATGGCTTCTCACTTTCCACTGATCTTCACCACCTTCCCCGACCTTACCTCCATTTTTCCATCCACCATCTTCCATACGTACATCCCTGCTTCAAAGCTTGACATATCCACATTATTATGCCCGTAATAGATACGCTGTGTATGTATAGGCCGCCCGGAATTATCATAAATGATCATCTGTCCATGTTGTGGTATATATTCACCCAGAGTGACAAGGAGATAATCCAGTACTGGATTGGGGAAAAGAGTTACATCTGCCTTACTTGATAATGTTTCATCATCGCTGCTACTCGTGCCGATGGTAATGGTCCGACAGAAAGTGTTACTGCTGTTTTCATTGCCCACCGTGAGGCACACCTGATAGGTTCCGTTATTGGCATAGGTATGATAAGGATGTCTGATATTGGCCTTCGGGCTGCCATCGCCAAAATCCCAGCTCCACGTCTCCGGCCGGAAGTACGACAAGTCGGTAAACCGTATCCTTAGATGATCGATTGTATCCGGCTCATAACGGTATTTGGCGATAGGGTCATTGTCAAGACCAAGGGTATCGCATGTGGAACCATCTAACGGGCCGAGGCGAAATTCCGGTATATTGGGTATCGTACGCGTAAACCTTGTATTCAGCAAAATGCTATGTTGTTTTACATCGCAGGCAAGACCAGATTCTGTGGGTTGTGTGATGACAGATATCATCCTGTTAGATGAAGTTGGTGGAAATATATAAACCCTTCCATCAGGTCCTAACTTCATATTTGCAAAATCTACACTGTATCCTATGGGTAAAGGTTGAATAGTATCATAATCAAAATAATATTTAAATCCATCACATTCAGCAACTTTGATTTCCGAATTTATTACATCTGGAGCTTTCATATCATACTGAAATATTGATGGTCCGTTACAAACATACAGAAATCTGCTATCAGAAGAAAATGCAGTACCTCCAGCTACTCTTGGAGTAATGATCACTTTACTTTTTATATTTTGTATTGTACCATCACAACGATCAAATTCAGCTACAGAAAAACCCCCTCCGCCAACTTCAAACGTAAAAGCATGGTACCATGCTAAAAATTTTCCATCAGGTGATATTGATATTTGACCTATACTTCCTTGACCTTTATTTAAGATCGGTACATTAGTTGGTAATTTGTTTTTTAAAGTTATTCCTTGGCTGTCAACTAAATATACTAGAATATTTAAATGTCTTGCGTCAAATGTAACTAACCACCAGTCTCGTCCATTTCCATGTCGAACAGCATACAAATAAAAAATAAGGGAATCTCTGACTATTTCTTTATCCTTTTCAATTAATCTTCCTTCAGGGTATTGATCGGTCAATTCAAAACTGCTATACAACATTCTGAATACATATAATTTACAATAATCATATGTATTATATATCATATAAAACTTATTATCTATAGGCAGACATATTACTCTTTGCATCCCGAATAAACCAGTTGGTATCGCAAAATCCTTATCACCTCCATTATGATATTCCCAATCACTACAATTTTTTTTAGCCTCATAATCATAATTTATGGTATCCGCAATAGGCTCGTTTTTTCCATTTATGATGACCTGACCGTTTGAGTAGGCTATTAATTGTCCATCTTTATTGCTGATACTTGTATTCCCGCCGGCAACATCCCAATACCTTAGCGGATCATAATATATACGAACCGGATCGTAATTAAAATCAAAATTGGTAGCCCCTTTGGTAGTATCAGCAGCCTTGATCGGGTCTACAACGTCATAAGTTTCATATCCAAACAACCAAATATGATCTTCCTTTTGCGAAGCACCCCCAATGGAATACAATAAAAAAAATATCACTGCAATAAGTAGTCTCATAATCAT
>WBZS01000880.1_pt1 | contig 29051 bp, 22 predicted proteins | sample 5204201 | NCBI WGS metagenome assembly WBZS01 (sample SAMN12344357, study PRJNA552823) | activated sludge metagenome | biome: Activated sludge suspended growth; feature: Nitrification reactor; material: Wastewater; isolation source: activated sludge from nitrification reactor of wastewater... | reverse complement strand
GTCCGCAGTGGGATCACGGGGCGGGTGCAACTGACCTCGACCGGGGAGGCCGAGGAGGCCGAGCTCCCGCCGCTGCACCAAGCGGCCTTCGACGCGATCGAGGACGGTGATCTCGATGGGGCCGAGGCCGCCTACCGCCGGGCGCTGGTGGAGAACCCCAAGGACACCGACGCCGACCTCGGCCTGGCCCAGGTCGCCCTGATGAAGCGCACGGCCGACGTCGACGCCGCCGCGGCCCGCGCCGCCGCCGCCGCGAACCCCGGTGACGTCTCGGCGGCACTCATGGTGGCCGACCTCGACCTCCTCGGTGGTCACATCGAGGATGCCTTCGGTCGACTGGTCGATCTGGTGCGCGGCACCTCGGGGGAGGAGCGGGACCGGGTCCGCACCCACCTGCTGGCCCTCTTCTCGGTGGTCGGCAACCACGACGAGCGGGTCAAGAAGGGCCGGACCGCCCTGATGAACGCCCTCTTCTGATCGTGCCCGGCCCGACGCTCTCGGCGCACCGGGTGCGCTTCGCGCTCCACTGCCCGGATTCCGACGTCCTCTCCGTGGGACTCGACTGCGACCGCGCGCTCGTGGGCCCGCGCGCGTTCGATCGCGCCGGAAACCTCTGGACCCTCGACTTCCCCCGGCCCGGCGTGCAGCGGATGGAGTACCGCTTCTCCCTGCGCGGCAACGAACAGGACCTGCTGCTGCTCGACCCGGGCAATCCGCGGACCGTCGGGACGGTCTTCGGGGAGCGCTCGGTCCTCGAACTCCCCGGCTACGACGAGCCCTGGTGGCTCACCGCGCCGCGGGTCGATGGCGTCTTCGCCGCGATGGCCCTCGACGGCGAGACCCCCGACCCGGTGCCGGTGACGATCTGGCAGCCCGAGGGTGTGGAGCGGGCCGAACCCCTGCCCCTGCTGCTCGTGCACGACGGTCCCGAATACGACCAACTGGCGCGGATCACGGCATACAGCGGAGCCCTCATCGCGGCCGGCACCCTGCCACCCCACCGGGTCGCGCTGGCCCATCCGGTCCTGCGTGACGCGTGGTACTCCGGATCCCCGGCCTATCTGCGCACGATCTCGCAGCAGGGCGTGGACCACATTGCCGATTCGTATGCCGTGAGCGCGCCGGTCGTCGTCATGGGCGCCTCCCTCGGTGGGCTCACCTCGTTGCTCATCGGCCTGCTCGGTGACCCCTCGATAGGAGGGGTCTTCGCGCAGTCCGGCAGCTTCTTCCAGCTCCACACCGACCCGATGGAAGAGGGGTTCCGCTACTTCCATCGCATCTCCTCGCGGGTGCGTGAGGTGCTCCACGCCCGGCACACCGATCACCCGCTGCGCGTCGGGATGACGTGTGGCGCGCTCGAGGAGAACGCCGGCAACAACCGTCAGATGGCCGCCGCCCTCTCGCGCGCCGGGCACCGGGTCACCCATGCCGAGGTGGCCGACCTGCACAACTACACCGCCTGGCGTGACGCCCTCGATCCGCACCTGACCACCGTCCTCGTCGATCTCTGGACCTGACGACGCCGGGAGTGTCACCCGTGGTCGGGTGAGCGGCGATGGGGTTGGATGGGCCCATGGAGCGCACCGACGCCTGGCTACGCGTCCCCGGCACCGACGAGCACCGCCACGTCATCCGCTGGGGGCATTGGGGGCGTCCCCTCCTCGTCTTCCCCAGCGAGGCCGGGGCCGCCGAGGACTTCGCCCATCACGGCATGCTCGACGCCATTCGCGACCTCGTCGACGCCGGTCGGGTCAGTGTCTTCTGCGTCGACTCGATGGACGCGCGCTCGTGGTCGGACAACTCGCTCTCGACCGAGGAACGCGCGAACCGGCACGGCACCTACCACGCCTGGCTCACCGAGGCGGTCGTCCCGTGGATCCACGAGCAGCTGGGTGGGCCGACCGAGCTGATGACCACGGGCGTGTCGCTCGGGGCATACCACGCGGTGCACTTCACGCTGCAACGCGCCGACCTGGCCCCCCTGGCGATCGGCCTCTCCGGTGCCTACGACCCGACCCAGTGGAACGGCTGGGGCGACCTGGGGGACAGCACCTACTTCGCCAACCCGTGTGCCTACGTCGCCGGCCTCGAGGGTGAGCACCTGGAGTGGTTGCGTGGGCGCGTCTCGCTGCTGCTCGTCGTCGGTCAGGGGCCCTTCGAGGTATCTCCGACCCAGTCGTTGCCGTCGACGCGTCGCTTCGCGGAACTCTTGCGGCAGAAGGGGATTCGCCACGAGCTGGACGTGTGGGGTTTCGACAGCGCGCACGACTGGCCCTGGTGGCGCACACAGCTCGCCCATCACCTACCGCGATTCGTCTGAGGAGCCCCGATGACCACGACCCAGCACCTGATCGGCCTCCTGCTCGGCGCGGAGGAGGACTGGCCGACGGCGATGGAGGCCCTCATCGGCCGGCTCGGCCCGGTGCGTGGGCCGGACGGCGGGATGCATGAGATCAGCAGTGAGCGGGTGAGCATCGAACCGTTCAACCTGCGCGACAAACCGCGCCAGGACCTGTGCGTCGACCGGTTGGCCTACTGGTACTACCACCCGCGTGAGTGGCTCAAGAAGGCCGCACTCATGGACGACGTCTATCTGCTCAACAGCCCCTTCACGTTCCAGTCGATGGAGAAGCACTCGGCCTACTGCGCGCTCATGCGGATGGGCATGCACGTGCCCGAGACGGTGCTGGTGCCCTACAAGAACCCCGTCGACAACGTCCGCTGGGCCTACACGGCGGCGAAGTACAACAAGTCCTTCGACCTCGAGGCGATCGCCGAACAATTGGGGTACCCGCTCTTCATGAAGCCCTTCGACGGCGGCGGCTGGCGCGGGGTGTCCTCGATCAAGGACCGCGACGCGCTGCACACCGCCTACGACGAGTCCGGCGAGATGCTCATGCATCTCCAGGAGTCGATCAGCGACTTCGAGGTGTTCGCGCGGGCGTTGACCATCGGCCCCGAGACGATGGTGATGAACTTTCGTCCCGACCAGCCGATGCACGGCCGGTATGCCGTGACGCACGACTTCCTCGACGAGGCGACCGGGCGGGAGGCGATCACGATCAGCCAGACCGTCAACGCCTTCTTCCGGTGGGAGTTCAACTCGTGCGAGATGCTCGTCAAGGACGGGGTGGTCCACCCCATCGACTACGCGAACGCCTGCCCCGACGTGGCGGTCACGTCGCTGCACTACTACTTCCCGTGGGCGATGAAGGCCCTGCTGCGCTGGTCGACGTGGTGCGTGGTGTCGGGTCGCCGACCGAGGTACCAGGTCGACTCTGACCCGTGGTTCGCGATCGCCGACGACCCGGAGCTGGACTACCAGGCCAAGCTCACGGCATACCAGGGGTTGGCCGACGACTACTTCGAGACCGAGCGCTACACCGCCTGGTGCGAGACGTCCCTGGCGCACGTCGACGAGATGGTCCTCGACTGGGTCGACTCGGCGGAGTTCCGCGCCATGCTCGTGTCCACGGTGCACTCGACCTACCCCCCGCACGAGTGGGGGCGGTTCGAGGCGCACTTCCAGGGGCTGGTCGACCTCTGGACCAGTGATGAGAAGGCGGCCCTGGGTCGCTCCTGACGTCTGTGCCCTGCCCTTCCCGCGCCCCCATGTGTGACGCCAGGTTCGTCGAGTCGGGGCAGGACTGGCGGGTCCTGGCCCCAATTGTGCCGCCAGGTTCGTCGAGTGGGGGCAGGTCTGGCGGGTTCTGGCGCCATTTGTGCCGCCAGGTTCGTCGAGTGGGGGCAGGTCTGGCGGGTCCTGGCCCCATTTGTGACGCCAGGTTCGTCGGGTCGGTCGGTGCGCGGTCAACCGACGAACCTGGCGGCACAAATCGGGGAGTCGACCGCTGGACCCGCAGTGGGCGAGGAGCCAGCCGACTCACCAGAGCGCGGCTCCCGGGCACTCGGCCTTCGACTCAGGCCCCGAGGGCGGCGCTCACGACCTCCTTGGCCTCCGCCTGAACCTCGGCCAGGTGCTCGGGGCCTTGGAAGGACTCGGCGTAGATCTTGTAGACGTCCTCGGTGCCGCTGGGTCGGGCGGCGAACCACGCCGAGCGGGTGACGACCTTGAGTCCGCCGATCGCCGCACCGTTGCCCGGGGCTGCCGTCAGCTTCGCCATGATCGGCTCGCCGGCCAACGAGTCGGCCGCGACGTCGTCGGGGGAGAGGGCGGCCAGTTTCGCCTTCTGTTCCCTGGTAGCCGCGGCGTCGATCCGGGCGTAGGCCGGGTCGCCGTGCCGGGCGACCAGGGCGGCGTAGTGCGCGCTGGGCGACTTCCCGGTGCGCGCGAGGATCTCCGAGGCGAGCAGCGCGAGCAGGATGCCGTCCTTGTCGGTGGTCCACACGGACCCGTCCGTGCGCAGGAACGAGGCCCCGGCCGACTCCTCCCCGCCGAAGGGTCCGGAGCCGTCGAGCAGGCCCGGGACGAACCACTTGAAGCCCACGGGCACCTCGACCAGGCGCCGGCCGAGATCGGCCGCGACCTTGTCGATGATCGAACTGCTCACCAGGGTCTTGCCGACGAAGCCGTCCTCGCGCCAGCCCGGCCGCGCCCCGCCGTAGAGGTACTGGATGGCGACGGCGAGGTAGTGATTGGGGTTCATCAGGCCGGAATCCGGGGTGACGATGCCGTGCCGGTCGGCGTCGGCGTCGTTGCCGGTCGCGATGTCATAGGCGTCGCGTTGCTCGATCAGGCTGGCCATCGCGCTCGGGGAGGAGCAGTCCATCCGGATCTTGCCGTCCCAGTCGAGGGTCATAAAGCGCCAGGTCGGGTCGACGAGCGGGTTGACGACGGTGAGGTCGAGCCGGTGCCGATCGGCGATCGCGCCCCAGTAGTCGACGGCCGCACCCCCGAGCGGGTCGGCGCCGATCCGCACCCCGGCCGCCCGGATCGCGTCGACGTCGATGACGTGGGGCAGGTCGTCGACGTAGGTGACGAGGAAGTCGTATGCCGTGCAGGCTCCCCGTGCGCGCGCGAATGGGATCCGCCGGACGCCGGTGAGGCCGTCCCTGATGTAGGCATTGGCCGCGGCGGCGATGACCTTGGTGGCGTCGGAGTCGGCCGGGCCGCCGTGTGGGGGGTTGTACTTGAAGCCACCGTCGCTCGGTGGGTTGTGGCTGGGGGTGACGACGATGCCGTCCGCGAGTCCGGCACCGGCCGGCATCCCGTCGACCCCGGTGACCTTGCCGCGGTTGGCACGCAGGATGGCGTGCGACACCGCCGGGGTCGGGGTGTAGCGGTCGGCGGCGTCGACGAGCACGGTGACGTCGTTGGCGACGAGCACCTCGATGGCGCTGGCCCACGCCGGCTCGGAGAGGCCGTGGGTGTCCCGTCCGAGGAAGAGAGGCCCGTCGAATCCCCTGGCTGCGCGGTAGTCACAGATCGCCTGGGTCGTGGCGAGGATGTGGTCCTCGTTGAAGGCGGTCCGCAGGCTGCTCCCGCGGTGCCCGGAGGTCCCGAAGGCGACCTGTTGGTCGAGGTTGTCGGGGTCCGGTTTTCCCGTGTAGTAGGCCGTGACCAGGTGCGCCACGTCGACGAGATCGGAGGGTTGCGCCAACTGTCCCGCGCGAGGGCTGCTCATGGCGCCCATCCTTCCACCGCACGGGCGCCCGCGCACCGTCGGTGGGCTCCCGGCGCGCGTCAGTCGCCGCCGAGGAGATAGCCGTTGCGGCGTTCGGCATGCAGCCAATCGCGCACGTCGGCGACCTCGTACCCGTCGGCGACGTAGGGGTCGGCGGCGGCGAACGCCTCGGCCTCGGCGAGGGAGGAGAACCGGGCGAGGATCAGCCCGCCCGAGCCGTCGGCGAGCGGCCCGGCGGCAATCAGTCGACCCTCGTCGTCCAGCGCGCGCAGCCCCGCGACGTGCCGCTCGATGGTCTCCACCGGGAAGGGTTCCGGCGTGACCCGGGTGAGCCGAATCTGGACCTCCATGGCCCCAGCCTAGGCAGGCACCGACCGGGTGGATCGGTCCTCGTGCGACTCCGGCTCGGGGACCCTGGCGATGTCTGCCGGATCACACGGGAGAGGCCTCGAAAAGTCCGCTTCCGGCATACCCATGGGGGTATGTTGAAGACATGACACACACCGTGAAGAACCTGGTGGTCCTGGGAGCGGGAACGGCCGGCACCATGGTCGTCAACAAGCTCCGCAAGCGCCTCTCCGACACTGAGTGGCACATCACCGTCGTGGACAAGAACGACATCCACGACTACCAGCCCGGCTACCTGTTCATCCCGTTCCGGATGAACAAGCCAAGCCAGATCCGCAAGACCAAGCGCCCCTACCTGAACGACGGTGTCGAGGTCGTCTTCGCCGAGGTCGAGCGCGTCGAGGCCGACGCCAACGTCGTGCATCTGACCGACGGCCGCACCTTGCCATACGACCAGCTCGTCATCGCCAGCGGCACCACCCCGCGTCCCGACCAGACCCCCGGCATGCTCGGCGATCAGTGGCACGGCGCGGTCGGCGAGTTCTACACGTATGAGGGGTCGCTCGCCCTGCGCGACCGGCTCGACGCCTTCACCGGCGGCCGGCTGGTCGTCCACATCACCGAGCTCCCGATCAAGTGCCCGGTGGCCCCGCTGGAGTTCACCTTCCTCGCCGACTCCTACCTCAAGGAGAAAGGCGTCCGCGAGGCCACCGAGATCGTCTTCGTGACCCCCCTCGACGGAGCCTTCACCAAGCCGATGGCCAGCAAGCGCCTCGGCAAGCTGCTCGAGCAGAAGAACATCGTCGTCGAGACCGACTTCATGATCGAGAGCGTCGACCAGGAGGCCAAGGTCATTCGCTCGTATGACGAGCGCGAGGTTGCCTACGATCAGCTCGTGACCGTGCCCCTCAACATGGGTGCCGACTTCGTCGCCGCCTCCGGTCTGGGCGACGAGCTCAACTACGTCCCGGTGGACAAGCACACGAACCGCTCGACCGCCCACGACAACATCTGGGCCCTCGGCGACGCGAGCAACATCCCGACGTCCAAGGCGGGGTCGGTGGCGCACTTCTCGGTCGACGTCTTCGTCGAGAACTTCGAGGACGCGATCAACGGCCGTCCGCTGTCGCACAGCTTCGACGGGCATGCGAACTGCTTCATCGAGTCCGGTGGCGGCAAGGCCCTGCTGCTCGACTTCAACTACGAGACCGAACCGATGGGTGGCACCTTCCCGCTGCCGCACGTCGGCCCGATGAGCCTGCTCAAGGAGAGCCGCGCCAACCACCTGGGCAAGCTCGCCTTCCGCCACGTCTACTGGAACGCCCTGCTCCCCGGCCACCCCCTCGGGTTGCGCGCCGACATGCAGATCGCCGGCAAGATCCCGATCTGATCCCGATCTGATCCCGGCCCGCGCCCGCTCCGGGCCTCGGCCCGCCCGCTCGACCACCCACGACCCGCAGCACCGAAAGGACAGCACCCGCCATGACCACCACGACGATCGCCGGCCACGAGGTTGACGTCAACGAGGAAGGCTTCCTCACCAACCCGGCCCAATGGAGCGAAGACCTGGCCCCCGAGCTCGCCCGCCTGATCGGGGTCGACCTCTCGGACAAGCACTGGGAGCTCATCCGCTTCCTGCGCACCGACCACGCCGCCATGGGTGAGACCGCCACGCTCCGCCGGGTCTCGACCCAGACGGGCACCCCGGTCAAGGACCTCTTCGTCCTCTTCCCGGGCAAGCCGGCCAAGAAGATGGCCTACGTCTCCGGCCTCCCCAAGCCCAAGGGCTGCGTCTGAGCCCGACCGGCCCCCGGCCCCCGGCATACCCCACGTTCTTTCCACGCCAACCCAACGCAGGAGCTCGACATGAGTGACACCCCGATCGTCCCGTCCTTCGACAGCGCCGAGAACACCGGCCGCAAGCTCGCCATCATCTGCAGCAAGGGCAACCTCGACATGGCCTACCCCGGCCTGATCCTGGCCAACGCCGCCCTCGGCGAGGGGGTCGAGACCCACCTCTTCTTCACGTTCTGGGGCTTCGACATCATCAACAAGGCGACGATGGGGGACCTGAAGTTCTCCTTCGTCGGCAACACCGCGATGCACCTGCCCGGGTCGAGCATGGGGATCCACCACATGCTCGGCGCCCTGCCCGGCGCGACCGCGGGGGCGACGGCCTTCATGAAGAAGCAGATCGCGGCCCTCGACGTGCCCGAGGTGCCCGAGTTCCTCGAACTGCTGCACGGCTCGGGTGCGCACATGTGGGCCTGCCGGATGTCGGCCGACATGAACCACCTGACCGAGGACGACCTCTACGAGGGCGTCGAGGCGATCATCAGCGCGAGCGACTTCATCGAGATGACCGACGGAGCCCAGCTCCTCTTCATCTGAGCGGGACCGTCCTCACTCGGTGGGGGCGTCGGGGCTCGGGGACAGATACAGGGTCGACAGGCCGGCGACGCGCACGGTCACGTGGTAGGGCTGACCGTTCCAGTCGCCCGGCTCGGCGTCGACGACCACGCCGGCCTGACTCGGGCGACCGTCGGCGTTGAAGCCCGAGGTGTCGAGGATGACCCGCCAGGCGCCCGCTCGAGGCACCCCGACCCGCACCCACTCCTTGTCCTGCCCGCCGTAGTTGGCGACGACCGCCACGACGTTGCCCTGGCTGTGGTCGTGCTGTCCGAAGCGCAGGAACGAGAAGAGGTTGCCGGTGTTGTCGTCGGCATCGAGCCACTGGAACCCGGCCGGCTCGAAGTCGATCGCCCACAGGGCGTCGTTGGCCCGGTAGATCGCGTTGAGCTCCTTGACCAGGTTGTGCACGCGGTAGTGCGCCGGGTCCTCCAGGAGCCACCAGTCGAGGGAGCGGCCGTCCGCCCACTCGCTGGGCTGCGCGAACTCGCACCCCATGAAGAGCAACTGCTTGCCCGGATGGGCCCACATGTGGGCGTAGAACGCCCGCAGCGTGGCGAGTTTGTCGTCGGCGGTGCCGGGGATCTTGCCGACGAGCGAGCCCTTGCCGTGGACGACCTCGTCGTGGCTGATCGGCAGCAGGTAGTTCTCGCCGAAGGCGTACATGATCGAGAAGGTCATCAGGTTGTGGTGGTACTGCCGGTTGATCGGCTGCTCGCGCAGGTAACGCAACCAGTCGTTCATCCAGCCCATGTTCCACTTCAGACCGAAGCCCAGGCCGCCGGTGTCGGTCGACTGGGTGACCCCCGGCCAGGACGTGGACTCCTCGGCGACGGTGACGATCCCGGGGACCCGACGGTATGCCGTGGCGTTCGCCTCCTGGAGCAGGCCGATCGCCTCGAGGTGCTCCCGCCCGCCGTACTGGTTGGGGATCCACTGCCCGTCCCCGCGTGAGTAGTCGAGGTAGAGCATCGAGGCGACGGCGTCGACGCGAAGGCCGTCGACGTGGAACTCATCGAGCCAGTAGATCGCGTTGGCGACGAGGAAGTTGCGCACCTCACGTCGGCCGAAGTCGAACACGTGGGTGCCCCAGTCGGGCTGGTCACCGCGCCGCGGGTCGGGGTGCTCGTAGAGCGCCAGCCCGTCGAACCTGGCCAGGGCGAAGGTGTCCCGCGGGAAGTGACCCGGCACCCAGTCGAGGATGACGCCGATCCCGTTCTGGTGCATCACATCCACCAGGTACTTGAAGTCGTCGGGGTCGCCGAACCGGGCCGTCGGGGCGTAGTAGCCGGTGACCTGGTAGCCCCACGACGGGCCGTAGGGGTGCTCCATGACCGGCAGCAACTCGACGTGGGTGAAGCCGAGGTCCTTGACGTAGTTGACGAGGTGCTCGGCGAGGTCGCGGTAACTCTGTCCCTGCCGCCACGAGCCCAGGTGCACCTCGTAGACGCTCATCGGGCCGACGTGCGGGTCGCCGGTGCGCCGCTGGGCCATCCACTCGGTGTCGGACCAGACGTGGATGCTCTCGTCGACGACCGAGCCGGTGTTGGGCGGGCACTCGGTGCGTCGCGCCATCGGGTCGGCCTTGGCGCGGACGACGTCATCGGCGCCGCGGATCTCGTACTTGTAGATCGCACCCTTGCCCACGTCGGGCAGGAACAGCTCCCACACCCCGGAGGTGCCGAGCATCCGCATCGGGTGCACGCGGCCGTCCCACCCGTTGAAGTCGCCGATCACCCGTACCGCCTTGGCCCGCGGCGCCCAGACCGCGAAGGCCGTACCGACGACCTCGCCCATCGGGGTGTGGTAGCGCTGGACCCGGGAGCCCAGGACGGTCCACAGGGTCTCGTGCCGCCCCTCGTTGATCAGGTGCAGGTCGACCTCGCCGAGGGTCGGAGCGAACCGATAGGGGTCGTCGACCAGGTGCTCGACCCCGTCACCCCAGGAGACGAGCACCCGGTAGTCCATCGTCTCGCTCAGGTCCGAGCGGACCGCGCTGAAGACACCCTCGGCCTCGTGTTCGAGGGTGAGTTCCTCCCCGTCGGCGAAGCGCACCCGCACCGTGGACGCCAGCGGCTTGAGGACGCGGATCCGCAGACCCCCCTCCTCGACGTGCTGGCCGAGCAGGTCGTGCGGCTGCTGGTGACGACCCTGGACGAGCGCGGTGATGGCACCCGAGACCTCAGGGCTGGGGGTGGGGGTCACGACGGGTCCTCCTGATCGGTCGGTGCGGACGAGCGGTCCTGGTCACTGACGAAGCCGGCGGTCAGCCGGTCGATCGCCGCGAGCGGGATCGACACCCAGTCTGGTCTGTTCCGGGCCTCGTAGACCACCTCGTACATCGCCTTGTCCAGTTCGAACGCGGTGAGCAGGGCTCCGTGTCCGCGCGGGTCGTCTCCGGCCGTCGCGGCATATCCGTCGAGGAAGGCGGCCTGGGTGACGCTGACCCAGGCGCGGGCGCTCGCTCCCTCCGTGGGGTCCGCGTGCTCGAACGAGCCGCCGCAGTAGTCGAAACTGCGCAGCATCCCCGCGACGTCCCGGATCCACTGGTCGGGGAGCTGCCGGGCGGCCAGCGGGCGCATCGGCTCACCCTCGAAGTCGAGCAGGATCCAGCCACGCTCGTCGGAGTGCAGGACCTGACCGAGGTGGTAGTCGCCATGGATGCGCTGCATCGGCGGCCAGCGCACCTCGGCCGCCGCCCGCATGACCGCATCGACCAGGGGAACGAACCGCTCCAGCTCCGGGACCTCGGAGACCGCCGCGGCAAAGCGACCACGCATGCCCTCGACGATGACCGACCCGTTGGCCACCGTCGTCGGCGTGGTGCCCAACGCGGCGGCCAACGTGCGGTGCACCTCGGCCGTCGCCGCCCCGAGGGCGTATGCCTCGTCGTGGAAGTCGGCCACCCCCACGGCCCGTGAGGCCACTCGCCAGGCGTCCTCGACGCCGGGGAGGAACTCCTGGGCAAAGGCGAGATGGTATGCCGTGGGCTCACCCGCGTCGGCCGGCTCGCCCGCTCGGGTGGGCCACTGGGCGGCAAGGTGGCCGACGGTGGCCGGAACTCGGAGGCAGCCGGCCTCGGCGAGTGCGGACTGGAGCTCGACATCGGGATTGTGGCCGGGCTGGAGGACGCGAAAGATCTTGAGCATCAACGGGATCGGTGCCGACTCCGGAGCCGTGGCGTCGACCGCATCGATGATGATGGACGTGTTCGACTGCTCACCCTTGAGCACGTGGCTGCGGCGGACGAGGGGTTCGACGGTCCACAACGGATGAGGGTGGCCGGTGATCGTGTCGTCGAAGAGCACCCCCTGCTGCGAGGCATGGGCACGATCGGAGCCCCGGAGCAGGGCGACCATGCGGTCGGCGAAGAGTGGGTCGTGGCAGGCGTCGTAGACCCACCGGGTGCCCAGCGCGGAGTGTGACATCGTCCCGACGAGGGCGTCCTCTGCCCCCTCCAGGGGGGCCCCGCGGTAACTCAGGGGCACCTGGTAGACGACCGGGACCCCGCCGGCGTCATCGGCCAGGACGAGGACCTCCAGCCCCACCTGGCCGGCGGGGTCCTCGAGACGGTAGCTGCGCAGTCGCCGCAGGCTCGGTGAGGCGCCCTTGGCGGCATACCAGCGCTGGTGGGCCATCCACGGGGCGACGAGGTCCAGCTTCGACGGGACCAGCGTGGCGCCCCAGTGGATCTCAGCCACGGCCGGACTCGGTGTCCAGCGCCAGCCAGTACCAGCCACGGTCCCCGAGGGTGATCGGCACTCGACCATCGGCGCCGACCGCGGGGAAGGCGGCGCCGCCCAGCACGTCGCCAACCCTCGCCCCGGCATACCCCTCGGGAAGCTCGATCGAGGCGCCCTGGGCCCGTGAGGCGAGGTTGTTGACGCAGAGGACGGTGCGCGCGGAGCGGTCCTCGCTCGTCCGCTCGCGGGTGTCGGTGCGGAGGTAGGCCAACACGCTCTCGTTGCCACTGGGGACGACCTCGAAGGCCCCGACCCCGAAGACGGGGTGTTCCTTGCGGGCCGCGAGGATCGCACGCAGCCAGTGCAGGAACGAGCTCGGTTGCGCCATCGCCGCCTCGACGTTGACCGCGTGGCGGTTGTGCAGGAGCGAGTCGATGACCGGCAGGTAGAGCTTGCCGGCATCGGCGGTGGAGAACCCGGCGTTGCGATCGGGCGTCCACTGCATGGGCGTGCGGCTGGCATCGCGGTCCGGGAGCCAGATGTTGTCGCCCATCCCGATCTCGTCGCCGTAGTAGAGGCAGGGTGAACCGGGCAGGGACAGCACGAGGGCGTGGATCAACTCGACCTCGAGCCGGTTGTTGCCGAGCAGCGGCCAGAGCCGACGACGGATGCCGACGTTGGCCCGCATCCTCGGATCCGGGGCGTACCAGCCGTACATCGCCTCCCGCTGCTCCGGGGTGACCATCTCGAGGGTGAGCTCGTCGTGGTTGCGCAGGAAGGTGCCCCACTGGCCGCCCTGGGGGATCGCCGGGGTGTCGGCGAGGACGTCCACGATCGGGGCGGCGGTCTGGCTGCGCAGGGCGTAGTAGAGCATCGGCATGACGGGGAAGTGGAAGCACATCTGGCACTCCGGCTCCTCGTCGGTGCCGAAGTAGTCCACGACGTCCCGGGGCGGCTGGTTGGCCTCGGCGAGCAGGATCCGGCCGGGGTACTCCGCGTCGACCATGGCCCGGATCTCCCGGACGATCTCGTGGGTGCGCGGATGGTTCTCGCCGTTGTGGCCCTCCTCCTCGATGAGGTAGGGGATCGCGTCGAGGCGGAACCCGTCGATGCCCATGTCCATCCAGTAGCGGACGACGTCCTTCATCGCCTCGATGACGGCCCGGTTCTCGTAGTTGAGGTCCGGCTGGTGACCGAAGAACCGGTGCCAGAAGAACTGCCGTCGGATCGGGTCGAAGGTCCAGTTCGATGTCTCCGTGTCGACGAAGATGATCCGGACCCCGTCGTAGGTCGTGTCGGTGTCGGACCACACGTAGAAGTCGCCGTAGGGCCCGTCCGGGTCGCTCCGGCTCGCCTGGAACCACGGGTGCTGGTCGCTGGTGTGGTTCATGACGAAGTCGGTGATGATCCGGATGCCGCGGGCGTGGGCCTGGGCGACCAGCTCGCGGAAGTCCGCCACGGTGCCGAACTCGGGCAGCACCGCGGTGTAGTCGGCGATGTCATAGCCACCGTCGCGCAGCGGGGAGGCGTAGAACGGCGGCAGCCAGAGGCAGTCGACGCCGAGGAACTGCAGGTAGTCGAGCTTGCCGATGACGCCCTGGAAGTCCCCGGTCCCCGAACCGGTGGTGTCGCTGTAGGCCCGCACCAACAACTCGTAGAAGACCGCGGTCTTGAACCACTCCGGATCGTGGGTGAGCCCGGCGACCGGGGCGGTCCCGGTGGGGAAGAGGGACACGGGCTGGGTCCTCCAACTGGTGCACTGGCCGAGCGCTCGCCGACATGCGGGACTCGTGGGTGGTCTGATCGTCGTGGACATTCTTCACCAGGGACCCCCGAAATGAGCGGTCGGGGCCCGATGTAAATACGTTTACGCACGAATCCGGCTACGCTGGTCACCCAGCGTGACCGCCAGCATCCTCGTCCAGGTGCGCGGGCGGTCGGCGCACCTCAACGACGAGGCCTGAACGACACCAGAGACCGAATGCCCGTGCGTCGACGCCCGGCCTGCCACCACCTCTCCAGGAGCCCTTCGTGACCCACTCCGCCTGGTCGCCGGACGCCGCCTCCGACGACATCTCCGACCTCGTCGACAACCCGGAGATCAGCTCCGACGACGTCATCGTCGAGGGCATCGACCGCGACGTCGTCGACCCCGGTGCGCTCGTCTACCGCCACGAGACCGGGCCCCGCCACGAGGTGACCAGCCCGTTGGCCCTCGGCCCGGTGGTGAGCCCCCCTCATACCGTCGATGGTTTCGTCAAGGCCTTCCTGCACGAGCTCAACTACGGGCAGGGGGTGCCGCTGTCGACGGCCTCACTGACCGACCAGTACCTCGCGCTCGCCCGCACGGTGCGCTCCTACCTGACCGCGCGTTGGCTCGAGACGGCCCGCAAGCGTCGCTCCGCCGGCACTCCGCAGCGGATGGTGGGCTACCTGTCGGCCGAATACCTGCTGGGCCGCCAGCTCGACAACGCGCTGTCCGCGACCGAGCTGACCGACGTCGCCACCGAGGCGATGAAGCAGTGCGGCATCGACATCGACGACCTGCGCCAGCAGGAGGTCGAGCCGGGCCTCGGCAACGGGGGCCTCGGGCGCCTCGCGGCCTGCTTCATCGACTCCCTGGCCACGCTCGGCGTGGCCAGCATCGGCTACGGCATCCGCTATGAGTACGGGATCTTCGCCCAGAAGTTCGTCGACGGCCGGCAGGCCGAGGTTGCCGACGCCTGGCTCACGATGGGCGGGCCGTGGGAGATCCCGCACCCCGAGATGGAGGTGCCGGTGCACTTCGGCGGGTACGTGGAGCCCTACGTCGGCGAGGACGGCCGCGAGCGTCGGCGCTGGCTGCCGGGCTGGGGCGTCATCGGCCTGCGCTACAACTACATGGTCCCCGGCTACCACAACGGGGTGGTCAACACCCTGCGCCTGTGGCGCGCGCGGGCCACCGACGCCTTCGACCTGCACATCTTCAACGCCGGCGACTACGCCGAGGCCGTCCGCAGCCAGACCTTCGCGGAGAACATCTCGAAGGTGCTCTACCCCGAGGACTCCACGCCGCAGGGCAAGGAACTGCGCCTCCAGCAGCAGTACTTCTTCGTCGCGTGCTCGATCAAGGACTTCATCCAGCACACGATGCCCAAGGACTTCGACGTCCGGGCGCTCCCGAAGCACATCATCTTCCAGCTCAACGACACCCACCCGGTCATCGCGATCCCCGAACTCATGCGGCTGCTCATCGACGAGCACGACCTGCAGTGGGACGAGGCGTGGGAGATCACCCGGCAGTGCTTCGCCTACACCTGCCACACCCTGCTCCCCGAGGCGCTCGAGGTGTGGCCGGTCAGCCTCTTGGAGCGTCTGCTCCCGCGGCACATGGAGATCATCTACCGGATCAACGAGGACTTCCTCGACGAGCTGCGGCGAACCCACCCCGGGGACGAGTTGCGGGTGCGCCGGATGTCGATCATCGCCGACCACCCGGAACGCTCGGTCCGGATGGCCCACCTGGCGACCGTGGGCTCGGTCAAGGTCAACGGTGTGGCCGCCCTGCATAGCCAGTTGCTCAAGGACAAGGTGCTGGTCGACTTCTCGGAGCTGTGGCCCGAGAAGTTCACCAACGTCACCAACGGCGTCACCCCGCGCCGCTTCATCCGGCAGGCCAACCCGGCGCTCACCTCGCTGATCACCGACACGATCGGCAAGGGGTGGGTCGCCGACCTCGACCGGCTCGAGGAACTGCAGGGGTATGCCGCGGAGCCGGAGTTCCGCGCGCGCTTCCGGGCGGTCAAGGCGCTCAACAAGGAGCGGCTCGCGGGGGTGCTGGCCCGACGTGACGGTATCGAGCTGACCGAGGGCCACCTGCTCGACGTCATGGTCAAGCGGCTCCACGAGTACAAGCGGCAGTCGCTCAAGCTGCTGCACATCGTCACCCTCTACGACCGGGTCATCACCGGGCAGATGGCGGCGTCCGACCTCACGCCGCGCACGGTGCTGTTCGGCGCCAAGGCGGCCCCGGGCTACCACATGGCCAAGGAGACGATCTACCTGATCAACTCGGTGGCCCGCACGGTCAACGCCGACCCGCGGGTCGAGGGGCGGCTCGCGATCGTCTTCCCGCCGAACTACAACGTGACCCTCGCGGAGAAGGTCGTCCCCGCCGCCGACCTCTCCGAGCAGATCTCGCTGGCCGGCAAGGAGGCCTCGGGCACCGGCAACATGAAGTTCGCGCTCAACGGCGCCCTGACGATCGGCACCGACGACGGCGCCAACGTCGAGATCCGCGAGCTCGTCGGGGACGACAACTTCTTCCTCTTCGGGATGACCGAGCCCGAGGTGGCCGACCTGCAGGCCAAGGGCTACCACCCGGGGGCCTTCTACGAGTCCGACCCGAGCCTGAAGTCCGCGATCGACCTGATCGCCAGCGGCCACTTCACCGAGGGTCGGCGCGATGCCGTGTCGACCTTCGTCGGGGACCTGTTGACCAACGACCGGTTCATGGCGCTGGCCGACTACGCCTCCTACCTGGCGGCCCAGGACCGGGTCGAGGCGGCCTACGCGGACGCCGACGAGTGGTCGCGCAAGGCGATCCTCAACGTCGCACGTTCGGGGTTCTTCTCCTCCGACCGCTCGATCCGCGACTACATCGACCGGATCTGGCACGTCAAGCCGCAGGCCTGAGCCATCCCGGGCCGGGGTCCGGCGGAGGCGTCAGCGTCGGATGTCGACGTCAGCGGCCGTCATACCTGACGGCGACGTCGACAACCGACGCCGACCCGTGCCGGAGGGCCCTCAGAAGTAGCGCTTGACGTGGATCACGTGGGCCAGGTCGGTGCCCGGGCCGAGGACGACGGTGTTGTCCTGGTACCACGCCCACTCCTGGTCGGTGAGCAACTCGTGGGCGATGAAGCCCTCGTGCGACTCGAACCCGAGGGCCGGCATGTCGAGGTGGACCACGGTCGTGCGGGTGCTGTGCGGGTCGGTGTTGGCGATGACCAGGACGACGTCCTCCCACTGGTGGCCGTCGGGCTCGGTGACGGTGCGGCGCTTGCTGAAGGCGAGGACCGCCTCGTCGTCGGTGCGGTGGAAGGTGATGTTGCGCAGCCAGGCCAGCGCCGGGTGGGCGCGCCGGATCTCGTTGATCCGGGTGAGGTAGGGCGCGAGCGACTGGCCCTCCTTGGCGCCGCCGGGCTCGTAGTCCTCCCAGTGCCGGTTCTTGTACTCGTACTTCTCGTTGTCGATCTGCTCCTCGACGCCGGGGCGCGCGACGTGCTCGACCAGCTCGTAGCCGGTGTAGATGCCGTAGGTGGGCACGAGCGTGGCCGCCAGGACCGCGCGCATCTTCCACGCGGCCGGACCGCCGAACTGCATGTAGGGCGTGAGGATGTCGTGCGTCGTCGGCCAGAAGGACGGTCGCATGTAGTAGGAGGCGTCGCCCGCGAGCTCCTCGACGTACTCGCGGAGCTCGGCGGCGGTGTTGCGCCACGCGTAGTACGTGTAGCTCTGCTGGAAGCCCACCTTGCCCAGGGTGTGCATCATCGCCGGCTTGGTGAACGCCTCGGCGAGCCAGATGACGTCGGGGTGGTCCGCGGCGACGTCGGCGATCAGCCACTGCCAGAACTCCACCGGCTTGGTGTGCGGGTTGTCGACCCGGAAGATCTTGACGCCTCGGTCGATCCAGACCTGCATGACGCGGCGCACCTCGGCATACGCGCCCGCCGGGTCGTTGTCGAAGTTCAGCGGGTAGATGTCCTGGTACTTCTTCGGTGGGTTCTCGGCGTACGCGATCGTGCCGTCGGCGCGGGTGGTGAAGAACTCCGGGTGGCTCTGCACCCAGGGGTGGTCCGGGGAGGCCTGCAGGGCGATGTCCATGGCGACCTCGAGTCCGTGCCGCGCGGCCTGCGACACGAAGAAGTCGAAGTCCTCCCAGTCGCCCAGGTCGGGGTGCAGGGCGTCGTGACCGCCGGCCGGGGAGCCGATCGCGTACGGGCTGCCGGGGTCCTCGGGGGTGGAGGTCAGGGTGTTGTTCGGGCCCTTCTTCGCGGCCTGGCCGATCGGGTGGATCGGGGTCAGGTAGACCACGTCGAAGCCCATCGCGGCGATCGCCGGGAGCCGGTTCGCGGCCGTCCGGAACGTGCCCGACGTCCAGCGGTGGTGGGCCGGGTCGTAGGTCGCGCCCTCGCTGCGCGGGAAGATCTCGTACCACGCGCCCGCCAACGCGCGCTCCCGCTCGACGAGCAGGGGGTATGACGGGGAGCAGCTCACGTGGTCGCGCAGGGGTCGCCGGCGCAGCTCGGCGGTGACCTCCTCGCTGGTACCGGCGGCGAGTCGCTCCAACGGGTCGATCGCCGTGTCCCGCAACGTCGTCACGACGTTCTTCAGGAGCGCCTTGGCCTCTTTGGGGCGCTTGACCTCGGCGAGTGCCCGCTCGACCATCCGAGCGCCCTCCTCGAGCATGAGCTCGGTGTCGACGTCGGCCTTCACCTTGATCGTCGCGTCGTGGTCCCAGCTGCCGAACGGGTCGGACCAGCCCTCGACCCGGTAGCTCCACCAGCCCATCCGCTCGGGAGCGATCGTCGCCACCCAGTGGTTGAGGCCGGGATTGTCACAGGTCATCAGCCGTGCGTGCTCGACCCCGTCGGGGTCGGTGAGTACGAGGGTGGCGTTGACCGCGTCGTGGCCCTCGCGGAAGACCGAGGCCGTGATGTCGAGCGCCTCGCCGACGACCGAGGCCACCGGGCGCAGGCCGCCGTCGACCTGGGGCCGCACGTCCTGCACCGGGATCCGACCGATCGGCACCTGGGGAGGGATCGTGAGCGGCGCGGATGTCGGGGCGGCAGGGGGCGCGGGCGTCGTCGCAGTCACGATGCCGAGGCTATCGGTCCCGGCTCACCGCGCGCAGTCCGTGCCACGTCACGTCGGATCGTTGACGGCATACACCTGCATGCTGGTCGGCCCGATGACAACCGGACCCGCGGGACGGCGGGTGACGGTCTGGTCCGAGGCGCGCGGTCGCTCCCACGTGCTGTCCCAGAGCAGGTCGTAGTTCTCGAGCCCGGGCACGTCGGGGAGCATCACCTCGGTCTCGACCGGGCTCGCGTGCAGGACGACGAGCACCGACTGCCGCCCGAGCCAGGCCCCGTTGACGAGCATCTGCAGGGTCATCCGGTGGGGATCGCTCCAGCCGCCGTTCATCTCGTAGCCGTCGGCGCCGAACCACGCGATGTCCATCGACCCGTCGTCGTGGACCTTGCGGCCCAACGACCAGGTGCGCTGCCGCAGGGCGGGGAACTCCCGCCGGATCCGCAGCAGCTCGGTCGTCGTCGCGACGAGGTCGTGTTGCCAGGGCTGGAGGTCCCAGTCGAACCAGCTCGTCGCGTTGTCCTGGCAGTAGGGGTTGTTGTTCCCGCCCTGGCTGCGCCCGAACTCGTCGCCCGCGTTGATCATCGGGATCCCCGCGGACAGCAGCAGGGTGGCGAGCAGGTTGCGCATCGCCCGGCGACGTTCGGCGAGCACCCGGGGGTCGTCGGTCGGCCCCTCGTGCCCGTGGTTCCACGACCGGTTGCCGTCGCTGCCGTCGCGGTTCTCCTCGCCGTTGGCGTGGTTGTGCTTCTGGTCGTAGGCCGTCGTGTCGGCGAGCGTGAAGCCGTCGTGGGCGGTGACGAAGTTGATCGAGGCGGTGGGGCCGCGGTCGCGCGCCCCGAAGAGATCGCGCGAGCCGGCCAGTCGGGTCGCGAGATCCTGGATGCCGTGCCCGGTCTCGCCGTGCTGCTGGGCCCGCTGGTCGGCCAGCCAGAAGGTGCGGGCCGTGTCGCGGAACTTGTCGTTCCACTCCGAGAACGGCGGCGGGAACTGCCCCGTGCGCCAGCCGTGGATGCCGACGTCCCAGGGCTCGGAGATCAACTTGACCCTCGAGAGCACCGGATCGGTCCGCAGGGCGACGAGGAACGGGTGGTCGGGGTCGTAGTCGTCGCCGCGGCCCCGGCCCAGGGCGACCGCCAGGTCGAAGCGGAAGCCGTCGACGTGGTAGTCGACAACCCAGTGGCGCAGTGAGTCCAGGGCCATCTTGCAGACGATCGGGTGTCGCAGGTCCATCGTGTTGCCGCACCCGGTGACGTCGATGTCGCGGCCGCGGGCATCGAGGCGGTAGTAGGCCCGGTTGTCCAGGCCCCGGAAGGACAGCGTGGCGCCGTGCCGGTCCTGTTCGGCGGTGTGGTTGTAGACCACGTCGAGGACCACCTCGAGGCCGGCCCGGTGGAGCAACTTGACCATGCCCTTGAACTCGTCGACGACCCCCTGGGGGTCGGTGGCCGCGGCATACGCCGGGTGCGGGGAGAAGAAGTTGAGGGTGTTGTAACCCCAGTGGTTCGACAGGCCGCTACGGACCAGGGCCGGCTCGTGGGTGAAGGCGTGGACGGGCATGAGTTCGACGGTGGTGACGCCGAGCCCCGTGAGGTGGGCGATCGTGTCGGGGTGGGCCAGCCCGGCGTAGGTGCCGCGCAGGTGCTCGGGCACCCCGGGCCGCTCCTTGGTCAGGTTGACGACGTGGGTCTCGTAGATCACCGTCTCGCTGCGCGAGATCGTCGGCGGCGTGTCGGCCTCCCAGTCGAACCAGTCGTGGACGACGACCCCGCGCGGCACCGCACCCCGGGAGTCCAGGGCCGACCGGATGTCGGGGTCGCCCTGCCAGTGCACCGGGTCGACCTCGTGCCCGTAGACGGCCGGTCCCCACGTGACGGATCCTTCGATCGCCTGGGCGTAGGGGTCGAGCAGCAGTTTGTGCGCGTTGTGCCGGAGCCCGGCCTCCGGGGCCCAGGCGCCGTCGACCCGGAAGGCGTACCGCTGGCCCTCGGTCATCCCCGGGACGAAGTCGAACCACCAGCCGTAGGCCCGCTCCTGCAACGGGATCCGGCGCTCGGTGACCCCTTCGCTGTCCCCCGGCTCGAAGAGGCAGAGGTCGACGGACTCGGCGTGCCCGGCATACACACAGACGTCGGCGCCGCCCTGGACGAGGGTGACGCCGGGTGCCGGTGGGAGGTCGCGGCCCAGGGGTGGCGGTTCGTTGGTGGCCGCCGAGGAGGGAGGCAGAGCGACGTGCAGGCGGGCCGGCATGGGTATGGAGCGTAGTCAGTCGTTACGGTGGTCGTATGACCGATCCAGCCGCGCTGCCCAATTTCCCCCCACCGGCGTCGGAGCACCCCCTGCGGGGTCGCGTGCTCGACGCGCTGCAGGACCTCGAGGTCCAGCCCAACATCGACGAGGACGGTGACGTCAGTTTCACCGTCAACGACCAGGCGCTCTTCGCGCGCTGCCACGAGGGCGAACTGCAGATCCTGCGGATCTTCGGCCAGTGGCAGTTGCCGTCGGAGCTCGTCGACGACCGGCTGCACCTGCTCAATGTCTGCAACGAGCTCAACCTCACCCTCAACTGCGTGAAGTGCGGGATCGGGCCGGGCACCCTGGCGATCACGAGCGACCAGCTGCTCACGCCCGGCACCGACCTCACCGCCTCCCTCCAGGTCGGGATCCAACTGGTCCTCTCGACGGTGCACTTCTGGCACCAGCGCGCCCTCGGTCTCGACGACCAGGGTGAGCCGGGCGGGACGGACGGGACGGACGGGCCGGGCGGGTCGGGCGAGGGGTCCGCGCCGAGTGGGGGTGGGGCGTGATGAGCATGCGTACCGTGGACCTGGGCACGCCGCTGGTCCGCTTCGAGGTCGAGGACGGCATCGGGACGATCCGGCTGGACCGGCCGCCGATGAACCCGCTGAACGGCGAGATCCAGGCGGGCCTGACCGCCGCGGCGCGCGCCGCGACGGTCGACGACGAGGTGGCGGCGGTGATCGTCTACGGCGGCGAGAAGGTCTTCGCCGCCGGCGCCGACATCAAGGAGATGGAGGCGATGGACTACCCGCAGATGGCGCGCCGCTCGGCCCTGCTGCAGGAGTTCACCCGCAACCTCGCGCACATCCCCAAGCCGACGATGGCGGCGATCACCGGCTACGCCCTGGGCGGCGGTTGCGAGGTCGCGCTCGCGTGTGACTTCCGGATCGCGGGGGAGGGAGCCAAGCTCGGCCAGCCCGAGGTCACCCTCGGCATCATCCCCGGCGCCGGCGGCACCCAGCGACTGGCTCGCCTGGTCGGCCCGTCGAAGGCCAAGGACCTCATCTTCTCCGGCCGGATCATCGGCGCGGCCGAGGCGTTGGCGATCGGCCTGCTCGACGCCGTGGTCCCGGACGCCGACGTGTACGCCGAGGCGCGGGCCCGGATGTCGCGCTATGTCGGCGGGCCGGCACTGGCCCTCAAGGCGGCCAAGGAGGCCATCGACAAGGGCCTGGACGTCGACCTCGACACCGGACTCGAGATCGAGAGGATGAGTTTCTCGGCGCTGTTCGCCACCCAGGACCGCAGCATCGGCATGGGCGCGTTCGTCGCCAAGGAGAAGCCGACCTTCACCGGCCGCTGACCCCCCGGCATACAACCTCTCCCGGTGCCGGTTTCGCTGACCCCCCGGGCATACAACCTCTCCCAGTGTCACTTTGCATACTGGCGTGCCGGTTACGAAGTGGCACTGCAGTATGCGAACCGGCAACGGGAGAGGTTGTATCCCGGGGCGGGGCGGGGCGGGGCGGGGCGGGGCGGGGCGGGGCGGGGCGGAAAGGGCCGGGCGGGTATGCCGGGGGGATGGGACAGTGCCGGGACCGACCTGGGGCTGGGCGTGGCGATCGTCACGCCCGCGGGCGGCCGATGGGACCCCGCGCACCTGAGAGGATGACGGGGATCCCTTTGCGGTCCCATGACCCCCCACACACGAGAAGGACGAGACGCGCATGAACATCGTTGTCTGCGTCAAGCACGTGCCGGACGCCCAGGCGGACCGCACGTTCCAGGAGTCGGACTTCACCGTCGACCGCACCGGCGTCGACGGCCTGCTCTCCGAACTCGACGAGTACGCCGTCGAAGAGGCCCTCAAGGTCGCCGAGGCCACCGGCGGTGAGGTCACCGTCGTGACGATCGGCCCGGCGGCCGCCGCCGACGCGATCAAGAAGTCCCTGCAGATGGGCGCCGACAAGGGCGTGCACGTGTGCGACGACGCGATCCACGGCTCGGACGCCCCGGCCACCTCGCTCATCCTCGCCGAGGCGATCAAGAAGGCGACCGACGGTGCACCCCAGCTCGTCATCACCGGGATGGCCTCGACCGACGGCACGATGGGTGTCGTGCCGGCGATGCTCGCCGAGCGTCTCGGCCTGCCGCAGGTCACCTTCGCCTCCGAGCTGTCCCTCGACGGCGACAAGGTGACGATCAAGCGCGACAACGACGCCAACACCGAGACCATCGAGGCCACGCTGCCGGCCCTGGTCTCGGTGACCGACCAGATCAACGAGCCGCGCTACCCATCCTTCAAGGGGATCATGGCCGCCAAGAAGAAGCCGGTCGAGACGTGGACGCTCGCCGACCTCGGCCTCGACGCCGGTCAGGTCGGCCTGGCGAATTCGTGGACCAAGGTCGTGGAGTTCGCCAAGCGCCCGCCGCGCGCGCAGGGCGAGATCGTCACCGACGAGGGCGACGGCGGCCTCAAGCTCGCCGAGTTCCTCGCCAACCGCAAGTTCCTCTGATCCCTCGACGCCACCGCAGACCAGCAGAAGGCAGGTAAGTCCGCCATGGGCGAAGTCCTCATCCTCACCGACCACGTCGACGGCAAGCTGCGCAAGGCGACCGCCGAGTTGCTCACCATCGCGCGCCGGCTCGGCGAGCCGTCGGCCGTCCACATCGGCCCCGGCGCCGAGGTCGCGCAGGCCACCCTCGCCAAGTACGGCGCGGGCAAGGTCTACGTCTTCGACGACGCCGACGCGCTGACCCACCTCGTCGCCCCCCAGGCGGAGGTGCTCGCCGCCGTCGTCGCGCAGACCAACCCGGTCGCCGTCCTCATTCCGAGCAATGCCGCGGGCAAGGAGATCGCCGCGCGCCTCGCGATCAAGGCCGAGTCCGGCCTGATCACCGACGCGATCGACGTCCGGGCGGGGGAGGGCGGCCCGATCACGACCCAGTCCGCCTTCGCCGGCCAGTTCACGGTGCAGTCGCAGGTGACCAAGGGCTCGGCGATCATCACCGTCAAGCCCAACAGCAGCCCGATCGAGGCCGCCCCGGCCGCCGGGGCCGTGGAGAGAGTCACGCTGACCCTCTCGGACCTGGCCAAGGCCGCCCCGATCACCGACCGCCAGCCGAAGGCCAAGTCCGGACGGCCCGAGCTCACCGAGGCCTCGATCGTGGTCTCGGGCGGTCGCGGCACCGGTGGCGACTTCAGCCCGGTCGAGGGCTTCGCCGATTCCCTTGGTGCCGCCGTCGGCGCCTCGCGCGCCGCCGTGGACGCGGGCTGGTACCCCCACTCCAACCAGGTCGGCCAGACCGGCAAGCAGGTCTCGCCGCAGCTCTACGTCGCGTGCGGCATCTCCGGCGCCATCCAGCACCGGGCCGGCATGCAGACCTCCAAGATGATCGTCGCGATCAACAAGGACGAGGAGGCGCCGATCTTCGAACTCGTCGACTTCGGCGTCGTCGGAGACCTCTTCAACGTCCTCCCGCAGGCCACCGCCGAGGTCACCAAGCGCAAGGGCTGAGCCCCCAGCCTCCCCACGACGGGAGGGTATGCCGTGTCACGGCATACCCTCCCGTCGGTGCGTTCCGGCGGCCGACCGCTCAGAAAGAACGCTCGGTCGGCGAGGGTCGCTGGCCGTGGGAGGATCGGCGATTGTGTCGGTCGGTGCGCGCCTGAGGGCCCTGCGGGTGGATGTCACCCCGGCCCGGCGGTCGCGCGACTTCCGGTTGATGCTGCTCGGGAGCACGATCTTCACCCTCGGCCAGGCGATCTCGTACGTCGCGGTGCCGTTCCAGATCTACACCCTGACCGGGTCGAACACGATGGTCGGCCTGATCGGCTTGGTCGAACTCGTGCCGCTGCTCGTCGCCGGCCTGTGGGGTGGGGCGCTCGCCGACCACGTCGACCGCAAGCGGCTGCTCGTGCTGACCGGCGCGGCCCAGGTCGCCTTCACCCTGATCCTGGCGGTCAACGCGTTCCTGCCCGACCCGCACATCTGGGTGCTCTTCGCCGTCGCGCCGTTTCTCGTCTCGGCGGCGGCCCTGCAACGTCCCAGCCGGGAAGCCCTCCTGCCCCGCACCGTCACCCACGACGAACTCCCCGCCGCCAACGCCCTGGGCGCGCTCGGCTGGCAGACCGGCAATCTGCTCGGCCCGACGATCGGCGGGCTCATCCTCGCTGGCGCCGGTGCCGGCTGGTGCTATGCGGTCGACGTCGTCGGCATCATGACCGCGACGGTGCTCTACGCGCGGATGCGGGCCTACCCGCACCGCGAGGAGACGACGCGCCCCTCCTTCTCGGGCATTGCCGAAGGGCTTCGGTATGCCGTGAGCCGCCGGGACCTGCTCGGCACCTACGTCGTCGACATCGCCGTCATGTTCCTCGCGATGCCGATCGTGCTCTTCCCGGCCCTGGCCGAGACGATCTTCGCCCAGCCCCACCTCCTCGGGATCCTCTACACGTCCGAGACCGTGGGCGCGATGGTCGCCTCGGGGTTCTCCGGCTGGCACACGAGGATCCACTCCTATGGCAAGGTCGTCGTCCTGGCGGCCTCGACCTACGGGGTCTTCATCGCCCTCGCCGGGCAGGCCCCGACGTTCTGGTGGTGCTGCGCGGCGCTGGCCTGCGCGGGCGCCGCGGACATGACCTCGGCCGTCTTCCGGATGACCCTGTGGAACCAGTCGATCCCCGAGACGCTGCGGGGACGGCTCGCCGGGATCGAGATGCTCTCCTACTCGGTGGGCCCGCTGGGCGCGCAGGTCCGGGCCGGCTACACGGCCGACACCTGGGGCGTGCGTAAGGCGATCACCGCCGGGGGGCTGGTCAGCGTCGTCGGCGTCGTGCTCGCCGCGTCCGCGCTGCGCGAGTTCTGGGGCTACGACGCCCGCACCGATGAGCACCTGCTCGCCGAACGTGCCCGCCGCGCCGCCCACGGCGAGACGGGCGAGGCGGGCCGGGCGAGCGCGCACGGTGAGCCGGGGTCGGTCGGCGCCTGACCGGCATACCCCCGCGTCTGTGGTTTCCCGCCCAAAGCCGGAAGTCCTCACTACGCAACGCATACGAGCGTCCCACACCGTGAGCAACCGGGATTGGGCGGAAAAGCCGGGGCGTGGGACGGAACCTAGACTGACGCGGTGCCTGCCTACCTCGACCACGCGGCGACCACCCCCATGGTCCCGGCCGCCATCGAGGCGTATGCCGAGGCGCTGGGTCGGGTGGGCAACCCGAGTTCGTTGCACACCGCCGGTCGGGCGGCCCGCGCCCTGGTCGAGGAGTCCCGAGAGCGGATCGGATCGGCGCTGCGCGCCCGCCCCTCCGAGGTCGTCTTCACCAGTGGTGGGACCGAGGCCGACAACCTCGCGATCAAGGGCACCCACTGGGCCCGCACTGCGGTCGAGCCCGGCCGTCGGCGGATCGTGGCCAGCGGCATCGAGCACCATGCCGTGCTCGACCCGATCGAGCACCTCGTCGAGACCGGCACCGCCGACGTCACCTGGCTCGAGCCCGACCGCTGTGGTCACATCGGCGTCGAGGATCTCGGCCGGGTGCTCACGCTGTGGGCGGCCGAGGTCTCGCTGGTGTCGGTCATGTGGGCCAACAACGAGGTCGGCACCGTCCAGCCGATCGGTGACCTGGCGGCGGTGGCGAGGGCGCACGGCATACCGATCCATTCCGATGCCGTCCAGGCCGTGGGTCACCTGCCGGTCGATTTCGCGGCGAGCGGGCTCGACCTGATGACCGTGTCCGCCCACAAGCTCGGCGGTCCCGTGGGCGTCGGGGCCCTGGTCGCCCGCCGCGAGGCGCGACTCGTACCCCTGGCCCATGGCGGCGGCCAGGAACGGCAGGTGCGCAGCGGCACCCTCGACGCGGCCGGGGTGCACGCCTTCGCCGTCGCGCTCGACCAGGCCGTCGCGGTGCGCGAGCTCGAGGCCAAGCGCCTCGGTGACCTGCGCGACCGGCTCGTCGAGCGGGCCATGGGACTCGGACTCGGGATCAGCGTCAGCGGCTGCTGGCACCCCGGTGACCTCGGCGGCCGGCTCCCGGGCAATGCCCACCTGCTCGTGCCCGACGCCGAGGGTGACTCACTGCTCTACCTGCTCGACGCGGCCGGGGTCGAGGTCAGCACCGGATCGGCCTGCCAGGCGGGGGTGCCGCGACCGAGCCACGTGCTGCTCGCCATGGGGTACTCGGAGCGGGAGGCGCGTGGCGCGCTGCGGGTCTCCCTGGGCCACACGAGCACCGACGCCGACGTGGACGCCTTCCTCGCGGTGCTCCCGGGGGTTGTCGAGCGGGCGCGTCGTGCGGCCTCCCGGAGCTGACCCGTCATGAGCGGGCTGCGGGTGGTCGCCGCGATGAGCGGGGGCGTGGACTCTGCGGTCGCCGCCGCGCGGATGGTCGAGGCGGGCCACGAGGTCGTCGGGGTGCACCTGGCGCTCAGCCGATCCGCGGCGACCCTGCGGGAGTCGGCGCGGGGGTGCTGCACGATCGAGGACGCCGGGGACGCCCGTCGGGTCGCCGATCGGCTCGGGATCCCCTTCTACGTGTGGGACATGGCCGATCGGTTCGCCGAGGACGTGATGGCCGACTTCGTCGCCGAGTACGCCGCCGGCCGCACCCCGAACCCCTGCCTGCGGTGCAACGAGAAGATCAAGTTCGCGGCCCTGCTCGACAAGGCGCGCGCCCTCGGCTTCGACGCGGTGGCGACCGGTCACTACGCCCGGATCGTCGAGCTCCCCGACGGCACGCGCGAGCTGCACCGCGCCGTCGACTCAGCCAAGGACCAGTCGTACGTTCTCGGCGTGCTCGAGGCCGAGCAGTTGGCGCACGCGTTCTTCCCGCTCGGGGACACGACGAAGCCGGCGATCCGCCAGGAGGCGGCGGCCCGTGGGTTCTCGGTGGCCAAGAAGCCCGACAGTCACGACATCTGTTTCATCCCCGACGGTGACACCCGAGGCTTCCTGGAGCGGGCGTTGGGGACTCGCCCCGGCGACCTGGTGACCCCGCAGGGGGAGGCGGTCGGTCGGCATACCGGGGCGTACGGCTTCACGATCGGCCAGCGGCGGGGCCTGGGGCTGGACCGCAGTTCGCTCGACGGCGAACCCAGGTATGTCGTGGGGGTCGACACCGCGCGCAACGAGGTCGTCATCGGCACCGCGGACCTGCTCGGGGTGGACGTCATCATCGGTGAGCACCTGCGCTGGTGCGGGGCCGCTCCGGCGGGGGAGGTGCGACTGGGCGCCCAGGTGCGGGCCCACGGCGAGGAGGTGCCGTGCACGGCATACCTGCTCGACGACCGGACCGTGCGGGTGGATCTGGACCGCCGGATTCGGGGCGTGGCCCCCGGGCAGTCGGTCGTGCTGTATGACGGCACCCGAGTCGTCGGGTCGGCGACCATCGCGGGCACGGAGCGCCCCTCCCTCCCGCCCTCCCTCCCCCCTCCCTCCCGACCCCCCTCCCGCCCGCGGAGTGACCCCCATCCCGCCAGTCGAGTGAGCACGAATCGCCCGAGAAACCCGGATTTCCCGGGCGATTCGCGCTTACTCGACCGGGCGGAGTGGCGCTAGGCAGGATCCCGCTTTGGGGAATGGTTGTGAGTTCAATTAGTGTTGCGTATGGCGAGAGCCGCACCCTCGGCCGAAAGGTCCCCCCATGCCCGCCATCACCGTCGAGAACATCCTCGACTTGCCCCGGCTCGCCGCGCCCGGGCTCGAGCAGCGCCCGCGCCCGGTGCGCTCGATCACGACGGCACCCGCGGGCTTCGAGGGCGAGGGGTTCCCGGTGCGCCGGGCATTCGCCGGTGTCGACCTTCGTGACCTCGACCCGTTCATCCACATGGACCAGATGGGTGAGGTCGAGTACGCCCCGGGTGAACCCAAGGGCACTCCGTGGCACCCGCACCGCGGGTTCGAGACGGTCACCTACATCATCGACGGC
>WBZS01000879.1_pt1 | contig 29095 bp, 30 predicted proteins | sample 5204201 | NCBI WGS metagenome assembly WBZS01 (sample SAMN12344357, study PRJNA552823) | activated sludge metagenome | biome: Activated sludge suspended growth; feature: Nitrification reactor; material: Wastewater; isolation source: activated sludge from nitrification reactor of wastewater... | reverse complement strand
CGAGTCGTAGAACAGGTAAAACGCGCCCTTCGAGATCCCGGCGGCCTGCACGATCTCGTCGACGCTGGTCTTGCGCAGCCCGCGGGTCTCGAACAGCCGCTGCGCCTTCTCGCGCAGCTGGCGCTGGATGACCTCGCGCTCCTGGACCGAAAAAGCTTTCGGCATCATTCCTCCGGTATGACTGATTACCTATTTTCAGTCACAGAGACTCTACACCGCCCTTCAGGTTTGTCAAGGACGGGCTGCCCTCCCCTCCCCTCCCTCCTCCCTCCTCCCTCCTCGCCCCTCCGTTTCCCCATCCGTCGGGGTCGCGTTATGATGGGGGCGCTGGCCCAACCGGGGTCGCACCCGAGGACGATGCCATGGAACCCAGATTTAACGTCTGGCTGGAGAAAGACGACAAGGTGGTGCTCAGTCAGTGGCGCGTGCGCCTGCTGGAGACGATCGAGACCACGGGCTCGATCAGCGCCGCAGCCGAGGCGCTCGACCTGCCCTACCGCCGCGCCTGGGAGAAGGTCCACGAGATCGAGCAGCAGCTGGGCGTCAAGGTGCTCGACACCGCGATCGGTGGATCGCAGGGCGGCGGCGCGAAGCTCACGGCCGCGGCCAAGAAAGCCATCGACCAGTTCCACGCCTTCGCCGACGGGCTCGACGCCGAGGTCAGCCGCCGCTATCAGGCGGCCTTCGGCAAAGCCGGCTCCGGCACGCGTCGCGCGCCGCGCGCCAAGGCCCTCGCCCGCTGACCCGTCCCCGTTCGCGCTATTCCGCCAGGAAATAGCGTTCTTGCCGAGATTCTCGGCCTCCGTTATGATCAACTGACACAGCGATCAATCTAACATGGAGGAGCAGATATGAGCACCCTCATCCGGCTTGCGCGCTGGCTTGGCGTGATCGCGCTGGTGACGACCACCGCGTGCGGCGCGCCGCCAGCCCCCACGGCCGCTCCGAGTCAGCCGACGGCCACGACGGCCGCGGCAGCGGCGACGGCCACACCACCATCGGTCGAGGCGACCGCAACGACCGCCGCCACGCTTGCGCCGACCGAGCCGCCCACGAAAGCGCCAACGGCCACAAACGCGCCGGCGACAGCGACCACGGCGCCGACCGAGGCCCCGACCAGCGCGCCAACGGCCACCACCGCTCCGACCGAATCCGCCGTCAGCCTCCCCACTCCGGTCGGCCCGCGCGGCAAACTGATCCTGGCCACCACGACCAGCACCGCCGACACGGGGTTGCTCGCGGCCATCCTGCCGTATTTCGAGGCGCGCGAGAACCTCGACGTGCAGGTCATCGCGGTCGGCACCGGCCAGGCGCTGGCGATCGGCGCCAAGGGCGACGCCGACGTCGTGCTGGTGCACGCCAGGTCGCAGGAAGACAAGTTCGTGGCCGACGGCTTCGGCATCGACCGCCGCGACGTGATGTACAACGACTTCGTCATCGTCGGGCCCCCGAGCGACCCGGCCGGGATCAAGGACGCGGCCAAGGCCAAGGACGCTCTGGCCAAGATCGCGGCGATCGGCGCGCCTTTCGCCTCGCGCGGCGACGGCTCGGGCACCCACACCAAAGAGAAGAGCCTGTGGACCTCCGCGGGCGTCACCCCGGCCAGCGGCGCTAACGGCTACGTCGCGCTCGGCCAGGGCATGGGCGAGACCTTGAACTACGCCAACGAGACCGGCTCGTACACGCTGACGGACCGCGGTACCTGGCTCGCGCGGCAGAGCGGGCTCACCAACCTGGTCCTCCTGGTCGGCGGCACGTCGGTCAAGACCAACCCGGATCCCAGCCTGTTCAACCCGTACGGCGTGATCGCCGTCAACCCGGCGAAATACCCGAAGGTGAACTACGAAAAAGCGACGCTGTTCATCGAGTGGATCACATCCTTGTCGATCCAGCGCCGCATCTACGAGTTCGGGCGCGATCTGTACGGTCAGTCGCTGTTCTATCCGGTCGCACAGACGCCCTGAGGCGATGAGGGAGGAGGGAAGAGGGAGGAGCGAGTGCTACCTCCCTCCTCCCTCTTCCCTCCTCCTCCGCTATCATCAGCCTCACGCATGGTCGAAACCTTCCTGCCCATCGTCGCGCTGTCGCTGGCCGTCTCCGGGATCGCGCTCGCGATCGCCAGCGTGCTCGGGTTTCCGCTGGGCGCGTGGCTGGCGCTTTCGCGGGTGCCGGGTAAACGCGTGATCGAGGCCCTGATCTACACCGGCATGGCTTTTCCGCCGGTCGTGGTCGGGCTGGCCGTGTACCTGCTGCTCTCGCGCAGCGGGCCGCTCGGTGACCTCGGCTGGTTGTTCACGACCCGGGCCATGGTCGTGGCCCAGGTCATCATCGCCTTCCCCATGGTCGCCGGGCTGACGCAGACCGCGATCGACGGCCTCGACCCGGCGCTGCGCACGCAGTTGCGCGCCCTGGGCGCGTCGCCGACGCAGGTGATGTGGACGTTGTTGGCCGAGGCCCGCATCGGCGTGCTCTCCGCCCTGATCGCGGCCTTTGGCAGCATCATCTCCGAGGTCGGCGCCGTCATGCTCGTGGGCGGCAACATCGAGGGCCAGACGCGGGTGATGACGACGGCCATCGTGCTCGAGACGCGCCAGGGCAACTTTGAACTGGCGCTCGCCCTCGGCGCGCTCCTGCTCAGCCTGACCTTCGTGATCAATCTCGCCGTCATGCGTCTCGGTCAACGACGGGAGGCCCCCGCCCGATGACGCCGTTGTACAGCCTGCGCGAGCTGCGCCACGCCTACGGATCGCGCACGGTGCTCAGCCTCGACGCCCTCGACATCCTGCGCGGCGAGGTGCTGGCGATCGTCGGGCCGAGCGGCGCCGGAAAGTCGACGCTGCTGCGCCTGTTGAACTTCCTCGAGGCCCCGACCGGCGGCACGCTCGAGTTCGATGGGGCCAAGGTCTCCATGCAACCGCCGCTCGCCACGGTCCGGCGCGTGACCACCGTGTTTCAACGGCCGGTGTTACTCGACCGGAGCGTGCGCGAAAACGTGGCCTTCGGGCTCGGCCTGCGCGGCCAGCCCGCCGACGGCCGCGTCGACCACGCGCTGGCCCAGGTCGGCCTGACCGGGCTCGGTCGGGCGCCGGCGCACAAGCTCTCGGGCGGCGAAATGCAGCGCGCGGCGCTGGCCCGTGCCCTGGTGATCGAGCCCGATGTGCTGCTCCTCGACGAACCGACCGCCAACCTCGACCCCTACAACGTCGGCCTGATCGAGGGCATCATTGCAGCCCAGAACCGGGATCGCGGGACCACGCTCGTCCTCGTCACGCACAACATCTTCCAGGCCAAGCGGCTCGCCCACCGGGTCGCCTTGCTCTGGGACGGCCGGCTGGTCGAGATCAACGCCACGCCGGTTTTCTTCGACACCCCCGCCGACCCGCGCTCGGCCGCCTTCCTGCGCGGCGAGATCGCGTACTGAATCCCATTCTGACCTGCCAGCAGGCAGTCGGGCGCACCGCTCCATTCCGCACCGGCCTCCTCCCGAGAGAGCTGAACCCACACGAGTTCCGCGGCAAGCCGCGCGCCGGGCCGCTTTGTTGCGACCTCCCTATTCACGGCATTGACGACCGCGGGCGGTGCCCGGTACAATTGGCCTGTTCATATTGTGAAATCGGTATTCACAATATGAAATCGTTAAGGACACCCACCATGCTCCTTGGCACCCCATTTCATGCCCGCACCCAACCGTTGAACGAAGCCCAGGTCTGGCGGCGCTGGTCCGGTTATCTGGCCGCCGGCGCTTATGAGCTGACGCATGAGCGTGAGTACTGGGCGATCCGCAACGCCGCGGCCCTGATCGACGTTTCGCCGCTGCTCAAGTATCACGTGCACGGGCCGGACGCCGCGCGCCTGCTCGACCGAGTCGTCACCCGCGACGTGAGCAAGCTCGGCGTCGGTCGGGTGATGTACACGCCGTGGTGCGACGCCGAGGGCAAGGTCATCGACGACGGCACGGTCACGCGGCTCGACGCACAGCGCTTCCGTCTGACCGCGGCGGAGCCTAACATCCGCTGGTTGTCGATGAACGCCGTGGGCCTCGACGTCCGGATCGAAGACGTCTCGAACCAGATCGCGTCGCTGGCCCTGCAAGGGCCGAAGTCGCGCCTGATCCTGACCGCCTGCGCCGCCGACCCGCTCGACGGGCTCAAATACTTCGGCATCACGCAGACCCGGATCGGCGACGTGCCGGTGACGATCTCGCGCACTGGCTACACCGGCGACCTCGGCTACGAGCTCTGGTGCGACGCCCGCGACGCCGTGACGATCTGGGACACGTTGATGTCGGCGGGCACGGCCTACGGCATCACGCCGACCGGGATCCTGGCGCTCGACATCGCCCGGGTCGAGGCGGGCCTGATCATGCTCGACGTCGACTACACCTCGGCCCACGTCGCCACCATCCCGGAGCAGAAGTCCTCACCCTTCGAGCTCAACCTGGGTTGGGCGGTGGACCTCAACAAGGCGGCGCGCTTCGTCGGCCGCAAAGCGCTGGCGGCCGAGAAGGCCGCGGGCTCGGCCTGGCAGATGGTCGGGCTCGAGATCGAGTGGCCCAACCTCGAGCGCCTGTTCTGGGACGAGGGGCTGCCGCCGCGCATCCCGAACACGACGGTGCGCGCCAGCATCCCGCTCTCGTCGCTCGGCCGCCAGGTCGGCTACGCCTCGAGCAGCTGCTGGTCGCCGCTGCTCAAGAAGTACATCGCGCTGGCCCACGTCGAGGCGGCGCATGCGAAACCCGGTGACCTGTTGATGTTCGAGATCATGGTGCAGCACAAACATCGCTACACCCCGGCGCGGGTTGTGCCCCTGCCGTTCTTCAATCCGGAGCGCAAGAGGAAATAGGGAGGAGGGAAGAGGGAGGAGGGAGGAGAGATCGCTACCGCGCTCTTCCCACTTCCCTCCTCTCTCCTCCCTCTTCCACGAGGAAGCTATGGCCAATCACTACGATGCCATCGTCATCGGCGGCGGGCACAACGGCCTGATCCACGCGGCCTACCTGGCGCGCGCAGGCAGGAAGGTCGTGGTGCTCGAGCGCCGACACCTCGTCGGCGGCGCCGCCGTGACCGAGGAGATCGTGCCGGGCTTCAAGTTCACGGAGTTCTCGTACGTCGTCAGCCTGCTGCGACCCGAGATCATCCGCGACCTGGAATTGCCCAAGCACGGGCTGACGATCCTGCCGCTGCCGAGCACGTTCACGCCGATGGACAACGGCGACTATCTGGCCGCCTGGGACGATCACGACAAGACCCGGCGCGAGATCTGGCGTCATTCGCCCAAGGATGCCGAGGCCTATGACGCCTACAGCCGTGCGATGGCGCGGATGGCGATGGCCGTCAAGCCGATCCTGAGCATGATCCCGCCCGACCCGACCTCGCTCAGCCCGAAGGACCTGTTCGGGCTGCTCAAACTCGGCGGCCATGCCGGGAGTCTGAGCGAGAGGGATTTCCACAACCTCGCCAAGTTGATGACGATGAGCGCCGCGGATCTGCTCGAGGAGTGGTTCGAGCTCGACCCGCTCAAGGGCACCAAGTCGGCCAGCGGCATCATCGGCACGTTCCTCGGCCCGCGCTCGCCCGGCACGGCCTATGTGTTGCTGCACCACTACATGGGCGAGATCGACGGCGCCTTCCGCGCCTGGGGCTTCGCCAAGGGCGGCACCGGCGGGATCAGCAACAGCATCGCCAGCTCGGCGCGCGCGCTGGGCGTCGAGATCCGGCTCAACGCGAGCGTGGCGAACGTGATCGTCAAGAACGGGCGCGCGGTCGGGGTCGCGCTCGAGAACGGCGACGAGCTCTATGCAAAGACGATCAGCTCGAGCCTGGACCCGAAGCGCACCTTCCTCAAGCTGATCGAATCGCGCCACCTGCCCGACGACTTCCTGACCGCGATCAAGCGCTATCGCACCCGCGGCTCATCGGGCAAGGTCAACCTGGCGCTAAGCGAGCTGCCCGACTTCACCGCCCTGCCCGGCGTCGGGCCGCTGCACCGCGGCGCGATCTCGATCAGCCCGAGCATCGAGTACATCGAGCGCGCCTACGACGCCGCCAAGTACGGCGACCTGCCGGCGCGCCCGTACATCGACAGCATCCTGCCGTCGATGATCGACCCCGACATGGCGCCGCCCGGCCAGCACGTCATGTCGTGCTTCGTGCAATACGCGCCGTACCACGTCAACGGCGGCTGGGATGACGCGAAGCGCGAGGCCTTCGGCGATAGCGTGGTCGACACGCTGGCGCAATACGCGCCCAACCTCAAGCGCGCGATCATCGGCCGCCAGGTGCTGGTGCCGCCGGACATCGAGCGCATCACGGGCCTGACCGAGGGCAACATCTTCGCCGGCGAGCTGGCGCTGCACCAGCTGTTCTTCCTGCGACCGGCGCCGGGCTACACCGATTACCGCTCGCCGATCCGCGGGCTATGGCAATGCGGCTCGGGCACGCATCCGGGCGGCGGGATCATGGGCGCGAACGGGCGGTTGGCGGCGCTGGAAGTGCTGAAGGGCTGAGAGAGGGGTGACTATGTCGACGAAGTACGATGCCATCATCATCGGTGCGGGGCACAACGGCCTGACGACAGCGGCTTATCTGGCCGGGGCCGGGCAGCGCGTGCTCGTGCTCGAGCGCCGCGACGTCGTGGGCGGATCCGTCGTCACCGAGGAACTCTGGCCCGGCTATCGCGTCGACACGCTCCAGCACTACGGGGCCTTGCGACCCGACATCGTGCGCGACCTGGGTCTGGCACGCTTCGGCCTGACGACGACGCAGGTCGGCCTGACCGCGCTGCAGCCGGGCGGCGACGCCCTGGCGCTCGTCCCAAGCGTCGCGGCCAGCGCTCAGGCGATCGCGGCGGTCAGCCAGGCCGACGCAGAACGCTGGCCGGCCTTCGTGGCCCTGATGGCCAAGGTGGCGGGCTTCCTGAACGAGGTGTACGCGGCGCCGTTCCCGCGCGTGCCCCAGGTCGACGCGGCCGAGGCGCCGGCGCTGGCGCAGCTCGGGCTCAAACTGCGCGGCCTGGGCAAGAAAGACATGGTCGAGGCCATCCGCGTCCTGCCGATGTCGATGCTCGAGTTGCTCGACGAGTGGTTCGAGAGCGATCTGCTGCGCGGCGCGCTCGCGGCGCGCGGTGTGCACGGCCTGATGCAGGGCCCGATGGGCGCGGGCACGGGGTTCCTGTTCCTGCATCACTGGGCCAACAACGACAGCCTGTATCAACGCCAGGTGCGCGGCGGTGTCGGCGCGTTGTCGGCCGCGCTGGCGAAAGCGGCCGAGGCCGCCGGCGCCACGCTCCGGCTGGGCGCCGAAGTCGCGCATGTGCGTCTGACCGGCGACCAGGCCGACGGTGTGGTTCTGGCCAACGGCGACGAGATCGCGGCCCGACGCGTGGTGTCGGCGCTCGACCCTCGCCGCACCTTCCTGAACCTGGTCGGCCCCGACGCGCTTGACCCCGAATTCGTCTGGACGACGCAGAATATCAAGATGCGCGGCTGTACGGCCAAAGTCAACCTCGCGCTCGACGGCCTGCCGGAGTTCAAGGGGGTCAGCGAGCCCGCGTTGCGCGGCACGCTGGTGCTCAGCCCGAGCCTGAACGACCTCGAGCGCGCCTACGACGCCGCCAAGTACGGCCGGATCTCCGAGCGGCCGTATCTCGAGGTCAGCGTTCCCACCCTGGCGGACCCCGGGCTCGCGCCGGCGGGCAAGCACATCCTCAGTGTGCACATGCAGTTCGCGCCGTACAAGAGCGAGGTCGAAGGCTGGTCCGCCGCGATCGAGAAGACCGTGGTTCAGGCGTTGGCCCAGTTCGCGCCCGACCTGCCGGGCCGCATCGTCTATAGCCAGGTGCTCACGCCGCACGACCTCGAGGCGAAGTTCGGGCTCACCGAGGGCAACCTGTATCACGGCGAGATGATGCTCGACCAGATCCTGTTCATGCGCCCGATGTCGGGCTGGGCCCAGCATCGCACGCCGATCGACGGCCTGTTCCTGTGCGGCCCAGGCACCCACCCGGGCGGCGGCGTCAGCGGCGCCAGCGGTCGCAACGCCGCGCGGGTCATATTGAAGCAGATCCGTTGACTCACGGCTGGCGACACGAAAGCGCCGCGACCCGAGATGCTCGGGTCGCGGCGCTTTTGTGTTTGTCTGGAGCAGGGTCAGTTGAGCGACGCCGCGAACTCACCCTGCAGGCGCGTCATGGTCGGCTCGTCGAGCACGCCCAGCAGCTTCTGCATGACCTGCGCCTCGGGCATTGCGCCCTCGATGTGGATCACGTCCTGGATGACGGTGCGCGGGACGCCGTGCACGTGGTAGCGGTTGGCCAGGTGCGGGAACTCGGTGGCCTCGATCATGTCGGCCGTGACCAGGTCGCTGGCCATCGCCAGCTTGTGCGCCAGGAGCACCGCGCGCGGACAGTACGGGCAGGTCGGGGTCACGTACACCTGGATGTGTACCGGCCGGGTGAGCTTTTCCAACGCCTGGCGCGTGTCGGCCGCGAGATCGACCTCGCCGCGGCTCACCATCTTGATGTCCTCGATCAAGGTCGCGAACTCATACCCCGACGGGATGCCGTACAGCCGGATTCCGAAGTCCTTGGGTTGCGCACCGCCGCGCTGGATGACCACGGCCGGGATCTTGTCGACGTTGTGGCCGCGGGCCAGCTCGGAGTCGGCGACCAGGTCGCGCACCTCGAGCTTGAGTTTGTCGGAGAGGCCGACCAGTTCTTCGAGCAAGGCGCGGGTCTCGGTGCAGTAGTCGCACTCGAGCGTGCCCGCGCCGCCCTGGGAATACAACACGAGATCGACCGGCGCGTCGAGCTCGGCGAAAACGGTTTTGATTTGCGATTGGATATCGGCGTTGAGCAGGCCCATGTCTGACGCTCCCACAAGTGATGGTCGTGACGGATGTTGCGCGTACATCCCCTTAGATGCCCCGCCGGGCCAAAGGTGACATCACGCCTGCCGGCGCAGTTGAGCGGCCATCCGCCGCATGGGAGCGTCGATGTGGTTGAAGAACGTGCGATACCCGGTGCACAGGACGTTCAGGCCCGGCTCCCCGGCCGGCGTGCGGATAAAGCGATCCTTCGGACAGCCGCCGTTGCACATGAAGCGGACCTCGCAGGCCCGGCAGTATTCGGGCAGGGCGTCGCGTTTGGCCGTGCCAAAGGCGGTCTGACGCGGGTCGCCGACCAGGGCGATCAGGTTGTCGGCGCTCAGCCGCCCAAGATGGTAGGCGGGCTCGACGAAGTGGTCGCAGCTGTACAGATCGCCGGTGTGCTCCAGCGCCAGCGCGCGCCCGCAGGTTTCCTCGAAGATGCACAACCCGGCCGGAAGCCCGTACCACACGGCCAGCGCCACGTCGAACAACTGGACGAACACGCGGCCGACGTCGTTCTGGAGCCACTCATCGAACACGGCAATCAAGAAGGCCCCATACTGCTCGGCCGTGATCGAGCGCGCGCTGACCCCCTCCGCGCCGACGCGCTCGACGATCGGGATGAACTGCAGATAGCGGGCACCGAGCTCATCGCGCAGGAAGCGATACACCTCGAGCGGATGCGGCGCGTTGGCGGCGTGCAGCGTGGTCAGGATGTTGGTCTCGACGTCGTGGCGATCCAAAAGCTGCAAGCCATGCCGGACGCGTTCGAACGTCGGCCGACCGGCTTTGTCCACCCGGTAGACATCGTGCAGCGCCTGCGGTCCGTCGAGGCTGACGCCGACCAGAAAGGCGTGGGCCTTGAAGAAGCGGCACCACGCATCGTCGAGCGAGACCGCGTTGGTCTGAAGCGTATTGTGGATGGTCACGCCGTCGGGGCGGTGCCGGGCCTGCAGCGCGACGACCTGTTCGAAGAAGGCCAGGCCGGCCAGGGTCGGCTCCCCGCCCTGCCATGCGAACGTGACAACCGGGCCGCTCCGCGCCGCGATGGTCTGACGGACATAGTGGTCGAGCAATTCGTCCGACATGCGAAACGCGCTGCCGGGATACAGGGCCTGCTTGTCGAGGTAGAAGCAATAGGCGCAGTCGAGGTCGCACAACGCGCCGCGCGGCTTGACCATGACGTGGAAGGGCGGCGGCCGATCGCTCGACATGGCAGCGTGCTCAGCCCGTGCGCCAGGCCTCGGTGCCGTTGTGGCGCGGGAGCTCTTTGACACGCCGCCCGGTCTTGACGGGATCTTCGTAACGGGAGAAATAGGCTTCGACCTGGGCCGTCAGCTGCGCCACCAGATCCGACTGGCCGGGGTCAGCGATCACGTTGGTGAACTCGCGCGGGTCGCGGCGCAAATCATACAGCTCATGCGGGCCGTCGGGGAGGCGCAAGACGAGTTTGTGCTGCGCAGTGCGGATCATGCGCACGTCGCCATACTCGCCGAACTGAACGTCGCGCCAGCCCGGGAGCGCGCGGGCGTTCTCAAGCACGCCAAGAAAGCTTTGCCCGGGAAACGCGGCGGTGTCCGGCGGCCTGACGTCCGCGTATTCGGCCAGGGTCTGGAAGACGTCGAGCAGGTCGACGACCTCGCCGCGCCGTTGTCGGCCGAAGACCCGCCCGGGTTGGTTGAAGATCAAGGGGATGCGGATCGACTCCTCGACCATGTTGAGCGGCAGCGTGCCGTTCCCCTTGCCCCAGATGCCGTGCTGGCCGCAGTTGAGCCCATGATCCGAGAGATAGACGACCAGGGTCGACTCGCGCAACCCCAGCGCCTCGAGCTCGTCGACCAGGCGCCCGACGCCCTCGTCCATCCCGGACACGCCGGCGTAGTACTGGGCCAACGCCTCGCGCGGGTCGGCGCGGGTGGCGTTGGTCGACTCGAGGTTCTGGATCGCGCCGGGCGGGCTCGGCTCCTGTGGGATGGCCTCAAAGGCGCTGTCCGCCCGGTATTGCGCGGCCAGTCGCTCGGGATGCCCCGACCACGGGCTGTGCGCGGCCGTATAGCTGACGAACAGGAAGAAGGGTCGCTGGCTGTCGCGCCCACGCAGGAAGTCGACCGCGAAGTCGGTCAGGATCTGGGTCTTGTAGCCCGTGATCTCGCGGATCTCGCCCTGGAGGCTGTAGCGATGCGGCCCGCCGTGCTCGATCGGGTAGTCGAACGTGTGACACACCCAATGTTCGAAGCCCGCTTGCGGCCGATCGTCATGGCCCAGGTGCCACTTTCCGACCAGGCCGGTCTGATAGCCGTGGTCGTGAAGCAACTGCGGCAACAGCGCTTCGTCCTTGAGCCATTCGGTGGAATCGATGTCGGGGCCCGAGCCGAGGTAGTCGTGCACGCCGTGCTGTGAGGCCAGTCGGCCGGTGAGCAGACAGGCACGTGACGGCGAGCACACCGGTGTGGGCGTGAAGGCGTTCTCCATCCAGACGCCGGTCTCGGCCAGATGATCAAGCGTGGGCGTGTGGATCGCGCGATTGCCCGCGGCCCCGACGGCCCATTGGCCGTGGTCCTCGCCCATGATCAGAAGGATGTTTTTGCGCGTGGCGGCCACAGCTTATTTGAGAAAGCTCTCCAGATCGAGTGTGCCGAACAAACGCTGGCGCGCCGCATCGGTCAGATCGGGTTGAGGAAGCGTGTGATACAGCTGGATGGTCTTGCGCAGGGTATCGACCACGGCCTGGCAGTTCTCGCAGCCCGCCAGATGCTCGCGGATCTCGGCGCACAGCGCTTCGGAGGCCTCGCCCTCGATGTAGGCCGAGAGCTCGCCGAGTAGGTGCTGACAGTTGTGCACTTCCATCGTCACCCCTCCTCGTGCGTGTGCGCCAGCTCGGTGAAGTAGCCGGCAAGGCGTTCGCGCAACCACAGTCGCGCACGGTGCAGCCGGGTCTTGACGTTCTCGATCGAGACGCCCAGTGCCTGAGCGGTCTCTTCGCCCGAGAGCCCTTCGAGCTCGCGCAGGACGAACACGGCGCGTAGCTTCTCGGGCAGCGCCCGGATCGCGGCCTCGAGCTCGGTCTTGGCCTCGGTGGTCGCGAAGTCGTGCTCGGGCAGACAGCACCAGTCGAACAGCTGCGCCGGCACCGTTTCGGCACCCTCTTCCTCGGGCAACTCGACCGACACCGACAGCGGCGTCTTGCGCCGCAGCCGCATCAGCGCCACGTTGGTGGCGATCCGATACAGCCAGGTCTTGAGGCTTGAGCGCCACTCGAAGGCATCGATCGACTTGAACGCGCTCAGGAACGTTTCCTGGACCACGTCCTCGGCCTCGGCTTCGTCGCCGAGCATACGCAACGCCAGCCGGTAGATGCCAGGGGCGTTCAGCTCCACGCACTGGGCGCAGGCCGTTTTATCGCCTGCCTGCAGGCGCTCGACCAGTGCTTTCTCGTCTTCGACATCCGCCATGGGTCCGCGTGTGCCTCTCTGCAAGGGGTCTCTGGATTATATCCAGGGACTGAGGACAAGACACTGCGGACCCATTGACGCACATAGCGCGAACGGGCGACGCCTGCATCGCCCGCGCTGGTCCTGGCGAGCCTCACGCCCTGCCGGGCTCTTTCGCTCCGCTGCGGATAACCGGCCCTACGCTGCACCCGGCGCCGCGCTCAACGGCCCGACCTCCTCCAGCGCGTCCACCCCGCCCTGCCGATACGCCAACCACGGAAGCGCGGGTCGATCCTGAGCGCGCAGGCGCTCGAGATCGTCGGCCCAGCGCCGCAACTCGGACGCCCAGACCGCCACGGGGTTACCGGCCTCGGTCCCACGCAGCCGACGCTGCAGATCCGCCAGCGCCACCAGTCGGCCCTCGGCGTACTTGGCACCGCCGGTGACGCGGCCGTCTGTGTGGATCCGGCAGAGCGTGGCCGAGCCGAGCTGAGCCGCGAGCTCGCGCTCGGCAACGGCGCGTGCCCCGGCCAGGCGCGCGGACCAGTTGCTCGTCACTTCGACCAATCGACCACCAGTTGTTTGCGGCCGCTCAGGTGTTTCTCGACCGCCATCCCGGCCACAGCGCCCTCGGCCGCGGCGATCACCGCCTGCTTGACGTGATTGCACAACACATCGCCGACGGCGAAAACGCCCGGGATCGCCGTCGCGTACTCGCGATCGACGACCAGACACCCGGTCTCGCTGGTCGCCAACTGACCTTGCAGGAAATCGGTCACGGGCTTGCCACCCTGAAGGTACACAAACGCGCCGGTCACAGCCAGGGTCTCTTCGCCCTGGCCCCGCACGGCGACGCGAACGCCCTCAACCCGCTCTGCGCCAAGGATCTCGCGCAACGCGACGCCCAGGCGCAGCTCGAGCTTGGGGTTGGCACGCACTTCAGCGATCAGGTGCTCCGGAGCCTTGAGTTCGGGCGTGGGCGACAGCAGGTAAACCTTGCGCGCAAAACGCGTCAGGAAGAGCGCCTCCTCGACCGCCTCATCGCTGTTGCCGGCCACCGCGACATCCTGCTCGCGGAAGAAGGCCGCGTCGCAGGTCGCACAGTAGGAGACGCCGCGGCCGAGGAGCTGATCCTCGCCGGCCACGCGCTGGCCGCGCCCCATTGAGCCGGTAGCGATGATGACGGCTCGAGCCGTGAGCGTGCCCTGGTTGGTGTACAGGGTCTTGATCTCACCTTCGAGGTCGACACCCTGAACCTTGTCGGTTGCGAGGGTCGCGCCGAAAGACACGGCCTGTTGGCGCATGCGCTCGAGCAGTTCGGCGCCGCCGATTTCACCGACGATGCCGGGGTAATTGGCGATTTTGCTGGTCAGGCCGAGCGCGCCGGCGGTGAGGCCCTTGTCGATGATCAGGGTCTTGAGGTCCGCGCGCGCGGTGTAGATCGCGGCCGTCGCGCCGGCCGGCCCGCCGCCGATGATGACCACGTCGTACGCCTTGTCGTCGGCCGCGGCCGACAGATCAAAGTCGATGGGCATTGTGTCTCCAGATTCCGAAGAAGCAGAGGCGTCGCAAACGCGGTGCCTCTGCTCAACTACCTATCCAATAGATGCAGCGATCCGGGGAAGGTGACGGCGACACACTGTGTCGGCGACACACTGTGTCGGCGACACACTGTCAGGCCGGATCGGAGAACCCGGCCGGCGGAACGCCCAGGGCCTGGATCAGACGCGTCCAGTAATTGACCTGGGCCGCGGTCGTGGCGAGGACCACGATCTCGTGTTCAGTGAAGTGCGGTTTGAGGACGTCGACGTCAACGGGCGCGAACTTGAGCGGAGTCTCGGTGAGCTTGCGGGCATAGCCCAGGGCCAGTCGCTCGCGGACCGTGAACGAGGTCACCGTCTCCACAGCGCGCCGCCCCTGCAGCGCTTCGACCTCGTCAGGCGAAATCCCCTGCCGGGCGTGGTCGGCGCCGTTCATGTCGACGCAAAACGGACAGGCCGCGGCGTACGAGACCTGCATGCGTACCAGTTGCAGCAGGCGGGCCTGCTGCGCCCCGTGCCCGTGCTCGACCAGGGCCTCCATCACGCCCGAGCTGAGGGCCGCCTTCGGCGACCAGGCCAACAGCCTGCCGATCAGCAGGTCACGGCCGGTCGTGCGTTTCGCGAACCACAGCCCGATCCGCAGCCACCAGGCGATGTGTCGTGGAGGTTCGATGAATGCCATCGAGGTTTCCTTGCGCCGTACGGCGCTCAAGCAACTGATGCGAAAGACAAGGCGGAAGACCGGGGACTCCGTGGGCCGGCGCTTCGCCGCGACCCATGGAGTTCCCAGTCTTCCGCCAAAATGACTGCGCAGGAACGCAGCTTGTGGATCAACCCTGTCGGTCGCTCAGGAAGTGCCGGATCTTGAGCGCCACGGCCGCGCCCTCGCCGGCCGCCGAGGCGGCCTGCTTGGTCGAGTCGGCCCGGACGTCACCGGCCGCAAACAGACCGGGCAGCGACGTCATGTAGTCCTTGCCGGTCAACACGAAACCAAAGCGATCGATGTTGACTTTGTCCTTGACCAGGTCAACGTTGGGCGCCAGCCCGACGAAGATGAAGACGCCATCGTACTGCCACTCTTTGGTCTCGCCGGTGGCACGATCCTCGACCACCACGGCTTCGAGCTTGTGGCCGTTGGCTCTGAACTCCTTGACCGCGTGGTTGACCGTGACCGACATGTCGCTGCGCGAGGCGACCTTGTCTTGCAGCACCTGACTGGCCTTGACCTGCGGCAGGAACTCGACGATGTCGACCCGCGACGCGAACTTGGTCAGGAACAGTCCCTCGTCGAAACCGCTGTTGCCGCCTCCGACGACGAGCACCTTCTTACCCTTGTAGAACGCGCCGTCGCAGGTCGCGCAGAAATGGATGTTGGCGCCGACCAGGTCGGCCTCTCCGGGCACCTCGAGCCGCCGGTAGCGCGCACCCGTGGTCAGGAGCACGGCCTTGGCGCCGTAGGCCTGGCCGTCGCCGGTGGAGAGGCGCCAGCCGGCGCCGTCGGGCGACAGATCCGCCACGGCCTGTGCGGTCAGGATCTCGACGCCAAAGCGCCGTGCCTGGCGGCCGAGCCGGTCGGCGAACTCGGCGCCCGGGATACCCTCGTCGAAGCCCGGGAAGTTTTCGAGCACCTGGGTGATACCCGCCTGCCCGCCCAGCCCCGACTTCTCGACGACCAGTGTGTCGACGCCCTCGCGCGCCAGATAGATGGCGGCGGTCAGGCCGGCCGGTCCCCCGCCGACGATGATGACGTCGTAGGTGTCCTTGCTGGCGCGCGTGTGCAGACCGAGTTTTTCGGCCAGCTCGGCGTTCGAGGGCTCGACCAACGTCGACCCGTCGGGGAAGACCATCGTCGGCACGCTGCGCGTACCGTTGTTGACCTTCTCGACGAAGGCCATGGCCTCGGCGTCTTCTTCGATGTCGATCAGCGCGTACGGGATGCGCTGTTCGGCCAGGAAGGCCTTCGAGCGTTTGCAGTCCTTGCACCACTGGGTGCCGTACAAGGTCAAGCGCGACTGGGGAGCGGTATCGGTCATGATAACGGTGTGTCCTTGATACGCGGTCAGGCGACAATGCGGGCCAGGACGTCGTTGCTCTCCATCAGGAGATAAGCAATGCCATCATACTTGACCTCGGTGCCCGTGTACTTGGCGAAGAGCACCTTGTCATCCACCTTGACTTTGATGGTTTCATCGTCGCCGATCGCGACAACCTGGGCGGTCTGCGGCTTTTCCTTGGCGGTCTCGGGCAGCAGCAGACCGGACGCGGTCTTGGTCTCTTCCTCGAGCGGGCGCAGCAACACGCGGGTGCCGAGCGGTTGAATGGCGGGGGCGGCGATTTTCTTGCTCATGATCTGTACTCCTCAGGTAGATGATGTCTCGCGGGCGGGCCTTACTTGAGGCCCAACAACTGGTCGATCTTCGGGCGGTTGAACCCCAGCACGAGGTGCCCACCGATGTCGATCACGGGCACGCCCTGCTGGCCGGAACGTCGGACCATGTCGCGGGCGGCGGCCTGGTCGCGGCTGACGTCGACGTCGGTGTAGCGCACGTTTTTCTGGCGAAAGTAGGACTTGGCCTGGTTGCAGAAGCCGCAGGTGGGCGTGGAAAACACGATCACGCGGGGTTGGGGTTTGGCGGACAGAGACATGGAAAACTCCTTGCGGTTGCGAGGTCCATGTCCTTAGATGCGGCCGGGGGTCGGAGGTTACAAAGACCGCGGGTTCGGCGTGATGCGATGAGGGTTGTCACTTATGGCCCCGGCGGGCATCTACCATACTATGGGCAAAACCATGACCATCGAACCCAAACCCACCCGTCGAGCGCAACTGCGTGAGTCGCGCCAGCGCGACGCGCGACGCAACCAGGCCGTCTGGGCCCTGGGCGCTGCCGCCTTCATCTTGCTCGTCGCCGCCGCCGCGATCCTGTCACGCGGAAGCGAGACGATCAGTCGCGCCGAGATCGGCAGCCCGATATCGAACTTCGCCCTGACCGACCTGAACGGCGCCACGCACGCGATCGCGGACCTCAAGGGCCAGGTGGTGCTGGTCAACGCCTGGGCCACCTGGTGCCCGCCCTGCCGGGCCGAGATGCCGGCGTTACATGATTTCTACCTGTCGTATCGAAATCAGGGGTTCGCATTGCTGGCGATCAATGCCGGCGAGGATGCCGCGACCGCCCAGGGCTTTATCGAGCAGATGGGGTTCACGTTCCCGGTGTTGCTGGATCCGGGCACAAACGTCCTGGTCGGTCTTGGCATCGACGCCTTCCCGACTTCGATCCTCATCGACCGCGACGGCACGGTGGCCAAGATCCACATCGGGTATTACGCCCCTGAAGACGTCGCCGCCGACATTTTGCCGTTGTTGCAGCAGTAGCGACGGCCATGGGCGGCCAGTAGGGGCGGCCGGTAGGGGCGGCCCTTGTGGCCGCCCCGTGGCCGCCCCGTGGCCGCCCCACCCGCGTCAGCGTGCCCGTGCCGGCGCCCCGCCCGTGACCAGCACGCGTTGCAGCGTGAGGAAGACGACGCTGCCGGTTGCCACCCAGTACATGGCCGCCACCGCCAGGTTCGGCGTATCGGTGCCGCTCATGACCCCGTGCAGGAGCGCCAGGGCAAAGACGCCGAAGCTGAGGTAATGGACGACCCGCCACAGACGCGCCCCCATCCATTTGCGCACGTAGAAGCTCAGCCCGACCAGTGCCAGTAGATAGAAGCCGATTTGCCCGAGCCCGACCCAGAAAGGCCGGTAGTCGACGCTGGCGAAGGGCGTCAGGACGGTCGTCAGCGAGTAGGCGATGTAGTGGTCGCCCATCAGGATCAGGCCGTGGAACAGGGCCGCGGCCAACCCCAACAGACTGGTGTGTTGATGCAGGTCGAAGACCACAGGGCCGCCCGGCCAGATGCGGGCCATCTTGTTCGTCAGGGTCAGGCCGAGGATGATCGACATCCACAGCAAGACGAACGACACCATGGCGCTGGCGCGCGAAAGATACCAGTAGGCCTTGGGCGCGGTGCCCAGCAGGCTGTCGCTCAACGCGGGCGCCCATTGCGGCAGGGCCAGCGCGCCGGCGATCGCGCCCAGCGCGACCGCCGTGAGGAGCAGGAACAGGGTCTGAAACGCCATCGCCGGCGGCAGGGTGTCCAGATCCGTTGTTGCATTCGTTACCGTCATGTCACACGTCCGTTCTGGGTCTGTCGGTTGAGGGCGCTCAGCGGCTCGAGCGAGTCGTGGTGACCGGCGCCGCGGGCGGCGCGCTGACCACGCGCAGGGCTGGGGCCGCCTGCACCACCACAGCCGGCGCGCTCTGCACCACCGGGGCTGCACCCGGTTGAGCCGCCACGATCGCGGCCCCGCTGATGGCGGGTTGCGGCACCAGAGTCGGGATCGGCTGCAGGCTGGCCGCAAGCTGCTGGGCCGCCGAGGGCCCGGTGACGACCGCGGCCGGCTCGACAGGTGCCGCGTCTTTCTGTGCCAGTCGATTCTGTTCCGTCAGCGTCGTCCAACCGAAGACCGTGGCCGCGATCGTGCCGACCGTGATCAGCAGCTTGGCCCCGGGGGCGCCGGCCGCGGGTCGCGGCCGGGCGCCTGCCGGTTTGGAGGTGCGTGGGAGTTCAGTCGTCATGGTCGTCTCCATGGCCCTCGTGCTCCTCGCCGCTCTCATGGTCATCGTCGGAGTAGCCGCCGGTCTGCGGGGCCGAGCCGACTGCCGCGGCCACGCCGTTGTAGAGCACGGCGCCGGTGTTCGCGTCAACGTACATCAGGCCGCCGCTCAGACCCACTTCGTAGGCTGCGAGCCCCTGAAAGCTCACGAGCTCGGGGTTGCTCACCGGTGCATTGCCCGGCGCCGCGCCCAGCGCGATCAGCAGGGCTTGCTCCGGTGTCACGGCGTATCCGGCCGATTGAACCGCGGCCTGCGCCTCGGGCTGAGCCGCCGGCTGCGCCTGGGCCTGCGATTGGGCCAGTTGATCCGCGAGCGCCTGTTGCTGGGCGTACGCGGCCTGAAGTCTGGCGTTTGCCGCCTGGAGTTGCTCGCGGTATTGGGCCTCACGGGCCTGGACCAGCGCCTCGACCTGCGGATCAAGGGTGGCCGTGGCCTCAGCGACCACGGAAGTGGCAGCATCCGCGCTGCCTGACGTCGTCACGTCGGTCGAGGCCTGCGTCACCCGGGCGAGCACACCCCCAGCCGTAACCAGCAAAAAGGCGGTTACGACGGCGGCGATCAAGATGGCATTGCGTTGTTTCACGTTGATCTCCTTCGTTACACTTGTTTTGCGCCGCGCGGCTTGTCCGGCCGATCAGCGTTCCCTGAGGGTAACGGGCCGACTTTGAGAACACATTGGAGTGAGGCGCCAGTTTTCCAATCTCACTCCAATGAATATCCATTAAGATACGGGAGCGTTTCCAGAGCGCCCACCCTGAGGGGAAGCGGGCGCGGGGGTGAGGCATGCGTGTATTGGTGATTGAAGACGATCAGCGACTGGCATCGCTGATCAAACGTGTCCTGGTGGATGAACACTACGCCGTCGACGTCGCCCATGACGGCGATACGGGCCTGGAATGGGCCCTACGCGGCGTTCACGACGTGGCTCTGGTCGACTGGATGCTCGGCGGCCGCGACGGGCCATCGATCTGTCGCGCGATCCGGGCAGCCCGGCTGCCGATCGCGATCCTGCTCCTCACTGCGCGCGGCCAGGTCGAAGACCGGGTCGCCGGCCTGAACAGCGGCGCCGATGATTATCTGGTCAAACCCTTTGCCTTCGAAGAACTGCTGGCTCGCATCCAGGCGCTGGGGCGTCGGTTCATGCTGCCGGCCAGCGACCCCTCCGAGCTCCGGCACGGGGACCTGGTGCTCGACCTGCGCGCCCACGTCGCCCGGCGCGGCGAGACCGTGTTGACCCTGACCTCAACCGAGTGGAACCTGCTCGAGTGTCTGATCCGTCATCCGGGGCAGAGCCTGACGCGCCAGCAACTGCTCGACTACGTCTGGTCATATGAGCGGGACGTGCAGCCGACCATGGTCGACGTTTACGTGTCATACCTGCGCCGCAAACTCAAGGCGAACGGCGCCCGGGATCCGATCGAGACCGTCCGCGGCATCGGGTATCGACTGGGAGAGCCGAATGTTTAGGGGTCTGCGCTGGCGCCTCACCGCCATCTATTTGGCCTCGGCCATGGTGTTGGTGGCCCTGATCGGCGGCGGCGCCTACCAGTTGCTCGCCCTGTACTTCCAGAGCTCCACCGACCTCGCTCTCCAACACGTGATGGCCGTCGAGATCCTGGCTCGGGGGCAGGATCTGCCGAACGAGCTCGCGACCGCGAATGCGGCCTGGCTTGCCGAACGCAATCGCCCCGCCCCGCCGACCGCGAGCCCCGAAAGCGAGCATCAGGACGGCGAGAACGAAGACGGAGAAGACAGCTCCCATACGGCGACCGAGCAGTCGATCCGCGATGCACTGGCGGTCGAGCGTGTGGAAGACGGCCAGCTGGCCTCGGTGTTCGTCGTCGCCCTGAGCGAGACGGGCCAATGGGCCTCGCAGACGACACCGGCGCTGCCGATCGCGCCGGACGATACGGCGGCCGAGAGCGCCCTGGTCACCGGGCGCGACCTGCGCACGGTGCGCAGCGGCGACGGCACGTCGGTGCGCCTGCTCACCTATCGCATGACCGACGGTGCGGGCACGACCGTGGTTCAGGTCGGTCGAGCGCTGCGAGATCAGGACCAGGTGCTGAACCAATTGCTGTTCGCGCTGCTGGGCCTGAGCGCCGTGAGCGCGGTCTTCGTCGGCGCCGGCAGCTGGTGGTTAGCCGGGCGCAGCCTCGGCGCGGCGCAAAACGCCTGGGCGCGCCAGCAGACCTTCATCTCCAACGCCAGCCACGAGTTGCGCACGCCGTTGACGTTGCTCCGCGCGAGCGCCGAGGTGGCGCTGCGCGAGCTGCCGCGCGACGACAGCGACGCGCGCGCGCTGTTGGGCGACGTCCTTCAGGAGACCGACCACATGGCCCGGCTGGTCGACGACCTGCTCGTGCTCTCGCGCCTCGACGCCGGCCGGTTGACGCTCGAACACAAGCCGGTCGAGCTCGACACGCTGCTGCTGGACGTCGAGCGCCAGATGGGCCGCGTGGCCGAGAACGCCGGTGTAGCGATGACGGCCCGGGCCGAGCCCGGCAACACGTCGGGCGATGCCACGCGCCTGCGCCAGGTGCTGCTGATCCTGCTCGATAACGCCCTGCGGCATACACCGACCGGCGGCGAGATCCGGCTGGCGGGGCAACGTCAGGGGCGTCGCTATCAGATCACGATCACCGACACGGGCAGCGGGATCCCGCCCGAGCATCTGCCGCACGTGTTCGAGCGCTTCTACCGCGCCGACAGCGCCCGTAGTGCGCGGCCCGGCCAGAGCAACGTCGGCCTGGGTCTGTCGATCGCGCGCGCGTTGATGCAGGCGCATGCCGGCCAGATCGAGATCGCCAGCCCGCCGGGCCAGGGCGTCCGTGTGACCCTAAGCCTGCCCCTGGCGGGCGCCTGACGTCCTCCACGAAACCTCCATACCTCCTGGCTAAAGTCGATTCAGCGCCCGAATCGCGATCTGCCAGGAGGTTGTCATGTCCGTTTCTCAACGCCCCGACCCGGGGACGTCGTCGCCCGCCAAACGCTATCGCGCCCGCCAGAGCCGCACCCAGTTGTTGCGTCACCTCAGCCAGGCGCTGTTCGTCGGCATCATCCTGACCGCGGCCGTGGTGCACAACCTGGCCACGACCGACGGCGCCACCCCGTCGATCGACGCGCTCTGCCCCTTCGGCGGGTTCGAGACGCTCTGGACCTGGATCGTCAGCGGCGGCTCCTTCGTGCCCAAAACGCACCTCTCGAACCTGGTACTGGGCGCGGGATTGTTGCTGGGCGTTCTGGTCTCCGGCGGCGCCTTCTGCGGTTGGGTCTGCCCGTTCGGCGCACTTCAAGACGCTGTCACCTGGGTCCGCACGCGGTTGCGCATCCCCGAGGTGCGCGTCCCCGCCCGACTCGATCGCATCTTGCGTTACGGCCGCTACGTCGTGCTGGCCCTGATCCTGTACAAGACCGCGACGACGGTCACGCTGATGTTCGCGGACGTTGATCCGTATCGCACGCTCTTCAGCCTGGAGTGGCTCTTCGACTTCAATCCGGCGGAGCAGTGGCCGGCCTACCTTGTCGCCGGTGGTGTGGTGGCGGCGTCGCTGTTGATCGAGCGCGCCTGGTGCCGCTATCTGTGTCCGCTCGGCGGCGCGATCAGCCTGTTAGGCAACTTCAGCCTGTTGCGCATCCGCCGCGCCGAAGCGACCTGCAAGGATTGCGCACTCTGCGAGCGCCCGTGCCCGGTCAAGCTCAACGTCGCCAGTGCCGAAACCATCAGCAGCAATTGCATCGGCTGTCTGGCCTGCGTCCAGGCCTGCCCGCGTCACAACACGCTCGAGGTGCAGCTCGCGCCGGCCTGGCTCCCGCGCCGCAAGCCGGTAATCGTCGACATCCCGGTCGGGGATTGAAGCCCCGCGATCGTCCGCTCAACCCATATCTCGGATCGAGAACCCTTTATGCGCATCAACCCTTTCTTCATGCCCGCCCTGACGATTGCGCTGATGTTCGGGACCGTCTTTGGCGCGCAGACCTTCGGTCTGTGGTCGACCAGCGGTCGTGATACGACAACGCTGGAAGCTTTGACGCCTGCGGATGTCAAAGGTTGGATGACCCTGCGGCAGGTCAGCGACGGGATCCCGATCTCGCCGGCCGACCTGTACCGACTGATGGACATCCCCGCCGATGTTCCGCCGGACACGGCGCTCAAGGATCTGGAAGGGATCTTGCCGGACTTCGAAGTCTCGACCCTGCGCACGCGTCTGGAGGAGTGGCTCGCCGGCCCGGCGTCGGTCAGCGCGCCACCCGTGGCCACGATCACGCCGCAACCGCCAGAGCCGAAGCCGACGGCCACACCTGAGGCTTCGGAGCCGACCGCAACCCATGTGCCCGAGCCGTCCGGCGACGGTGCCGCAGGATCGGGCGCGGGCAACGGCCCAGGACAGACACAGATCGCGGCCTGCACGATTCGAGGTCGGATGTCGTTGGCGGAGGTCAGCGCCGAGTGCGGCATCGCGCCTGAGGCTTTGCTGGCGGCGCTCGACCTGCCGGCAGACACCGCGCTGGCAACCGTCGTCAAGGATCTGGCCAATCAGGGCCTTGTGGCGGACGTTCAGACCATCCAGGTGGCCGTGGCGACGCTCCAGGCGGTGCCGTAGCAGGGCCAACGCATCCAAAGTGAAACTGCGCGCATTTTGCCACGAACTTCGCGAATTGAATCGAATTGGCACGAACGATCCGCATTCGTGAGAATTCGTTTCAATTCGTAACATTTGTGGCAAAGAAACCGGTCCTCGCGAATAAGATGCGATAGCCCTGGGCGCCGTAGGGACCGGCGCCGGTCCGCGTTTCGCAGTACAGTTGCGTGTCCGGTGTCGCGCGCGAGGCAAGATCCGATGACACAACGTATTCTGGTTGTCGACGATGACCGACAGATCCTGCGCCTGGTCAGTTCCTACCTGGCGCAGGCCGGTTTCGTCATCCTGACCGCCGAGGACGGCGAGGCCGCCATGCACGTGCTCCGCCGCGAGCGCCCCGATCTGGTCGTGCTCGACCTGATGCTGCCGAAGCGCGACGGCTGGGAGGTTGTGCGCTGGCTGCGCGCCGACGCGACCCTGAGCGCGACGCCGGTGCTGCTGCTCACCGCGCGCGTCGACGATGAAGACAAGATCGTGGGCCTTGAACTGGGCGCCGACGACTACCTGACCAAGCCCTTCAACCCGCGCGAAGTCGTCGCGCGCGTGCGCGCCCTGTTGCGCCGGGCGGGAGCTGCGCCGCAGCCCGCACACGTGCTGGTGAGCGGCGGCCTGCGTCTCGACGTCGACGGGCATACTTTGAGTGTCGACGGCGCCCCGGTGGACCTGACGCCGACCGAGTTCGCGTTGCTCAAGATGCTGATCGAGAACCCCAACCACGCCTTCACGCGCGCCGAATTGATCGAGCGCGCGCTCGGCTATGCCTACGAGGGATTCGAACGCACACTCGACAGTCACGTCAAGAACCTGCGGCGCAAGATCGAACCCGACGCGGCCCGGCCGCGCTATGTGGAAACGGTGTTCGGCGTCGGCTATCGCCTGCGTGAGGAAGAGCCATGAACCGCCTGTGGGTGCGGCTCTCGCTCGCCTTCGTGCTCGTGACCGCCATCGGCGTCGCGGTGTTTGCGCTGCTCGTCAACTGGAGCGCCACGAGCGCCTTTCGCAACTATGTCGCGCGTCAGGACGTCTTTCTCTCCAGCGGCGAAATGGACACACTCGCCGCGTACTACGCCGAACACGGCAGCTGGGAGGGCGTCGAGGGCGTCGTCACCCAGCCCGGCGGAAACGGCCGCGGCGGAGGTCGCAACCGCCCGACGCTGCTGATCGCCGACGCCGCTCAGCAGATCGTGTTCGACGAGAGCGGCGCCCGGCTGAACACGCCGCTCGCGGCCGACGAGCGCGAGCGCGCGACGGCGGTCACAACCGGCGGGGCGGTCGTTGGCTACGTCGTCTTCAACGCCCAGGGCGGCGCCGTCGCCTTCACACCCGCTCAGCAGGCGTTCCTGACTCAACTGCAGCTGGCGCTCGGTCTGGCCGCCGTCATCGCGGGCCTGATCGGGATCGCCCTCGGCATCGTCATCAGTCGCTCGTTGGCCGCGCCGCTGGCCCACACGGCGGCCGCTGCGCAGGCCTTCGCCGGCCGCGATTGGTCGCAACGGGCACCCGTCACCGGGGCCGACGAAGTGGCCGGGGTCGCGCGCGCGTTCAACACCATGGCCGACTCGCTGCAAGCCGCCGAATTGACCCGACGCAGCCTGATGGCAGACATCGCCCACGAGTTGCGCACGCCCTTGAGCGTCATGCAGGGCAACCTGCGCGCGATCCTCGACGGCGTGTATCCGCTCGAGGCCGCCGAGATCGCCAATCTGTACGACGAGACCCGCCTGCTCAGCCGCCTCGTCGACGACCTGCGCGAACTCGCCCTTGCGGATGCCGGCCGGCTCTCGCTGCACCGTCGGCCCGTCGACCTCGGCACCGTGATCACGCAGGCCGCGGCGCAGTTCGCGCCGGCCGCTGAGGCGCAGAACGTGCGCCTGATTGTTGAGCCCGGGGCCGTGACCGTCCAGGGCGACCCGGATCGGATCGCGCAGGTGTTACGCAACCTGATCGCCAATGCGCTGCGCCACACGCCGGCCGAGGGCGTCGTCACCGTGGCGCTCGAGGCCACAGCCGCCTGGGTCCGGGTGACGATCGCGGACACGGGTGAGGGCATCGCGACCGAGGATCTGGGCCGCGTCTTCGAGCGGTTTTACCGCGCGGACCGATCGCGCTCGCGCTCAAGCGGGGGCTCGGGTCTGGGCCTGGCCATCACCAAGGCCTGGGTCGAGGCCATGGGCGGCCGGGTCGGCGTCGAGAGCGAACTCGGGCGCGGCAGTCGCTTCTGGTTCGAGCTGCCCGCAGCCTGACCGACATCGGCACTTGCCTGTGATCCGACGCCCGATCCGCTGAAGGGCGGCGATACCGGGAATGGCCGGATATCGCTGAAACGCCGTCGAAAACCCGGCGTTTTCTCGAAGAATCCTGACCGGCCATTCCCGATATCGACTTCCCCATCCCGTTCCCGCCTTACAGCACCCCCGCAGGATCTCCACAAGATCACCATACCTGACCTCTAGGATGCATGTGTCGGACGCGAACGGCCAGGGCCGAAAGCGTCGTCACCGGAAATATCAACCGAAAAGGAAACGATCATGTCCACAAACAAACTCCTCCTGGGCGGCTTCGCGGCCGCAGTCGTCGGCGTGGCCTTCGTGGCCGCTACTGCGCCCGCCTGGGCCGGCACCAACGCACAAGGCGGGCCTTGGGGCAACGCCACGCCGCAGGCTCTGCACACGCCCGTGGCGCCCGGCACCGGCTCGATGGGCCAGATGGGCGCGATGGGCCAGGGCCGCGGCGGCCGGTGGGGCTCGAGCGAGACCGGCGCGCCGATGCAGGCCATGCAGGCGACCCACCTCGCCGCACTGCCGGCGGCAGATCCGGCCGGTCTGGCGCAGAACGAGATCGACGGGCTGCTCTACATGCGCGAAGAGGAAAAACTCGCGCACGACGTGTACGTGGCACTGTCCGAAAAGTGGGGCCTGACGCAGTTCACGCGCATCGCGGCCAGCGAACAGATGCACACCGATGCGGTGATGACCCTGCTGGATCGCTACGGCATCACCGACCCCGCCTCCAGCGAAGCCGGCGTCTACGCTGATCCGACGTTGCAGGCGCTGTACAACGACCTGATCGCCCGCGGCTCGGTCTCGGCGGTCGAGGCCCTGAACGTCGGCGGCCTGATCGAAGAAGTCGACATGGCCGACCTCGACACCCGGCTGGCCGCCAACGACCAGGCCGACATCGCGGCGGTCTACGCCAATCTGCGCAGCGCTTCCGAAAGTCACCTGCGCGCCTTCGCGAACGGCGTCCAGGCTCTGACCGGCACGGCGTACACCGCGCAAACCCTGTCCGCGGACGCGGTCGCCGCGATCCTGAGCGGCAGCAACGGCCGCGGCTACGGCGCCGGCAACGGCATGGGTACAGGCATGGGTGGCGGACCCCGCCGTCCGTAATAACTCGCTCACACGCTCATACGAGCGGCCGAGTCCCGACGGACTCGGCCGCTTGCGTTTCCGTACCCAACGCTGCCCTCCGACCGCCTTCGACCATGGTGGCCCAAATTGGCCAAATCTCGCGTCTCCGGATGGCTCCGCCCGTGCAACACCGCCGCGTTTCCCACGTAAATCTCTCCAGCGGCTTCTGCTTAAAATGACAAACGACGGACGAACCCGTTCGGGCTCCCTGCATAAGGCCCGGAAACGGGCCGTCCGGCTTGCACTAGACTGAACTGTGCCGACGTCGAACCGCCGCACACGATCAACTTATGACGCACACATCTATGGATCACACGCCCCTCCCCAACCCGCCCGCACCCGAGGCGCCGGACCTGATCATCAAGGCGACCCACGTGCAAAAGACCTACCACACCGGCACCGTCGGCGTGGCGGCGCTGCGCGGCGTCGATCTCGAGGTCCAGCGCGGCGAGATGGTAGCCGTGATGGGCCCATCGGGCTGCGGCAAGACCACGCTGCTCAACTGCCTCTCGGGTCTGGATGCCGCCGACGGCGGCGACGTGATCATCGAGGGCGTCTCGCTCTCGGGCATGTCGGATCGCGAGCGCACGAACTACCGCGCCAGGCGTATGGGTTTCGTCTTTCAGTTCTACAACCTGTTGCCGGTGCTGAGCTCGGTCGAAAACGTCGAGTTGCCGCTGCTGGTCTCGGGCACGCGGCCGCGCGACGCGCGTGCCCGCGCCCTAGAATCCCTGGCCCAGGTCGGGCTCGCTCACCGCGCCAACCACCGGCCCGGCGAACTCTCGGGCGGCGAGCGCCAGCGCACCACGATCGCGCGCGCGCTCGTCAACCGGCCGGCCCTCGTGTGGGCCGACGAGCCCACCGGCGACCTCGACTCCGAGACCGCCGACGACATCATGAACCTGCTGATCCGGCTCAACAAAGAGCAGAACCTGACCTTCATCCTGGTGACACACGACCGCAGCATCGGCGCACGTTGCGGTCGCATCGTGCGCATGCGTGACGGCCAGATCGAAAACGCGGCACAGGAACGGTAAGCATGGAGAAACTCTTCGGCCTCGAGATGGCCTCGATCGCGGGCTGTCTGACGTCGGCGCTGGTGCTGGTCGTCGGCGCGCTGGCGCTGCTGGCCTGGCGCCGGCCTGTGATGTTCAAGCTTGGCGTGCGCCCGATCCCGCGTCGGCGCGCGCAATCGGCCCTGATCGTGATCGGCCTGATGCTCGCGACGCTGATCATCACCGCCGCCTTCGTCACCGGCGACACGCTCTCGAACACCATCCGCTCGTTGGCGATCCAGGGCATGGGCGAGATGGATGAGACGGTGCAGGCCGGCCGCGGCCAGGTGCTGGGTGTCGGCAGCGCCGGCCCCGGCTACTTCCGCGAGGATCGCTACACCGATCTGGTCGCGCAGCTCGCGAATTACGATCTGGTCGACCACGTCTTGCCCGCGATCAGCGACTCGCTGCCCGTGGTCAACGCCACCCAGCGTCGCAGCCTGCGAAGCCTGAGCGTCTTCGGCCTGCGCCCGGAAGACGTCGCCATCCTGGCCCGCGAGGAGGTCACGGACGCCGCGGGGCAGAGTCTCGACTTGAATGCGCTCGGCTCCAGGGAACTCTATCTCAACGCCGCGGCGGCCGAGTCGCTGGGCGCCAAACCCGGCGACACGCTCGACCTGTACGCCGGGCGGCGCCCCGAACGCTATACGGTGCGCGCCATCGCGGCGCAGGGCCAGAACGGCCGCATCCTCATGCGGCTGGACCAGGCGCAAAGCCTGTTCGACGCCCGCGGCCAGATCAACCTGATCCTGGTCTCGAACCTGGGCGACGCGCTCAGCGGCGTCGAGCACAGCCAGGCCGTCACCACGCACCTGCGCGGCCTGCTCACCGATCCGCAGGTCGCGACCCGCGTCTTCTCGCTGCTGGCGCGCGATGGCGCGGCGGCCCGGGCGATCCGGGCCGCTGCCGAGACCGAGCAGGGCAACACGCAACTCGACCTGCAGGCGCTGGCCGCCGGGCTGGAGGGCGGCGCACTCACGCCGGACGTGCTCAGCCTGTTGGCCGACACCGGTCTGACCGACCGAATGCAATCGATCCTGGCCGACGCGAACTGGGGCACGAAATCGTTACGCGACCGCCTGGCCGACACGATCGGGAACCTCTCGAGCCTGACGGTCAGCGACAGCAAACGCGACACGCTCGACTCCGGCGAACTGGCCGCCAGCGCCTTCACCACGATCTTCATCGTCTCGGGTCTGTTCGGCATCGCCGCCGGCGTAATCCTGATCTTCTTGATCTTCGTGATGCTCGCCGCCGAGCGCAAGTCCGAGATGGGCATGGCGCGCGCGGTGGGCGCGCAGCGCGGCCACCTGATGGAGATGTTCGTCTTCGAAGGCACGGCCTACGACCTGGTTGCGGCCGCCGTCGGCGTGGCGCCCGAGGCGCGCTGGCGCGGCACGCGGCTCCGGCTGCAGCGGCTGCTGCTACGGGTGCTCCGACCGTACTGGTTCCAGCAACGTCAGTTGATGCGGTTGACGCTCGACGCCGTGCGA
>WBZS01000878.1_pt1 | contig 29115 bp, 29 predicted proteins | sample 5204201 | NCBI WGS metagenome assembly WBZS01 (sample SAMN12344357, study PRJNA552823) | activated sludge metagenome | biome: Activated sludge suspended growth; feature: Nitrification reactor; material: Wastewater; isolation source: activated sludge from nitrification reactor of wastewater... | reverse complement strand
GCCGTCCTCGTGGTGCCGGGCGACGGAGGTCAGCCGCCCCACCTCACGCCCGTCGACGCTGACCGGAGCGCCCGGTGCCGGCAGCGCGTGGCCCGACCCGTCGAGATGCAGGAAGGTCAGCCGCCGCGGCGGGCGACCGAGGTTGTGCACGCGGGCGATGGTCTCCTGGCCGCGGTAGCACCCCTTGTGCAGGTGCACCGCCGAACGCAGCCAGTCGACCTCGTGCGGGATCGTGCGGTGGTCGGTCTCGAACCCCAGGCGCGGCTGCCAGGCCGCGATCCGCAGCGCCTCGGCGGCCCACGTGCCGGCCAGTGGCCGGTCCCAAACCGCCGCGCCGAGTTCCGCGCGCGGCACGATCAGTTCCCTCCAGGCCCGCCCGGCGGCCGGGTGGCCCTCGATCGGTCCGTAGGCGGCATACGGTTCGTTGCCGCGCGCCGGAGCGGCCACCAGGTCATGCCCCGGCCAGGGGTCCACCCAGGCCGGGGTCTCCCCCGGGCGGGACTGCGCACCCAGCGGTTCGCCGAGCACGGCATACCCCGCCGTGACGTCCGCGACCTCGACCCGCAGCATGAACCGCATCGAGTCCAGCCAGCCCACCAGCGCGGGGGCGGTGCCCGGTTCGACCGTGATCCAGGTGGTCGTGCCGTCGTCGACGAGGTGCAGGTCGTGCTCCACGTGCCCCTTCGGGGACAACACGAGCGACTGTCGGCTCGTGTGCGGCTCCAACCCGGCCAACTGTTGGGTGGTCATCGAATGCAGCCACGACAGCCGATCGGGGCCGGTGATCGTGACCACTCCACGGTGCGAGAGGTCCACGCAACCCAGCCCCTCGACGAGCAGTCGCTGCTCGCGGATCGGGTCGCCGTAGTGGGCGGCGACCGCGGCGTCGACCCCCTCACCCGCGACGGCCCGGGGCCGGGCGAGCAGGGGCGAGGGATCGAGGGGCACAGGCCCACTCTAGGTCTTGCGGATCACGGGTGGTGGTGACAGGTCGGTGTCGCTGGATTGCTGATGGTGTTGTCAGGCTGCAGTGTGCCGGATGCGGCGTTGCAGTTGTTTCTTGGCTTGGAGTGGGGTGCGTCCGGCCATGTAGTTGCCGTGGTTGGGGCGGTGAACCGCCCCGGAGTTTCCGGAGACTGTTTTTGTGGGCTCATCCGGTTGGCTTGAGCTCGTTCTTGGCAGCGTAGTGAAGTTCCTCGGCTGCCATCGGGGTGAGATCCGAAAGCGCCTCGTGCGGCCTCTCGGTGTTGAAGAAGTCGACCCAGTTGAGGGTCTCCAGTTCGACGTGCTCGACGCCGCGCCAGGGACCTTCCGGCCGGATCAGCTCGGCCTTGTAGAGGCCGATCTGTGATTCGGCCAGGGCGTTGTCGTAGGCATCGCCCACCGACCCGACCGACGGGGCGACACCGGCCTCGACGAGGCGTTCGGTGAACGCGAACGAGACGTATTGGGACCCGGCATCGGTGTGGTGCACCAGCCCGGACAGGTCGGTGACGCCGGCCTGTTGTCGGGTCCAGATCGCGTGCTCGAGGGTATCGAGCACCAGATCGGTAGTCATCCGGGTCGCGGCCCGCCAGCCGACGATCCGGCGGGAGAAGACATCGAAGACGAACGCGACGTAGACCATCCCTGACCACGTCGGGACGTAGGTGAAGTCCGCGACCCACAACTGGTTCGGACGTGCCGCCCAGAACTCCCGGTCCACCAGATCCATCGGCCGCGGCGCCCCGTCCGAAGGGTGCGGCTTGAAGCGCCGTTGCCGCAGGGCACCCTGCCAGCCCTGCTGGCGGTAGATCCGCTCGATCGTGCAGCGCGCGACGTCGTGTCCCTGCCCGCGAAGGTGCAGCCACATTTTGCGGGCTCCGAAGCGGCGGATGAACTTCTGCCGTTCCTTCTCATCCTCGATGAGTCGGACGATCTCGGCATCGCGCAGCGCTCGTTTCGAGGGCTGCCTGCTCTTGGCCTCGTAATACGACGAAGGGGCGATCTTGGTTCCGTGCTTGCCCAGCACGGTACAGATCGGCTCGACCCCGAACTCGTCGCGGTGGTTGTCGATGAAGTCGATCAGTACCTGTTGGGGCGGTCGAGCTCCGCCGCGAAGAAAGCCGAGGCTGCCTTCAAGATCTCGTTCGCCCGACGGAGCTCGCTGACCTCCTTCTTCAACGCCTTGATCTCAGCGATCTCCTCCGACGAACGGCCCGGCCGAACACCGCCGTCGATCTCGGCCTGCCGCAGCCACTTCCTCAGTGACTCCGTCGAGGTGATCCCTAGCTTCACAGCCACGGACCTGATCGCCGCTGACTCGTGCGGGTAGTCCTGCCGGGACTCGATCACCATCCGCACCGCGCGCTCACGCAACTCGGTCGGGTACCTGCTGGGTCGTGCCATGAGAGTGATCCTTCCAACGAATCAACTCTCCGGACATCCCGGGGCGGTTCACGGTGGTGGTTGTAGTCGTTGAGCCAGGTTTGCAGGGAGCGGTCGAGGAGGGCGAGGTCATCGACGCGGCCGCGGTGGAAGTGGGGTCGATAGAACTCGTCCAGGACGGTGCCTTGGAAGCGTTCACAGACGGCGTTGTGGTTCGGAGACCTCGGCGGGATCCGGTGGTGGGTCAACCCCGCGGCCTGTCGTGCGGCGGTGAAGTCCTTGCCGGTGAACTCGGGCCCGTTGTCGGTCAGGACGCCTTCGAGGGTGATCCCGTGGCGGCGGAGGGCCTTCTTCAGGTGGGTCAGGAACGCGCCGGCGATGGCGGCGGTCTTATCGCCGACGACGAGTTGGACCACCGCGAGCCGGGTGGCGACATCGACCGCCGTCAACTGCCACACGGCGCCGATGCCTTTGAGGCGTCCGACGTAGAACGTGTCCAAGGAGACGACCTGTCCGGGGCGGGAAGCGAACAGACAGAACCCGAACGGGCCTTCCATCGCGGCCTGCGTGAGCTGCCCGGTGTCGGTGGCTGTCAGCGACGCCAACGCGGCCACCCGCAGGCGTGCAGTGCCCAACTGGTGGCGCCGCAAGACCTTGGCCACCCCGGAGGCGGACCGGTACACGCCCCGAGCGGCCAGGTGACGCAGCAGCGCACGCGCGCCGAGCGTGGGCCGGGCGATGGCCTCGGACAAGATCACCGCGACCTCCTCACTGCTCATCGCGTTGGGCTGGTGCGGGCGGCGCCGGTCCTTGGGCAGCAGCGCGGACAGGCCGTACTGCTCAGCCCTGGCGAGCCACTGGTAGTACGTCTTGCGGGAGACACCAAAGACCTGGCACGCCTTGGTCACGTTTCCGATCTCGGCGGCGTACTGGATCAAGCGGACACGACGGTCGTACACAATGTCTTCGTGGGTCACGGGGTGGCTTCCTGTTCTCTAGATCTCGACAATCCAGAGACTGCCTCCCGTGGCCCACACCCGCACGGAGGCTGGCCGGGCCGAGTGTCACCTCAACCCGTGATCCGCAAGCTCTAGGTGCGTGAAGAAGTGCCGCGATCGCGACACTTCTTCACGCACACAAGGGGGTGGGGGCAGGGCCCGGCGCGGGGCCAGCCCCCACACCTACACTGACCCCCGTGTCCGACCTCATCTCCCGCTTCGAACCGGAGCCCTCTCCCGATGCGGACGAGCCCTGCGCCGACGCGGACGAGCCCCGCGCCGACGAGGGCTCCCGCCGACGACGCGGTGGTGCGGGTCGGCCGGAGCGGCCACGCGGCGGTCGGCGTTGGGGTCGCCGGATCGCGGCCGTGCTGCTCGGCCTGCTCTTCCTGGGCGTCGCTCTCGTCGCCGCCTTCCTGCTCTTCCTCAACCACACGGTCGACAGCAACGTCCGCCGCGAGGCGCTGCTGCCCACCCCGTCGGCCAGTCTGGGGACCCAGGCCGAGCCGCTGGTCTCCAAGGGCATGAACGTCCTGGCCATCGGGAACGACGCACGGCCCGGCGACACCGTGAGCCGCTCCGACGTCATGGTGCTCATCCACATCCCCGACGACCACTCCAAGGTCTACCTGATCCACTTCCCCCGTGACCTGTGGGTCGACATCCCCGGCCACGGGCAGGCGAAGCTCAACGCGGCCTACGCCTACGGCGGTGCGCCGCTGCTCGTCCAGACCCTCCAGGACAAGTTGCGGATCACGATCGACCACGTGGCGAAGACCGACTTCACCGGCTTCAGCGACATGGTTGACGCCGTCGACGGGATCCGGGTCTATGCCGAGGAGGCCTCGAGCGGGCAGGGCACCGGGTATGGCGTCCACGTCGGCTGGAACGACCTCAACGGCCCGGCCGCGTTGTCCTTCGTCCGCGAGCGCTACGAGTTGAGCCAGGGCGACATCTCCCGTGGCCGGCGCCAGCAGGCCTTCATCAAGGCGCTGCTGCTCAAGACGATCAGCCCCGAGACGATCACGAACCCGCTGAAGATCGCCCAGTTCACCGACGCGGCGACCAAGAACCTCGTCGTCGACGAGAGCATGACGACGGCCTTCATGAGGGAACAGGCCTTCGCGCTGCGCGACATCCGCAGCAGGGACGTCGTCTTCATCACCGCCCCCTACACCGGCTTCGGCACCTCCGCCGACGGCCAGTCCATCGACATCGTCGACGAGCCCGGGATGGCCGCCCTCGGGGATGCCATCCGGCAATCGCGCCTGCAGGACTACAAGGCGGTCTCGGTCACCCCCTGACCGTCGTCAGCCGACGGCCTCGAGTTCCGTCACTCGACGCGCTTGAGTTCCGCGGACACGTGGGGCTGCAGCGGCTGGCCCATCGCGGCCATGTCCATCACCCACATCAGATTGGAGTTGACCAGGCCGTAGAGCCGGTGGGCCGCCGCATAGTCCTTGGCCAGCGGGCTGCGCATGACCCCGTCGGTGCGCACCTCGACCTTCGCGGGCTCGGCGTGCCCGGCATACATCTCGACGAACCCGGTCGGGTGGGTGAGCAGCAGCTCGACGTTGGTGCCGTCGGCCTGCGCCTCCACCGGGCGCCAGAAGCCGACCTCGGTCGCGAGCGGGCGCACCATCTGGCCGGCGTCGTCGAGCAGCCAGGTGCGACTGTGCCAGGACAGGAACGGTCGCCCGTCGTGCTGACAGGTGATCTCCTGACCGAAGTTCGCCGACTCGATCGTCGGGTAGCCGACGACCCCGGCGCCTTCCCAGCGGCCGATCAGCCAGGCGAGCGGGGCCAGTGCGGGGGGCAGGTCGGGATCGAGGGTGAAGACCATGCCGAGATCGTATGCCGTGTCGCCCGTCCGGCCGCTGCGACGTCGGTGTGCGTAGGGTGGCGGACATGTCCGGGCCGGCCACGCGTCTCGTCGTGAAGGTGACCTGCGGCCCCGAGGCCCTGGAGCGCCTCAACCAGGCCCTCACGGTCGCGGCGACCGCCCTCAGCGCCGACCTCGACGTGCGGCTCTGGCTGACCGGTGAGGCCGTCTGGCTCGCGGTGCCCGGGCGGGCCGAGGAGTGGCGGCTCGATCACGCCGCCGCGTTGGCCGACCTGCGCGATGCCGTGCTCGCCGGCGGCACGGTCACCGTCTGCGGTCAGTGCGCGGCCCGCCGGTCCCTGACCGAGGCGGACCTCCTGGCGGGCACGACGATCCGGGGGGCGGCCAGCTTCGTCGAGGAGATCATGGCGCCCGACACCCGGGCCCTCGTGTACTGAGCCCCGACCGCCGGGCCGTGGCCGGACCCGCGAGGCGGTCAGGCCAGCACGACGAGGACGACCCGGGCCAGCACCTCGGCGAGCACCCCGACGGCCAGGATGCTGGCGCAGGCGCCGGCCACCTGGCCCGCGAGCGAGTGGCTCCCCGGCACGACCTCGATGACTCGGCGGACGGCATACGAGAGCAGGGCACAGACGGCCCCGACGGTCACGCCGTGCCACCACACCGGCAACCCCAGTCCCTGACCGAGCAGCCCACCGACCAGGCCGCCGAGGGCAAAGGTGAGCAGCAGGGCCCACGGCGAGGGACCGAGCCGAGCGGACACCGCGTCGGCGACGAGGGAGACCGCGACCCCGGCCATCGCCACGGTGAGAGCGGGGCGACCGACGTCGAGGGAGGCGAGCGGGACGAGCCCGGCGCCGAGCCCGACGAAGGCGAGCCCGCCGACCGTCGCGACGACCTCGTGGGTCAGGCCGGGACGGCCGTCGGTGCGCATCAGTTGGAGGAGGAACACGACGACGACGGCCCCAGCCAGCGTGATCGGCACCAGCCGGAGTCGATTCTCGCCGTCACTGAGGACCACGGCGACGGCGACGACGACGCCCGCAAGCGCCAGCACCACGAGGACGCGTCGCCCGGGACGGATCGCGAACACCTCGCTCCACCCCCACCCCAGCCCCAGACAGGCCCAGACGAAGGCGGCCGCCAGGGCGAGCGGGTGCGCCCAACCCGCGAGGACGACCAGCCCCGCCAGCGCCAACACGCCGAGGGCTCGCACCGCGAGCAGTCGGGGCGAGAGGTCGGCGGCGCTGAGCCCACCGGCCCGGCGCCGCAGGGCCCGGGTCGCCGGCGCGCTGGAGTCCTCCACGGCGTGCATCCTCGCACTTCCCGCGCCGGAACCGGCGGCAGGCGGGCCCGGCAGATCCACCGGGATCAGCCGCCGGCGAAGGGCGGCAGGACCTCGACGAGCACCCCCGGGGTCAGCGGGGTGTCGTCACTGGCGGCGTGGCCGTTGACGAGCAGGCTGGCCACGAGCAACACGGGCCCGAGGTCGGGATGGCGCTGCTCGAGGACCGCCTTGAGCGTCCCGATGTCGCCGACGGACCCCTCGACCGTCTCGGACTCCACCCCGGCCGCCGCTCGGGCACCGGCCCAGTAGCGGACCGCGACGGTTCCGGCGGCCGATCTCGTCTCGTGCTCGAGCCCGAACGACATCGAAGGCACCACCTATCCTAAAGAACGTGGCCCACGTCCTGTTGCTGACGAACTCCCTGGCGTCCAGCGCCGAGGTGCTCCCGGCGTTGGGCCTGCTGAGCCACCATGTTCGCATCCTGCCGGCCGAGGCGAGCGCCCTGGTCGACTCCCCCGACTCCGACCTCGTCCTCGTCGATGCCCGCCGCGACCTGGCCGCGGCGAAGTCGCTGTGTCGGATCATCGACACGACCGGGCTGAGCAGCCCGCTCCTCGTCATCGTCACCGAGGGGGGGCTGGCTGCCCTGTCGGCGGACTGGGGCGTCGATGACGCGCTCCTCGACTCCGCCGGCCCGGCCGAGGTCGAGGCCCGGTTCCGGCTCGCGATGGGCCGCCGCCGCGCCGACCAGCCCGAGGACACCTCGATCACCGCCGGCGCGCTCGTCATCGACGAGGCCACCTACAGCGTGCGGCTGCGCGGCAAGCTCCTCGACCTCACCTACAAGGAGTTCGAGCTCCTCAAGTACCTCGCCCACCACCCCGGTCGGGTGTTCTCGCGCGCCCAACTACTCCAGGAGGTCTGGGGCTACGACTACTTCGGGGGCACCCGCACCGTCGACGTCCACGTCCGTCGACTGCGCGCCAAACTGGGCACCGACTACGAGACCCTCATCGGCACGGTGCGCAACGTCGGCTACCGGTTCATGCCGGAGGAGGCCCCCGAGCTCACGGTCACGGGATGACGGTCGAGCCGCAGCGCGACCTCTCCCCCGCCGACGTCGACGCGGTGCGGGCCCTGGCGGCCCTGGTGGCTCACGCCGACGGAGTCGACGCCCTGTCCGAGGCCTTCGACCTGGCGCTGCGGGTCCCCGGGGCGCACGTCGTGGCCCGGGCCGCCGGAGCCGTCATCGGGTATGCCGGGGTGTCCCCGGAGCGGGCCGCCGAACTCCTCGTCCATCCCGACCACCGCCGGGCCGGGGTGGGCACCGGGTTGGCTCGCCTGGCCGCGGGTCTGGGGGCCCGACGCTTCTGGGCCCACGGCGACCTCGACGCGGCCCGGGCGACGGCCCGGGCGCTCGGCGCGACCCGCGTGCGCTCCCTGCACCGGATGAGCCGCCCCCTGGCCCCGGCCGAGGGCGGGGCCGACCCGGCCCTCCCGCCGGGCTTCTCCTCGCGCACCTTCGTGCCCGGGCGGGACGACGACCCGTGGGTCGCCCTCAACGCCGTGGCGTTCGCCCACCACCCCGAGCAGGGCCGGCTGACGGTGGCCGATCTGCACGAGCGGATGGCGCAGCCGTGGTTCGACCCCACCGGCTTCTTCCTGGTGACCGACGACGCGGCGCGGGACCGCGCACCGGTGGCGTTCCATTGGACGAAGGTCAAGACCATCGACGGCGAGTGCGAGGGTGAGGTCTACGTCGTCGGGGTGCACCCGGCATACCAAGGCCGGGGCCTGGCCCGCCCGCTCACCCGGTTGGGCACGGCATACCTCGCCCGCCGCGGGGCCCGGCGGGTGACGCTCTACGTCGACGGGGACAACGAGGCCGCTCTCGCGACCTACGCGAAGGAGGGGTTCGCGGTCGTCTCCACCGACGTCATGTATGCCGTGCCCGCGCCGGAGGGCTGACCGCGGGCTGGTCCGTGAGACCCTGCCGCGACGGGGGACGTTGCTGCAAGGATGACCCCATGACCGCGACGAACGTCTCCATCGCGAGCGCCTCCGCCGACCAGGCCCTGACCACGCGGCCGCGGGCCGCGAACGGCCGGTTCATGCGGGTCGTCGGTGCTCCAGTGGGTGACGAGGTCGACGGGCTGCCCGGGGACCGGTTCCTCGACCGGGAGATCTCGTGGCTGCAGTTCAACGAGCGGGTGCTCCAACTGGCGGCCGACCCCGACATCCCGCTGCTCGAGCGCGCCCGTTACCTGGCGATCTTCACCTCGAACCTCGACGAGTTCTTCATGGTGCGGGTGGCCGGCCTCAAGCGCCGGATCGCCACCGGAATCGCCGTCCGCTCGGCCTCCGGCCTGGAGCCGCGCGAGGTCCTCGAGCAGATCAGTCTGGTCGCCCACGAGCTGCTCGACATGCAGGCCCGGGTGCACCTGGATCAGGTCCGCCCCGCCCTCGAGGCCGAGGGGGTCTCGATCGTCCGCTGGGACGAGCTGGCCCCCAGGGAGCAGGACGCGCTCGGAAAGATTTTCACCGAGCAACTGTTCCCGGTGCTCACGCCGTTGGCCGTCGACCCGGCCCACCCGTTCCCCTACATCTCGGGCCTGTCGCTCAATCTCGCCGTCGTCCTGGTCAACCCCAAGACCGGCAAGGAGCACTTCGCCCGGGTCAAGGTGCCCCCGTTGCTACCCCGACTGGTCCGGGTGACCTCGGACGCCGAGGGCGGTGTCGATCACTACACGGCGCGATTCGTCCCGCTCGAGGATGTCATCGCGGCTCACCTCGAGCAGTTGTTCCCCGGCATGGACGTGTCCACCCATGTGACGTTCCGGGTGACCCGCAACGAGGACCTCGAGGTCGAGGAGGACGACGCCGAGAACCTGCTCACCGCGCTCGAGAAGGAACTGACCCGACGCCGCTTCGGCCCGCCGGTGCGCCTCGAGGTCGACGAGGACATGGACGACCACGTCATGGACCTGCTCGTGCGCGAACTCGGGGTGCACTCCTCCGAGGTCTACCGGTTGCCCGCGCCGCTGGACCTGCGGGCGCTCAACATCATCGCCGACCTCGAACGCTCCGACCTGCACTTCGCGCCGTTCGTCGCCCGGACCAACGCCGACCTCGCCCCCACCGAGTCGGCCAAGGCCCGCGACGTCTTCGCCAGCATCCGCAAGCAGGACGTCCTGCTCCAGCATCCCTACGACTCGTTCTCGACGTCGGTCCAGGCCTTCATCGAACAGGCCGCCGCCGACCCCCGGGTGCTGGCCATCAAGCAGACCCTCTACCGCACCTCCGGGGACTCCCCGATCATCGACGCCCTGATCGACGCCGCCGAGGCCGGCAAGCAGGTGCTCGCCGTCGTCGAGATCAAGGCGCGGTTCGACGAGCAGAACAACATCAGTTGGGCCCGAAAGCTCGAGCGGGCCGGGGTGCACGTCGTCTACGGGATCGTCGGGCTGAAGACGCACTGCAAACTCGCCCTCGTCGTGCGTCAAGAGGAGGAGGGGTTGCGCCGCTACTGCCATGTCGGCACCGGCAACTACAACCCGAAGACCGCCCGGCTCTACGAGGACTTCGGTCTGCTCACCGCCGACGAACAGGTGGGCGAGGACCTCTCACGCCTGTTCAACCAGCTCTCCGGGCTCGCCCCCCGCAGTCGGTTCAAGCGGCTGCTCGTCGCCCCCCGCTCGGTGCGCTCCGGCCTGCTCGAGCGGATCGAGGAGCAGATCGCGCGCGAGCGCGAGCAGCCCGGAAGCGGTTACATCGGGCTGAAGGTCAACTCGATCGTCGAGGAGCAGATCATCGACGGCCTCTACCGGGCGTCGCGGGCCGGGGTCGAGGTCGACCTGTGGGTGCGCGGCATCTGCGCGCTGCGGCCCGGAGTCCCCGGGCTGTCCGATCGGATCCGGGTGCACTCGATCCTCGGCCGTTTCCTCGAGCACTCCCGGATCTTCCTCTTCGGGCGCGATTCGCATCTCGAGGCGTGGATCGGCAGCGCCGACATGATGCACCGCAACCTCGACCGTCGGGTCGAGGCGCTCGTGCGGATCGAGGATCCGCGGCACGTGGCCGACCTCTCGGCGATGATGGCGCGGGGCATGAGCGGCGACTACGCCCACTGGACCCTGGGCGAGGACGGCCGGTGGATGCGTCACCACGTCGGCGAGGACGGCGAGGCCCTGCCGGACCTGCAGGCGGAGATGATCGAGGTCCATGCCAAACGGCGGCGAAGGGCTCGTCGCCGGTGAGGATTCCCGCTGCGGGCACCTTGCCCTGGCGGGTCAAGGACGGGCACTTGCAGGTCGCCCTCATCCACCGCCCCCGATATCGCGACTGGTCCTGGCCCAAGGGCAAGCTCGACCCCGACGAGGACTGGCCGGTCGCCGCCGCCCGCGAGACGGCGGAGGAGACCGGTCTGGTCGTGCGGCTCGGCATCCCGTTGCCCGACGCCACGTATGCCGTGATGGCGCGCGATGGCACGCCCGACACCAAGGCCGTGCGCTACTGGGCGGCGACGACGACGGGCCGCACCCGCCGGCACCAGGACGAGGTCGACCAGGTCGCCTGGCTCGACGTGGCCGCGGCGCACGCCCGACTGGACTACGCCCGGGACCGCGACCAGCTGCTGGCGCTCACCCAGGCCCACCAACGCGGGTCCCTGGACACCTGGCCGTTGGTCGTCGTCCGGCACGCCAAGGCGGTGGCCCGCTCGGACTACCGGGGCAAGAACGACCAGCGCCGACCGCTCGACGCCAAGGGCGAGGGCCGGGCCGTCGACCTGGTCGCGCTGCTCACCGCCTACGGGATCACCCGGCTGGTCACCTCGCCGTCGGTGCGCTGCGCCGACACCCTGGGACCGTATGCCGGGCGACGCGGGCTGCCGCTGGTCCGCAAGGAGGCGCTCTCCGAGGAGGGGTTCGAGTCCGCTCCCGAGAAGGCGCCCAGGGCGATCCTGTCCGCCCTGCGCCGAGGGGAGCCGGCCGCCATCTGCTCCCACGGGCCGGTGCTGCCGACCCTCCTGGACGTCCTGCTCCCGCTCGTCGACGAGACCCTGCCCTCGGCGACGCAGGCCTGCGCGGAGCTCACCCAGGCCCGTCACGTGCACCTGGTCAAGGGCGAGGCGCTGGTCTGTCACGTGCGCGGCGCGGGAGATCGGGCCCGGATTGTTGCGGTCGAGCGCCACCTCCCGTGAGGCCCCGACCCGGACCCGGCGGACGTGACGCCAACCACACGGTGACCAACGGTTGATTGATGGTCCATGGACGTTCACGCCGCGTTCATCTCCGGCGGGCCACTGCGTCATTCGCACTCCCTAGCGTCCACGACGTCGGGTCGATGATGCCCGACTCCAGTACCCCTGCTTTCGAGAGGCACCATCGTGAACTCCAAGCGCTTCGGCTTCGCCGCCGGCGTCGCCCTTGCGGGCTCCCTCGTCCTGACCGCCTGTGGCTCGGACAACACCTCCGGTTCCACCGGCAGCGAGTCGGCCAGCGGGTCCGCCTCGGCCTCGGCCTCCAAGATGGCCGCGACCTGCTTCACCGGCACGCTCAACGCCGAGGGGTCCTCGGCCCAGAAGAACGCGATCGAGGAAGCCATTGCCTCGTACGGCGCCGAATGCAAGGACGCCAAGATCAACTACAACCCGACCGGGTCCGGTGCCGGGATCAAGCAGTTCATCGCCGGGCAGGTCGACTTCGCCGGTTCCGACTCGGCCCTGAAGACGGCCGCGGCCGACGGCGGCCAGACCGAGGCCCAGAAGGCGGAGGCGTTCTGCGGCTCCCCGGCCTGGAACATCCCGATGGTCACCGGCCCGATCGCGATCGCGTTCAACGTCAAGGGCATCGACAAGCTCGTGCTCACCCCGGCCGTGGCCGCCCAGATCTTCTCGGGCAAGATCACGACCTGGAACGACGCGGCGATCGCCGACCTCAACAAGGGCACCACCCTGCCGGCCACCGCGATCAAGGTCTTCTTCCGGTCCGACGAGTCGGGCACGACCGAGAACTTCACGAAGTACCTCAAGGGCGCGGCGGCGGACGCCTGGGCCGCTGACCCGGCCAAGAAGTGGACCGGCGCCGGTGAGGGCAAGGAGAAGTCGGCCGGTGTCTCCGAGGGCGTGAAGTCCACGGACGGTGGCGTCACCTACGTCGAGTGGAGCTACGCCCGCGACAACAAGCTGGGCGTGGCCCAGATCGACAACGGCGGCGGCGCCGTCGAGCTGACGGGTGAGGCGGTCGGCAAGGCCGTCGCTGCCGCGAAGCAGGCCGGCACGGGCAACGACCTGGCCCTCAAGCTCGACTACACGACCAAGGAGAAGGGTGCCTACCCGATCCTCCTGGTGACCTACGAGATCGTCTGCAGCAAGGGCAAGGACGCCGCCAAGCAGACCAACATCAAGAACTTCCTCACGCACTTCGCCTCGGCGGACGTCCAGAAGAGCCTCGAGGACATCGGCTACGCGCCGCTGCCCGCCGAGGTCTCCTCGAAGGTCGCCACCGCGATCGCCGCGATCTCCTGATCCTGGCCACTTCTTCAACTCAGAAGCACGTCACGCGAGGGGGCGGGGCCGCAACCCGGCCTCGCCCCCTCGGTCATGACAGCAGAAAGGGCGCTCCTCGTGTCGACGTCCATCACGGGCCGTTCGCTCACCGACGAACTTCCGGACCCGGAAGGCCGGCCGCCGCTCGCGGCTGACCGCGCCGGCACGGGACGCCTCGGTGATCGCCTCTTCGGCGGCGCCGCTCTCGGCTCCGGGGTGTTCGTCATCGCGCTGGTCAGCCTGGTCGGGCTCTTCCTCGTGGTCCAAGCGGTGCCCTCGCTGCTGAACAACGAGGCCAGCTTCCTCACCTCCACCGAGTGGATCCCCTCGGGCGCCCATCCCCGATTCGGCATCGCCGCCCTGCTCTGGGCCACGGTGATCACCTCGCTCATCGCGATGGTGGTGGCCGTCCCGCTCGGGGTCGCCGTGGCCCTGTTCATCACCCAGTACGCCCCGGCCTGGCTGTCCAAGCCGGCCGCGACGATCATCGACCTACTGGCGGCCGTGCCGTCGATCGTCTACGGGTTCTGGGGCCTGACGATCGCGGGCCAGTACATCGAGCCGATCACCAACTTCTTCCAGACCTACCTCGGCTGGGTCCCGCTGTTCGACAACGCGGGTTTCTCCGGTCGCAGCACCCTCTTCTTCGCCGGCCTCATCCTGGCGATCATGATCCTGCCGATCATCACCGCCATTTCGCGTGAGGTCTTCGCGCAGGTGCCGACGGCGCACAAGGAAGGCGCGCTGGCGCTCGGCGCGACGCAGTGGGAGATGATCCGCACCGCCGTGCTCCCGTTCGGCAAGCCGGGGGTCATCAGCGGGGCGATGCTCGGCCTGGGCCGCGCCCTCGGTGAGACCCTCGCGGTGATGATCCTGCTCTCGACGCTCAACCCGAACGCCCCGTGGTCCTGGTCGTTCTTCAACGGCGGGGAGACCTTCGCCTCGAAGATCGCCCTCAACGCCGGGGAGTTCGACAGCCCCCAGAAGACCGGCGCCTACATCGCCGCCGGCCTGGTCCTGTTCATCCTCACCTTCGTCGTCAACGCGATCGCCCGCGTCGTCATCGAGCGTCGGAAGGCCTTCTCCGAATGAGCACCATCGCCACCGCCGTCGACACCGACCGCGCTTCGAGCGCCCCTGGCCTGTCGGGCAAGTCCACGGGACGGGCCGTCAAGGACCGGGCCGCGCGGATCATCATGTGGTCGGCCTTCGTCCTGGCCTGCGTCCCGCTCGTCTGGATCCTCGTGTCGACCCTGATCAAGGGCGGCCACATGCTGCTCTCGCTCGACTGGTGGACGGTCTCGCAGAACGGCGTCACCGCCCGCCGCGTGGGCGGCGGCGCTGCCCACGCCATCCAGGGCACCCTGCTCCAGGCCGCCGTGACGGCGGCGATGTCGGTGCCGATCGGTGTCTTCACCGCGATCTACCTCGTCGAGTACGGCCGCGGCCGCCTGGCCAGGATCGTCTCCTTCATGGTCGACATCCTCACCGGTGTGCCCTCGATCGTCGCCGCCCTCTTCATCTACGCCCTGTGGGTCACCACCTTCGGTTTCCAGCGGGTGCCGTTCGCGGTGACCCTCGCTCTGACCCTGCTGATGATCCCGACGATCGTCCGGTCGACCGAGGAGATGCTCAAGCTCGTCCCGAACGAGTTGCGCGAGGCGTCCTACGCCCTCGGCGTGCCCAAGTGGAAGACCATCTCGAGCATCGTGCTCCCGACCGCCTTCTCCGGGATCGTGACCGGCATCCTGCTCGGCCTGGCCCGCGTGATGGGCGAGACGGCCCCGTTGATCATCCTCGGTCCGTACACCAAGTCGATGGCCAGCAACCTCTTCGACGGCCTGATGGGCACGCTCCCCACGATGATCAACCAGGACCGCACCGAGGCCCTCCAGCCGGCCATCGACCGGGTCTGGGGGGCCGCCCTCACCCTGATCCTGCTCGTCTTCCTCCTCAACCTGCTGGGCCGCCTGTTGGGCCGGTTCAGCACGGTCAAGCGCTGACGTTCACGCCACCCCGACGTTCGACCTCCACCCGCCCGCAGACCCAGCCCACCGGCATACGACGAAAGAAACGCGACAGACATGGCCAAGCGCATCGACGTCAAGGACCTCGACATCTTCTACGGCGACTTCAAGGCCGTCGAGGGTGTGACGATGACCGTGGAGCCACGCTCCGTGACCGCCTTCATCGGGCCGTCCGGGTGTGGCAAGTCGACGGTTCTGCGGACCCTCAATCGGATGCACGAGGTGATCCCCGGCGGACGGGTCGAGGGGCATGTGCGCCTCGACGACCAGGACCTGTACGCCAAGGACATGGACCCGGTCGCGGTGCGCCGCACGGTGGGCATGGTCTTCCAGCGGCCCAACCCGTTCCCGACGATGACGATCAAGGACAACGTCGCCTCGGGCCTGCGGCTGAACGGGATGAAGGACAAGAAGGTGCTCGACGGCGTCGTCGAGAAGTCGCTGCGCGGGGCCAACCTCTGGAACGAGGTCAAGGACCGCCTGGACAAGCCGGGAGCCGGCCTCTCCGGGGGTCAGCAGCAGCGCCTGTGCATCGCCCGGGCGATCGCGGTCAACCCGCAGGTGCTGCTCATGGACGAGCCGTGCTCGGCGCTCGACCCGATCTCGACGCTGGCCATCGAGGACCTGATCAACGAACTGAAGACCCAGTACACGATCGTCATCGTCACCCACAACATGCAGCAGGCAGCCCGCGTCTCGGACCAGACCGCCTTCTTCAACCTCAAGGCCACCGGCCAGCCGGGTCGACTCGTGGAGATCGGCGACACCGCCAAGATCTTCTCCAACCCCGACGAGCAGGCCACCGAGGACTACATCAGCGGCCGCTTCGGCTGATCCCCACCTACTGAACAGTTTCGGGAGTTCTTGCGCACCGGACTGCTCACAACCCCCGCAGGTGAGCGCCGTGCGTGCCGTGCGGCCGGTTAGCTGTTAGCCGGTCAGGCCTAACAGCCCGTATGCCGCGGCCGCGGCGATCCCGGCCGCCGGGAACGTGGCCAGCCAGCCGAGCAGGATGCTGCGCCCCACGGCCCACCGCACCCGCCGGACGCTTCGGGTGGCGCCCGCGCCCATGATCGCCGCGGTGATGGCATGCGTCGTCGACACCGGCGCCCGGAACGCGGTCGCCAGGGCGAGGATGATGGCCGCGGAGGTCTCGGCCGCGAAGCCCTGGGGGGGTTCGAGGTCGATGATCCGACGGCCCAGGGTGCGCATGATCCGCCAGCCCCCGGCATACGTCCCGAGCGACATGACGATCGCCGAGACGGCGAGCACCCACAAGGGCACGACATCGTCGGACGGGTCATGTTGACCGGCGGCGACCAGGGCGAGGACGACGACCCCGGCGGTCTTGGCGGCATCCTGCATCCCGTGGCCGAAGGCCATCGCGGTGGCCGACAGGGTCTGGGCATCACGGAAACCGCGCCCGACGGCCGGGGCCGGGCGATGTCGGAAGGCCCACAGGATCAGGGTCATCAGCAGCCAGCCGAGCGCGAGCCCCGCCATGGGCGAGACGAGCATCGGCAGCAGCACCCGCTCGGCCAGGACGTCCCACTGCAAGGCCGCCCCGCCGACGAGGGCCGCGCCGCCCAAGCCACCGATGATGGCGTGCGACGACGAGGAGGGCAGTCCGTGCCACCAGGTGAAGAGGTTCCAGCCGATCGCCCCGAGGAGAGCGGCCGCGACGAGCCGCAAGGTGCCCTGACCCGCCCCGATGATCCCGGTGCTCACGGTGCTGGCCACCCGCGAACCGAAGAAGGCGCCGATCAGGTTGGCCACCGCGGCGAGGGCGACGGCGATCCGGGGGGTCAGCGCGCGGGTCTGGACCGATGTGGCGATGGCATTCGCCGAGTCGTGAAAACCGTTGGTGTAACTGAAGATCAGGGCCAGGGCGATGGTCAGGATGAGCGGCAGCAGGTCCACCGTCAGGTCTCCTTGACCGCGATGCCCTCGATCGTGAGCGCCACCCGCTCGAAGGCCGAGACAACCCTGTGCAGGGCATCGGCGAGGAGGACCTCGCGGAAGGCCCGGACCGGGTCGGCCGCGTGGGCGGTGAGCAGTTCGGCGACCAGTCGGCGATGGTTCTTGGTGGCCTGGTTCTCGAGTCGGTTGACCTCGATCCAGAAGTCCGACAGCTCCGCCAGGTTGCGGAGCCGCGGCATCGCCTCCAGGGTCAATTGAGCCAGCCGCACGATGACGTCAACGAGGCGTGCATGTCGAGGCGTGAACGCCTCGATCGCGTGGATCTTGACCAGGTCGGCCGCGTCCTCCATGTGGTCGACGCAATCGTCGAGGGCCGTCGCGAGCCGGTAGAGGTCGCCACGGTCGAGGGGGGTGACGAAGGTGACGTTGATCCGCCGGACGATCTCGTGGGTCACCTCGTCGGCGGATTTCTCGAGATCACCGATCCGCTGGGCGACCGCGCGCCGCTCCGCGTCATCGATCCCGGCGAGCAGGCCCGTGAGCTCGTCGGCCGCCGCGACATGGTAGGCCGCAAGGCGTCCGAACAGGTCATAGAACCCGTCGGTCTGGGGGCGGAGTCGGATGGCCACGGAACTCTCTGGATCGAGGGACACACGTGGGGATCACGCTAGACGGTATGGGCCCGTCGCGGGGAATCGCCGGGTGACTGCCGGTCCGCGCTTCGGCGCCCGGCACCCCTGGTCCAGAGGCTCAGCTGGCGCGAACGTGGGCGCGCAGGGCGCCGCGATCGATGCCCAGGGCCCGGTCGATCTCGGCCTCGGTGAGCGGCCCATTGTGCTCGGCCGCGGCGATGACGAGTGCACAGACCAATTCGATCTCTGTGCTGAGCTCCTCATCCGTGAGGGCTTGGTCGATGCCGGCCATGCGTTGACCGTAGTCAGATCCGCGGCCCAGCGGGATCGTAAGGACCGAATCAGTGGTCAGGATTCCCCCAACAGAGTCTCAAATGATCCTCAAGGTGCGCCTGGCGCAACAGCGACAGCGCATCAGGGCGAAAGAGGCGGGTGCCGGGCCGGGAGCGCCTCACGGCGCGTGGCCGCTCGTAGCGGCTGATGTTGGGACCCGGGGCTGCCGCGGCCCGACACCCATGAGGACACTAACGCACGATTCGTTCCCGCGTGTTCCCGAGGAGTATGCCGGCCGGCTCAGTGCAACGCGTCGGCGCGCCAGAGCGCGGCGCAGGCGAGAAGGTCGCGCGCCAGCGTCTGCATCGCCGCACCGCTGGCGGTCAGGGAGCGGGCGCCCTCCGGGTCCGCGCCGTCAAGGTCGTGGGCCCACTCGGCACGACCGGCCGCGAGCACGTGTCCGAAGGCCGCGGCGCGTTCGAGGGCCACGGCCAGGTCGCCGTCGAAGACGCCCCCGAGGATCGCGTCGACGGTGGCCACCAACTCGGCGGGGGTCGGCGGTGTCGGTGCCCCGGCGACCACGGCGGCCACGTCGGTGAATCGCAACCCCGCGGCATACTCTCGGCTGGCCTGGTCGCGGTGACGACGGACTCCTTCACGAAGGGCGTAGAGCCGCCAGAGAGCCCCGGGCAGGGACCGCGCCGGACGCCCGGCCCACAGTCCCGCGACCGTGTCGAGGCCGAGGTCGTCGACGAGAGCGACGAGCCGGGCCGTGACCTCGGGTGAGGCCGCAGCCCGCCCGGCCCCGACGAGCACCGCCGCGCTCTGGTGCGCCACCTCGAGGACCTCGGCGGGTCCCGGGGTCGTGCCCCCGTGCGCCTCCATGCCGTCGGGCCCCATGTGGACGGGGCGACGCGGTAGGGGACGACCCCCGGGGGTGCTCACCGGGGCAGTTTCGCACGCAACCGGGCCGAAGAGGTGCCCCGAGCCGCGCGGCCGACCATCGATCCTCGGGGCCGACGCCCGGGCATTGTCGGACCCGCGGGCACCGCGGGTAGCCTTGCCCACGGCCGCTCGTCGGCCGAGGGCCTCTAGCTCAATGGTCAGAGCTGCGGACTTTTAATCCGTAGGTTGTGGGTTCGAGCCCCACGGGGCCCACGACCAGCGTGTATGACTTCGCCTGAGCTGGACAGTGCTGCGGCTGACACTTGACAGTTGCTTCGGCTGATCCTTGACGCTCGCTTCTATGAGCGAGATGAGCGTATCCGAACAGAGGTACACGGCCGTCTTGGCGGTGACCAGTGAGCCCGGACGGTCGACGAGGTTGCCCAGGCGCTCCATGAAGCTCGAAGGACGGTCCTCAAGTCATAGGTGCCGTCGCCCCGCTTCGCCGCTAATTGCCGTCCGCCTGAACGGCCTCCCATGCGGAGCGGACAGCTTCGGCCACCTGTGGTATCCGACTCGGAGCGATCCTCTGCGGTTGGGCCGACAGCCAACCGGCAAGCTCGTCCCCGTGAAGATAGACGCAGCGATCCTCCACCAAGCGCTGAGGGAACTCACCCCACATCACCATCACAGGAGTGACCCATTGGCTGAGCCGCGTAGCCGCTCGCACCCGTTCATAGGTCTCCCGAGCCAGCCCGAGCAAGTGGCCCGGACCGGGGTGGGTATACCGGAGGTCGGAATCGCCGAAGCGTTCCACCGTCAGGACACCCTGCACCAGCGACGCTGATCCACCAAGCCGCTTCGAGTCGAGCAGGAAGACGCCGCCGGGCCCGATTGCGATGTGATCAACATTTCCTCGGCCAACTGGGAGGTCGTGCAGAACCACCCAGCCCGAACACTCCAGCGGGCGGAGGGCCTTGGCCGTCGACTGCTCTCCCCAGGCCCCCTGCTGCCAGTTCTCGATCCATCCTGGACCTGACAGTCGAAACGTCAGGTAGGAAGCGAAGACCATGCCGCCGAGGACGCCCAGTACCCAGGCCTGCGAAGCGACGAGTCTGGACAGGACCAGAGACCCGATCAGGGCGCTCCACGCGACCACAGCCAGCCATCGGAAGAGGCCACGGTTCCGACGCCTCCAAGCCTTCATCAGCTCGTCGTACTTCTGCTGGCTCGACCGACCAGCCCGGCTTCCCCTTTGACTCATACGACGAGGATCACGCAGCCATCGCGTGTTGGCATGTCTATTGGACACCTCCTTGGATGCCTGTCCGTTCGACGCCGACCCCGCGCTCCGCTCTCCACAAATGCATCCTTGCCTTCCCCAGCGGAACATGAGCTTCAAGCGCGCAGCCGAGTCCTACCGATCTTCTCGCCGAGGGGGACGTGACATTTCATGCCAACTCCATCGTGTGCGTCCCCGAGGCGGCGTTCGCAACCGACGACTCGACACAACGGGGCTTTCCAGCGCCGCTACTTGTGGTGAGCCCCTCGAGTCCCCTCACGGACCGCGCCACTCGGCGCCGTGCTCAGATACCACTAACCTGCGGCACGAGCCGCCAGTAGCCGATCGCGAGCGACGTCGCGACCGTCATCCACACGGCATACGGCACGAGGACCCAGCCGGCCCAGGGCAGGATCCGGCCGGCCAACAGGACCAGCACCCAGGTGAGCACGGCAGCGCCCCCCAGCAGCACGGCCGACACCCCCAAACGATGGGGCACATAGAACGTGTAGGCCCAGCCGAGGGCGAGAGCCACCGACGCGGTCAGGACCGCGAGGAAGGGCAGGCTCCGGCTCCACCCACCGGCGAGGGTCACGGCGACGCCGGCGGCGGCCAGGGCCAGGAAGTTCAGCGGCCACATGATCCCGAAGACGACCGGCGGGGGCTGCCAGGGCGGCTTGGGCAGGGACGCGTACCATCCCGGCTCGTGGCCGACCCAGAGCCCGGAGAGGGCGGCATACGTGACGACGACCGCGACAGCGGCACCAGCGGCCAGGCCACGCATGACGGACACCTTTCGTTGACGGAGCGCGACGGCCATCTTCGCACCCGGGGCTCAGGTGTACCCCTCGTCGCCGACCTGGAACTTCAAGAGCCCTTGCACCTCGCGCCACTCGCCGTCGGAGAGGAAGTCCTCGTTCGACAGGCCGTCGGCGTCCACCCAGGTCCAGTCGCGGACCGGCGGCCCCGGTGACGATCCGCACGTGACCCACCATCGAATCTCCGACCGGGATGCCGCGGCGATCGAGCCACGGGCGCAGGGCCGCGACCTGGGCGGCCGTCAGGATGAGCTTCACGACACGACGGTATGCCGGCTCGCTCGGCCGGGATCGAGAGCCCCGGTCACCGGAGCAGCGTCCCGATCTTGAACCGCGGGAGGGTCGCCAGTGCGTCGGGCGTCGTCGCGTGCCGGTTGTTGAACCCGGCACTGCCGTCCTGGCCGCAGATGGAGCGGATCGCGTTGGCGCCGCCGGGATGCTTCCCGATCCAGGTGGTGAGGTCGTAGACGTCGCCGTTGATCGCCGACCAGCACGACGCCGCGGTCGCGTGCTCGGCCACCTGGGCCATCGTGTAGGCGCCGTCGGTCGCCGACGACGACGGCGCACTCGCCGAGGCGCCCGATCCGACCCGCGCCGCCCAAGTCGCGGTCGCCCCGGTGTGGCCGGTCACGACGACCAGCCCGATCGTCGCCACGGCCGCCATCGCGGCGCCCGCCTCGAGGGCGATCGAGGACCGGGTATGCCGTGGGCCCCCCTCCCCCGGCCGGCGCGCGGCCCGCAGGACGGTCACCAGCCAGCCGCCGCCAAGGAGCAGCAGAACCAGGGCCACCCAGGGCACGCGCTCTCCCCACACCTGGTGCTGACCGGGCGAACCGACCGTGGCCGCGAGGGCCTTCCCGGACCAGGTCGCGACGAAGGCCGCGACGGTCGACCCGAGCAGTCCGAGGAGCACGAGGCTGCCGTACCGGGTGCTCCAGGCCGGCCGCAGGATGCACGCGAGCAACCCGAGGGCAGCCAGCGGCAGCAGTACCACGACGACGTGGACGACGAGGGGATGCAATGGCAGACCGCCGATCTCCACGCCGGAACCGAGGGGGAACCGGACGTGGAGATCAGCGGTCGTCATTTCCCGAGGTTAGCCCCCCGAGCGGGACAACCGGCTCGGCCACCAGGTCCGATCGCCGACGTCGACGACCAGCGCGGGCACGAGCAGGGAGCGGACCACGAGGGCATCGAGGAGCACCCCGAAGGCGACGATGAAGGCGATCTGCGCCAGGAAGAGCAGCGGGATGACGGCCAGCGCCCCGAAGGTCGCGGCCAGCACGACGCCGGCGCTCGTGATCACCCCGCCGGTCACCGTCAGGGCGGCGAGCATGCCCTTGCGCGTGCCCCGGATCGCCGTCTCCTCGCGCGCTCGGGTCATCAGGAAGATCGAGTAGTCGACGCCGAGGGCGACGAGGAAGACGAACCCGATCAGGGTCGTCGACGGGTCGACGCCGGCGAAGCCGAAGACGTGGTTGAACATGATCGCGCTGAAGCCCAACGTCGCCCCGAAGGAGAGCAGGTTCGCCGCCATGATGAGCAGCGGCCCGACGAAAGCCCGCAGCAGCAGGCAGAGCACGATGAACACGAGCACGGTGATCGCGGGCACGACCGTCCTGAGGTCGTGCTGGCTCGCCTCGCGCACGTCGAGGGCCTCGGCGGCCCGACCGCCCACCAGGGCCTGGGGCGAGACCGAGTCCAGCGAGGATCGCACCGCGGAGACCACGTCACCGGCCTTCGTCGAGTCGGCCGGATCCACCAACGTCGCCTGCACGAGCACCTGGCCGTCGACGATCTTCGGGGGCACGGCCGGCGCTCCGGGCACCGGCGGCACCAACCCGGCATACGCGTCGGTGAGGCCCTTGGTGTCCTTGAGGACGGCGAGAGTCGCCTCGACGTCGGCCTGCGGAACGACGACCTCGAGCGGCGAGCCGGACCCGGCGTCGAAGTGGCTCTCGAGCACCTTCTGGCCGGTCACCGAGTCGACCGTCACGAGGAAGGTCTCGGACTGCTGGATACCCTGCGCCTTGAACGTCGGCAGGAAGGCCGCCATGGCCAGCAGGATCGCACCGGTCACCAGCCAGGTCGCCCGCGGCCGGCGACCGACGAGGGCCGCGACGCGTCCCCAGCCCTTGGCGGCATACCCGGCCTCGCCAATCTGGTCGAGGTGGGCACTGGCCCCCTCGTGGTCGACGCGCGGGATGGACGGCCAGAAGATCCAGCGCCGACCGAGCACGAGCAACGCCGGGAGCAGGGTGAGCGAGGAGGCCATCGCCCCGACGATGGCGACGACGCCGGTCGGGCCCAGCCCCCGGGTGCTGCCCAGGTCGGCGAGCAGCAGGCAGAGCAGGCCGAGGATCACCGTGCCGCCGCTGGCGAGGATCGGCTCGACGACTGCGCGCCACGCGACCTTCATGGCGGCCCACGGGGATTCGTGGTTGTGGAGTTCTTCCTTGTAGCGGGCCACCAGGAGCAGGGAGTAGTCGGTCGCCGCCCCGACGGCGAGGATGAACATGATCCCCTGGCTCTGACCGGACAGGTCGAGATGACCGCCCTTGGCCAGCGGATAGACCACGAGTCCGGCCAGGGAGAGCCCGAAGATCGCCGAGAGCAGGACGGTGATCGGCAGGATCGGGCTGCGGTAGACGATGAGCAGGATGATCAGCACGACGGCGAGCGTGACGAGGAGCAGGATGCCGTCGATCCCGGCGAACGCCTTGACCAGGTCGGCGATGAAGCCGGCCGGACCGGTGATGTACGCCTTGAGGCCGCCCTTGGCGATGTCCTTGGCGACCGCCTCGTGGACCGCGTCGGCCACCGGGCCCAGGGCCCGCTCGCCCTTGGCGTCGGGATCGGAGACGGCCTTCTGGTCGAGGGAGAGGACGAGCAGCGCCGCCGTGCCGTCCTCGCTCGGGATGACCGGCACCTGCGGGCTGGCGAGGAAGTCCTTGAGCACGGCACCGGCGCCCGAGGCGTCGGACCCACCCGCGACTCCGACGGCCAGCTCCGGGGCGGACGTGGCGAAGTCCCGCAGGGTCGAGAGGTCGGCCGGGGTCAGCGCGTCGGCCCCGCCGTCGCGTTCGACGACGACGATCAGGGGGAGCGCCTGGCTGCCGGTGAACTTCTTGACGAGGTTCTGCACCTGGCGGCTCTCGGCCGAGGGGGGCAGGAACTCGCTGGAGTCGTTCTTCTGGACCTGGGAGAGCTGGCCGACGAGCTGGCCGCCGACACCCGCCACGCCCAGCCAGGCGATCACGAGGAGCAGCGCGGCGACGACGACCGAGCGGGGGTTCTTGACCGAGGATGGTTTCTTCACGCGCCCACTCTGCCGCCTGCGACCCGGGCAGCGCCCGGCACCGGGGTCAACCCAATGGTTGATTCCCGGCGGACCGTGCCGCGGTGAGTGCCCCGCCGCAGTGGTAGACATCCGGTCGGCCCGGCCAGACCAGACCACCCTCGCCGAGATCCTCGGAGAGTTCGTTGCGCCAGGTGCCGCGCTCGTCGATCCAGAGCAGGGCCGCGTGGTCCCACAGGCGGCGATACCAGGACTCCCAGTGGGGATCGCCGGTCACGCGGACGAGTTCCGCGGAGGTCTGGATGCCCTCGCACACCGGCCAGTGCAGCCGGACCGTGGCCACCGGGGTCCCGTCCCAATCGACGGTGTAGGGCAGGCCGGGTCGTCCGTCGACGCCCCAGCCGGCATCGAGGGCGCGCTGGGTCAGGGCCTCGGCCGCCTCCCGCAGCCACGGCTGGCCGCCCACCCACGGCGAGCGGTCGAGCTGGAGCAGGAACCGGGCCCATTCGAGGGAGTGCCCGAACGTGGCGCCGTACGGACGAAACGGATGGTTCGGGTCGTCCCGGTTGTAGTCGGGCAGGGGTTGCCAGCCGGCCGAGAAGTGTTCGGGGAGTAGCCAATCCTGGGCCCGGGCCGCGCCGTCGATGAGTCGCCGCGCGACGGCATACGCCCGGTCGTGCCAGACGCGGTCACCGGTGACGTGCCCCATCAGGATGAACGCCTCGGTCGAGTGCATGTTGGCGTTCGCCCCGCGGTAGTCCTCCGGGTCGGTCCAGTCCTCGGCGTACGACTCGACCAGGCTCTCGGTGTCCGGGTCCCAGAGCCGCGCGTCGATCACGTCGACGATCCGCTCCATCAACTCGTGGGCCCGCGGGTGCCCGGCCGCCAGCGCCCCGGATGCCGCCATCCCGACGTGCACGTGATCGTAGGTCGACTTTCGCGTGGTCATGCCCGGTTCGGTCAGCCAGCCGATGTGTACCCGGTCCCAGTGGAATCCGAGCAACGAGTCCATCGCGTGGTCGAGCAGGGCGCCCGACCCCGGCAGCCCGCGACGCACCCCTTCACTGGAGGTCCACGCCATCCGGGCGGTCAAGAAGAGCTGAGGGTGGCGACCGGGCATGGGCGTGCCGTCGGTCGCCTGGTAGTGGAACCCACCCTCGGGGCGGATCGAGCGCTGGGCGAACCTGAGCACCGCCGCGAAGTTGTCGTCGAGCCAGCCCAGGTGGGTCGGGTTGTCCAGCCAGGAGCCGGCGGACGGGCCGGTGGCCGGAGCGGGCGGAGGCGCGAGCGTCGTCACATCGGCGAGGGTATGCCGGGAGCCGTGCCGCTGTCGTCCAACAGCTTCCGCAGCCGGGCCGCGCTGCCGTCCCAGGCGCATTCGAGCCGGCGCTCGAGGAGCCGCTGGACCGAGTTCAGCCAACCGCGGTAGGCGTAGACGACCGAGATCGACACCACGGTCCCGCGGCCCGGGGCGGGCCGAATGGTGAAGGTCTCGGTGACGTCGAGGGCATCGGACATGCCGGCCAGCGACACCCACGGCAGGTGAGCCTGCTGGAGCGTCATCTCCACCGGGTGGTCCCGGCCGCCCAGGCGGTGACGGACCCGGAAGACGGTGCCCTCGCCGCCGTTGCCGAAGGACTTGTGTGCCCGGGTCACAAGGTCATTCCAGTCGGCCTCACGGGTGGCGTCGGTCAGCACGGCGAACACCTGGTCCGGTGAGGCGGACGTCGTGACGTCACGCGCGATGCCGTAGGACATGGCGGATTCCTCGCGGTCAAGCAGGCCCCGACCACCGGAACCCCTTGCCCCCCTGCATGGAGGCTCAACGCACTCTGCCATGACCGGCGCTGTCGCGGGGGCAAATCCCGCACAACCGGATCCGCTCCGGGACTTCGGCTCCGTGACTTCGGCCGTCACCCGGCCAGTTGGGCCACCGCGTGGATGACCAACCCGGCCAGGGCGCCGACGATCGTGCCGTTGATCCGGATGAACTGCAGGTCACGTCCGACGTGCAGCTCGATCCGCTCGGCCGCCTCCCTGCCGTCCCAACGGTCGACGGTCACGGAGATCACGCCGGCGAGTTCGTGACCGTAGGTGTTGACGACGAAGGACACGAGCTCCCCCAACCGGGCCTCGAGCCGTTCCTGCCAGACCGGGTCGGTGCTCAGGTGGTGCCCGGCGTGCTCCAGCAGTTCGTTGCCACGCACCCAGAAATAGGAATCACGGTCGTCCATCGCGGCGACCAGGCTGGTCTTGAGCGAGCGCCACAGCCCGACGGCGGTCACCGGCACCTGCGGATGGGTGAGGAGGCGCTCCTTGAGCGACTCGGCCCGTGCCATCACCTCGGGGTCGGTCTGCAGGTCGGTGGCGAGCCGGACGAGGAGGTCGTCGAAGGCCTGCCGCGCCGGGTGGTGGGTGTCGAGGCGGATGTCCTGGATCCAGTTGAGGACCTGGCTGTAACTCCAGTGAATGACCTTGTCGTCGACCCACGGCGGGGACCACCACGGGGCCCGCTCACCGAGCACGGCGGCATACGTTCCGGGGTTCTCGCGCAACCAGGACCCGAAGTGCTCGAGGCCGAGGTCGACGAGGCCGTGGTGGGTCTGCTCGGCGACGATGCCCTCGAGTAGGGCGCCGGCGATCGGACTGACCGGCTCCTGGACCAGCCGCGGCAGCAAGAAGTTCGCGACGAGGTCCTGCACCTCGTCGTCGCTCAGCCGCCCCAGGCCGGCCTTGGCCACCCGGACGGCCTCGGTGAGCGCGCGCTGCCGATTCTCGGCCACGCCCAACCACGCACCGAGCCGCTGCGAGACCTGGGACGCGGCCAGGCGTTCGCGAGCGATCTCCTCGGTGAGGAAGTTCTCGGTGACGAACTCCTGGAGGTTGCGCCCGATCTCGTTCTTGCGCTTGGGGATGATCGCGGTGTGCGGGATCGGCAGCCCGAGGGGGTGGCGGAACAGGGCGGTCACCGCGAACCAATCCGCAAGGGCGCCGACCATGGCGGCCTCGGAGCCGGTGTTGACATAGCCCCAGAAGCCGTCGTGCGGCAGCCGGAGCGTCGCGAGGAAGATGATCGCGGCCAGGACCAACAGGGACAGCGCGAGCGCGCGCATCCGGCGCAGCCCGGTGCGCCGGTGCGCGTCGGCCGGGGATGGTGCCATCAAGCTCACGGGTTCGATCCTCTCTCATGCGGGCCTCATCCGCCGGTGAGGTGCCCGCCGAAGCCCAACGCGCGCGCGTCGCCGAAGATGCCCGCCTGAAAGTCCGCCGCCCTGAGGGTTCGCCGGCAGGCCGCTCAGGGGGTCAGGCCCGTGAGGGGGACTGCCAGGCCCGATAGAGGCAGTAGGTGGACACGGCGCAGAGCAGGTGCCAGATCGCATGCCCCTGGAGCAGGGAGTGCGGATCGCACCACGGGCCGCCGGTGTGGCTGCGACTCCAGATCGCCAGCGCCGTGAGGATCGAGCCGATGGCGGCGAGGGCCCAACCGAGATGGGCCCGGAGGCGGCCGGCGCGGCGCGCGACCAGGCCCAGGACCGTGGCGGCGAGCAGCATCCCGGCGAACACGGCGTTGCCCATCGACCCCAGCCATGGCACGTGCCCGCCGCGGAGGGTGAGCCACTGCGCGGCCACGACGCTCGCGATGAAGGTCACGGACAACGTGACCGCACCGGCGTCGAGGAGGCGGCTCACGGCATACGCGAGGATGAAACCGGCGATCAGATGCATGCTCAGGACGTCGAGCCTGCCCCCGAGGTCGGACTGGGTCGCGTGCATGGCCGCGCTCGCCGGGCCCAGAACGACCGCGAGGATCGCGTAGGCCGTGGCCAGGGAGCGCCGCCCCCCGAGCGCGCCGGCCGGCTGCCGGGCGTGCCAGGCGACGAGCAGGCCGGCCACGACGAACCCCAGGTTGCTCCAGGTGTTGGCGGGTTGCTTGACGCACCCTGGGCGCGCCGCCTCGCAGAACCCGTCGCCACGGCCCACGTCGGGCCCGAGCCAGCCGAGCGCGACCCCGGTCGTCAGGAGGGCGAGCGCGATGAGCGCCACGACGCCCGCGATGCCGATCGGCCGCAGGTCGGGGGGCGTGCGGTCTGGTCGCGCGGTCACGGGGTCACCTCGCCCTCACCACGGGGCGCTCTGCAGTTGCCTGCCCCTCGCAGGCATGGCGGATGGTTGCGTATCGCAGGCATGGCGGATGGTTGCGTATCGGAGGCATGGCGGATGCCAGCCCCTCGCAGGCATGGCGGATGCCAGCCCCTCGCAGGCATGGCGGATGCCAGCCCCTCGCAGGCATGGCGGATGGTTGCGTATCGCAGGCATGGCGGATGCCTGCCTCTCGCAGGCAACTGCAGAGCGGCTCCACGGGTGGGGTCCGAGCACCCCCCGACCCTCCCGCCTCGCGCCCGAAGGCGCAAGGATGGGGGGATGGATGGTGACCAGACGACACACCCGACCGGGGGCGACCATGCGAGGTATGACGTCGCGGCGGTGCGCCGACACTTCCCCGCGCTCCGGGAGGGCGCCGCGCACTTCGACGGGCCCGGTGGCACCCAGACCCCGGACGTCGTGGCGCACGCGGTCGCCGACACCCTCACCTCCGCGGTCGCCAACCGAGGGGTGATCACCACCGCCGAGCGACGGGCCGAGGACATCGTCGGCGCCTGCCGGGCCGCCCTCGGGGACCTGCTCGGGACCGACCCCCGGGGGATCGTGTTCGGGCGCAGCGCGACCCAACTCACCTACGACCTCTCCCGCGCCCTGGCCAAGGACTGGGGGCCCGGCGACGAGATCGTCGTGACCCGCCTCGACCACGACGCCAACGTGCGCCCGTGGGTCCAGGCGGCGGACGCCGCCGGGGCCACCATCGTGTGGGCCGACTTCGATCCCGCCACCGGCGCGCAGGGGATCGAGCATTTCGAGGCGGTGGTCACCGACCGCAC
>WBZS01000876.1_pt1 | contig 29140 bp, 26 predicted proteins | sample 5204201 | NCBI WGS metagenome assembly WBZS01 (sample SAMN12344357, study PRJNA552823) | activated sludge metagenome | biome: Activated sludge suspended growth; feature: Nitrification reactor; material: Wastewater; isolation source: activated sludge from nitrification reactor of wastewater... | reverse complement strand
AAGGGATGACGTTTGCGATTGCATGAGGTCCTCGTGACGTGGTGGTCGGCTGACTGACAGCCGCATGCCTGGTTGGCATGACGAGGACTCTAGAAATCGCCCGGGAACAGTTCTTGAACCGCCAGATGACAGTTCGGTCATCTGGGACCGGTCCTGTGCGGCTCAGTGTGTGCCGTGCACGTGACGGCGCTTCGGCGACCCGGCGGCCGTCGCAGCCGCGCCATCCAGTCCATTGAGGATGCCGCAATCGGACAGCGCATTCGGCGTGGCGCACCGGGCGCGCAGCGCCTTGAGGTCCCGCTCCAGCGCCTTGAGTTCGCGGATGCGATGCGCGACATGGCCGATGTGCGCGTCCAGCAGGTCATTGACCTCGCCGCAGTCGCTGGCGGGAGATTCGCGCAGCGCGATCAGGGCCCGGATCTCGTCCAAGGCCATGTCCAGGTTCCTGCATTGGCGAATGAAGGCCAGCCGTTCGACATGCGCCGGCAGGTACATGCGGTAGTTGTTGTCCGCGCGTGCCGGCGGCGGCAGCAGGCCTTCCCGCTCGTAGAAGCGGATCGTCTCCACCGGAGTTCCGGTGGTTTCTGCCAAGGCGCCGATCTTCATGGCATGACCCTTTCTTCATCCTGCTCTGATTGACGGCCTTGACTCTACACCGGCTACAGGGTTTGCAATGGCGGCAAGGTTATCGAGGATCCCCGCCATGAACCACTCCCATGCAGACCACGGCCATGCGCGCCGACAAGACGGCGCCACCGACCGCGAACACGGTCACCTTCACGAACACGAACACGAACACACACACGATCAACCGCTCGACCGGACCGGCGCGAGCCCGTGCGGAAGCGACGCCTGCCAGCCCGGCAGGCTCACCGGTGCGACGACGCACGCGGCACAACCGATGGCCGGCGGTCGCAGCTTCCGCGTCGCGACGATGGACTGCGCCGCCGAGGAGGCCGAGATCAGGCGCGCGCTCGAGCCCGTGGCCGGTGTGCGCGGCGTGCGCTTCCAGCTGGGACAGCGGCTGCTGACCCTCGATGCGGACGAGGCTGCCGTCGCGCCTGCGCTGGAGGCGGTCCGCAAGGCCGGCTTCGACCCGAAGCCCGTGCCGACCCCCGGCTCCGAGGCGGCGCACACGGCCGGCGATGGTCACGAGCACGAGGTCGTGCGCGGGCAGCTGCCCAAGCTCGCCGGCGCACTGCTGCTGGCCATCGGCGCCGAGCTGATCGGCTACTTCGCGCCGGAAACGATGGTCTGGCGTGGCGCGGGCCTGGCCGTGGCCGCGGTCGCGATCTGGCTCGCCGGCTTCGATGTCTACAAGAAGGGACTGACGGCGCTGCGCCATGGCCGCCTGAACATCAACGCGCTGATGACGGTGGCCGTGACCGGCGCCTTCGCGATCGGCCAATGGCCCGAGGCCGCGATGGTGATGGCGCTGTACGCGATTGCCGAGGCAATCGAAGCGCGGGCCGTCGACCGTGCGCGCAACGCGATCAAGGGACTGCTCGCGATGGCGCCCGAGGAGGCGTCCGTTCGGCAGGACGACGGCAGCTGGGCCACGCAGCCGGTGGCCGAGGTCGCGGTGGGGGCGATGCTGCGCGTGAAGCCGGGTGAACGCGTGCCGATGGACGGCGTCGTGCGTTCTGGGCAGACCAGCATCAACCAGGCGCCCGTGACCGGTGAGAGCATCCCGGTCGACAAGGCCGCCGGCGATCCGGTCTTCGCCGGCACCATCAACGAGTCGGGCACGTTCGAGTTCGAAGTGACCGCGGCAGCGTCCGATTCGACGCTTGCGCGCATCATCCATGCCGTTGAAGAGGCGCAGGCGACAAGGGCGCCGACGCAGGGCTTCGTCGACCGATTCGCCGCTGTCTACACGCCGGCGGTCTTCGTGATCGCGCTGGCAGTGGCGCTGCTCGGGCCTTGGCTGCTCGGCTGGACCTGGATGCAGGCGGTCTACAAGGCCCTGGTGCTGCTGGTCATCGCCTGCCCCTGTGCGCTGGTGATCTCGACGCCGGTGACCATCGTCAGCGGCCTTGCGGCTGCCGCGCGCCGCGGCATCCTCATCAAAGGCGGGATCTATCTGGAAGAGGCGCGCAAGCTCAAGGCCATCGCGCTGGACAAGACCGGCACCATCACAGAAGGCAAGCCGCGCCTGGTGGACTGGACTGTCGTCGACCCTGCGATCGAGCCGAGCGCGGCGGAGCACATCGCCGTCGTGCTGGCCGGCCACTCCGACCACCCCGTCTCCAAGGCCATCGCCGCGGGGCTGAAGCCGAACAGCGTCGAGGCGCGGAACTTCACGGCGCTGGCGGGTCGCGGCGTACAGGCCGATGTCGACGGCGTGACCTACGTGCTCGGCAACCATCGGCTGATCGAGGAACGCGGCCAGTGTTCGCCCTCGCTGGAAGAGCGTCTCAGGCAACACGAGGACGCCGGCCGCACGGTGACGCTGCTTGCGACGCCGGAGCGCGTGATCGCCCTGTTCGCCGTGGCTGACACGATCAAGCCGTCGTCACGCGAGGCCGTGGCGTCGCTGCGAGCACTGGGCATCACGCCGGTGATGCTGACAGGCGACAACCAGGCGACCGCCAGCGCGGTGGCCCATGAGGCCGGCATCGACGAGGCGCGCGGCAACCTGTTGCCCGAGAACAAGCTCGAGGCGATCAAGGCGCTGCAGCGGGAGATCGGACCCACGGCCATGACCGGTGACGGCATCAACGACGCGCCGGCACTGGCGCAGGCCGACATCGGCGTGGCGATGGGGGCCGCGGGTACCGATACCGCGATGGAAGCGGCCGATGTCGTCGTGATGAACGACGACCTGCGCCGCATCGCCGAGACGGTGCTGCTCTCGCGCGCCACGCACGCGGTGCTGTGGCAGAACATCTCGCTGGCGCTCGGCATCAAGGCCGTGTTCCTGGTCCTGGCCGTCTTCGGCAACGCGACGATGTGGATGGCGGTGTTCGCCGACATGGGTGCGAGCCTGCTGGTCGTGCTCAACGGGCTGCGCCTGCTGGGAAAGACCGAGTCGAGCAAGGCCTGACTACGACTCGACGTACATCTCCAGCAGCAGGAACAGCAGGAAGCCGGCGAAGAAGCCTGCCGTCGCCCACGGGGTCTCGGCAACTTCGTGGGCTTCCACCAGGAGTTCCTCCACCACGAGATACAGCAAGGCCACGGTGCCGCCGCCCAGCAACATCGTGAACAGGAACGGACTGGGGTTGCCGAGGAAGCCGCGGGCCAGCATGGCGGACACCGACAGGGTCAGCGCGAGCCCGGCCGGCACGGCGAGCGCGGCCACGCGGCCGGCGCCACTGCGCGACAGCGACGCACTGACCGACAACGCGACGAACAGCACCTCCAGCGTCAGCGCCGCCGCCAGCAGCACGCCCGTCTGCTCGCCGGCCGAGAAGCCGATGCCGAGGACGACACCGTCGATGACCATGTCCACGCCGGCGACGATGATCAGGCCGGTCGGTCGGTCACGGCCTTCGTCTTGCGCCTCCAGGCGCTGCGCCAATACACGCAGTCCAAGCATCAGCCCGAGTCCGAGACCGAAGCCGAGGATCACCGGCAGGGCACCGCCGGCGCGTTCCTTGGGCAGCAACTCAAGTGCCGCGGCTGCGAACACGATGCCGGCCGCAAGGTGCTGGATCGCGCTGGTGAGGCGCACCCCGGGCGGGCGCCAGGCCGCGATGCCGCCCGCCGCCGTAGCGATGGCAACAGCGGGGAGGGTGTAGAGCGCGATCTGGACGACAGGGTTCAAGGGGTGGTTCCTGGCGCGCCAGTGGCTGTGCTTCGGGGTGACGGCAAGAGCGGTTCCGGCTCGATGCGTCCGCCATGACGGCGCAGGCCGCACCTTGCATGGGCAAGGGACACGCCGTGCTCCAGTCTGACAGGACCGTCATCTTCTGGTTCAGGCGCTGTCAGGCGTGCGGCACCAGACTGCTTGCTGTCCCAACCAAGCCACCACCGACACCATGAAGAACTGTCTCCGCCTCGCCACCGCCTTGCTGACCGCCGGCCTTGCGGGCACGGCCGCCGCAGCTGCCACCTGCACGGCGGACACGGCTCGCATGAAGCGCCTCGAGGATCGACAGCCGGCGGTGACCGCAGCGGTCTCACCTTCGACGAGCGGGCTTTCCCTGGCCGTGGCCAAGCGCCTCGACGGTCCCGGCGCGGCCATGCCGTCCTCCAGCCCGACTGTCGGACTGGACCTGGCGCAAGCCAAGCGGCTCGACCGCATGCCAGCGCCCGGCCGCGCACGCGACATTGCCGGAAGCTGTCTGTGATCGTCATGTCCCTGGGTGGGGCGGGGCGGCCGGCAGCGCCAGGCCGATCGTCGTGATGCCATCGAGGGACTGCGCGATGACACGGCCGCCGTGCATGCGTGCGATCGCCGCGACGATGGCCAGGCCCAGCCCATGGTGGCGCGCGGCGCCTGCGCGGGCCGCGTCGACCCGGTAGAAGCGGTCGAACAGGCGTGGCAGGTGCTCGGCAGGGATCGTTTCGCCCCGATTGATCACCAGCAGCGCGACCTCGTCTTGCAACGTGTCGATCCGGACCTCGACCGTGCTGTCCGGCCGGGCATGGCGCGTGGCATTGCCGATCAGGTTGGAAAGCGCGCGCTGCAACAGGCGGACATCGACCTCGCAGCGCGCGTCCCCTTCGACCCGCCAACCCAGTCCGGCGTCCAGCAGCGCCGCCTCGTGCAATTCGCCGACCTGGGCCGCCACGCCGGCCAGGCTTGCCACTGCCTCGCGCCGCGCCGTCGTCCCTCGGTCGGCCTGGGACAGGAAGAGCATGTCCTGGACGATCAGGGACATGCGTTGCAGGTCCTCGAGGTGCTCGCCCAGCGTGTCTCGCAGGGCGTCGGCGTCCCTGGCCTTGCGCAATGCCACCTCCGTGCCGCCGATGAGGGTGGCCAACGGCGTGAACAACTCGTGTGCCACATCGGCGTTGAAGGCTTCCAGTTGCTCGTAGGCGCGCCGCAAGCGCTCCAGCAGCTCGTTCACGTGGATCACCAGCGGTGCGAGTTCCTCGGGTTGATCGGAGCCATCGAGCCGGCGATGCAGCGTGTCCGCGGCCAGGGCCTGGACCTGGACCGTCAGGTCACGCACCGGCCGCAGACCGTACTGCACCAGCGCGAAGCCGCCGGCCGCGATCACCAGGGCACCGGCCAGCGCCGCGGCCCACAGCGTGCGCGCCAGGCGAGACAGCACGCGGTCATCGACTCCGGTGTCCAGCACCAGCGTCGCACCGACAGCACCGCCCGCGGTCGGCACCTGAAAGCTTGCGGTGAGCGTGCGTCGCGCGGTCGACAGGGCAGGCCCGGCATAGAGCGTCCCGCCGCTGGCATCGGTGAGAACCAAGGCCAGATCCTGCCGGCCGACCATCGCATCGTCGAGCTTGTGGGTCAGCGCTGCAGGGCCGAGCTCGCCGGCCTCCACGATCAGGTGACGCACCTGGGTCTGCTTCTGGCGCAGGGTGTCGGCCTGCCGGTCCCCGAAGCTCAGCGCGGTGGCCGTGTAGACGCCGAGGCAGGTCAAGGCCAGGCCGACCAGGGCGAGCAGCGCCAGCCAGCGGGCCAGCCGCCGGCCGAGCGATCCGGCATGCGGCCGCTTCACGAGCCGCGCTCCTCGAGCACGTAACCCATTCCGCGCACGGTGTGGAGCAGCGGACGATCGAACGGCAGGTCGAGCTTGCCGCGCAGGCGCCGTATTGCCACGTCGATGACATTGGTCCCGTGGTCGAAGTTGACGTCCCACACCTGCTCGGCGATCTCCGTGCGCGAGAGCACTTCGCCCTGGCGGCGCAGCAGCAGCGTCAGCAGCTGGAACTCCTTGGCCGACAGATCCAGACGCTGACCCGCGCGCGTGGCCCTTCGCCGCGCCAGGTCGAGCTGCAGTTCGCCCATCGACAGCATCAGGGCGTCCGCGGCTGGCGTCACGCCGCCGGCGCGGCGCAGCAGGACTTCGATGCGCGCCATGAGCTCCGAGAAGGCAAAGGGCTTGACCAGGTAGTCGTCGGCGCCGGCCTTCAGTCCACGAACGCGGTCCTCCACCCGGTGGCGTGCCGTCAGCATGATCACCGGTGTCTGCTTGCTCTGTCGCAGCGCAGCGAGCAGCCCGAGTCCGTCGATGCCGGGGAGCATGGCATCGAGCACGATCAGGTCATGGCTGCCGGTCGATGCCATGTGCAGCCCGTCGATGCCGTTGCCTGCGACCTCGACGACATAGCCCTCCTCGGCAAGGCCCTTGCGCAGGTAGTCGGCCAGCTTCGCCTCGTCCTCCACGATCAGGAGCTTCATGGGCCCCCCGACTGCGGGCTGCGCGCTTGTGCTGTCCAAACTGTCATTTGTCCGTTTCCTTCGTGTGGGTCGTCGGTTCCTACAGTGGCCTCGTGCCTTCGTGCATGACATCGCAGGTCGATTCCTGCATCCACCCTTGAAAGGATCTCGACATGAATCTCTTCCGCCTTGCACTCGTCCCCGCCACCGCGTTCGTGATCGCGCTCCCGCTGGCGGCGCAGGCCAACTCCGTCTGGCACACCACGTCGGGCGAAGCCGGTGTCACCTACCACCCCGACCACCTGAAGAGCACCAAGACCCGAGCCCAGGTGATGGCCGAGGTCGACGCGGCGCGCAAGGACGGCACGCTGGCCCTGCTGCAGCGTGGAGCGCCGCTGCCGGTGAAAAGCGACGAGCGTCCGAAGAGCCGTCAGCAGGTCATCGACGAGATGCGTGCCGAGTCGCCGGAAGCGCGCCGTGCGCGGCTCGACCTCCTCACGGGGGGCTGACCGAAGGGCGCCCGTCAGCGCACGCGGCGCGGCTGCCTCGACGGCTTGCCGCGCCGCTTGCGCTTCGTCTTCCGTGGGCCTGGCTTCTGCAGCCGCTGCTTGAGCTCCGTGGAGTAGCTCTGCACTGCCGGGGGTGGCCTGCGCGGGTGGCGCCGGCGCCATGCCCGGTACACCCCGTACGCCGCCAGGATTGCCAGCAACACGCCCAGCCAGATCCAGGTCATCGTGAGCGTGAGCTCGGGGTCGGCCAGACGCGATTGCATCGTCAGCCTTGCACGTCCCCAGCGTCAGGGCGTAGACAGTCGTGCGGATCACGAGCTTGAAACAAGCGTCAACCCACATCCGCCACCAGGCGGAGGTTGCGCGTCCGCTCGCGCGCTGCCTCGATTGTCCCGGGCTCCAGGCGGTACTTGCTGCCCCAGACCCAGATCTGGCCGATCACTTCGACGACCAGCACATCGCCGGCCTTGCCCGAGATGTCGAGGCGCGTCGTGCCCTCGGGCCATGTTGCCGTGAGTACATGCTGCCCGGGCGCCAGCCGCAGGCGCGCGAAGCTCTCGGGCACGGTGTCCACCGCGAGTCCGCCCGGCGTGGAGACCGGGATCACATAGCCGCTGTCGCCCCAGCGCTTGCGGACGAGGTAGACGGTCAGGCGATCGGTCGCCCCACCGAACTCGCGCGCCTGTGCCTCGATCTGCTCCGACGGTATCGTCCCCGGCGTGCAGGTCAGCTTGGGTCGGTAGCTCCTGCCGATGCGGTAGCAGTAGGTGCCGTCGGCGTTCGCCGGGCGCAGCGGCTTGGTCATGCAGCCGGCGCCAAGAACTGCGAATCCGGCGAGCCCCAGCAGTGCCGCGCGTCGTTGGATGTCCTTCATGTCGAGGTCCTTCCTTCAGGGTGGAGTGGTTGTGGTCGGAGAGGCCAGCGAAGCGCAGGCGCCCCGGCCCGGGTTTCATCGGATCGGGTGGGCGGCGGCAACTTCGCTCACGTAGACCCAGCCGGCCAGCTGCTGTCCGGTGCGTCCCGCGGACACGATGGCAGCGACCAGTTCGTCGACGCAGTCGTCGTCGCAGTGCAGTTCGATGCGCGCCTCGCGCACCACCTCCAGCCCCAGGTCGACGGAGTAATGCCGCTCTGCCTGGTCGACCGGGCGCAGGGTCCCCTGGACCTGGGTCACCGACAGGTGGTGCTGTTCTGCGGCGCCGGCATGGGCGGTCCACGCCGTGGTCGCCTTGATGGCCTCGATGACGTCGGCGGCGCGGTGCTGGTGCACGAAGGCCTTGATCTCTTTCATGCGTTCTCCTCAGGCAGTTGCAATGCGGAAGCCCGCGCGTCCTCGGCACGCTCGGCGGCCCGGCGCTTCACCTCCGCGCGAGATTCCGACCACTCGTAGATCAGCGGCAGCAGCAGCAGCGTCAGCGCGGTGGACGTGAACAGTCCGCCGACGACGACGGTGGCCAGCGGGCGCTGCGTCTCGGCGCCAACGCCGGTGGACAGCAGCATCGGGACCAGGCCGAGGATGGCCACCGAGGCCGTCATGAGCACCGGGCGCAGGCGCAGCGCCGCGCCCTGGCGCACGGCATCCCGGATGGCCAGCCCCTGTCGTCGCAAGTCGTTGAGGAACGACACCATGACGATGCCGTTGAGCATCGCGACGCCGAACACGGCGATGAAGCCGATGGCCGACGGCACCGAGAGGTACTGCCCGGTGACGAACAGCCCGACGATGCCGCCGATGATCGCGAAGGGCACGTTGGCGATGATCAGCGTCGCGTGGCGCACCGAGTTGAAGGCGGTGTACAGCAGGATGAAGATCAGTCCGATGGTCAGCGGCACGATCACCGCCAGGCGTGCCATCGCCCGCTGCTGGTTCTCGAAGGCGCCGCCCCATTCGATCCAGTAGCCCGGAGGCAGCTGCACGCGCTGGGCGATCTGCGCACCGGCTTCCTTGACGAAGCTGTCGACGTCGCGTCCCTTCACGTCCATCTGCAGCACCGAGTAACGCTGCAGCGCCTCGCGGCGGACGAACGAGTAGCCCTCGTCGAGCTCGATCTTCGCCACCTGCGAGAACGGCACGAGCGCCCCTTCGCCGGTGCGCAGCGGGATCGACGCGATCGCGGTCGGGTCGACGCGGTACTCGTCGGCCAGCCGCACCGCGATGTCGAAGCGACGGGTGCCGTCGATCAGGGTGCTGACCGTCGAGCCGCCGATGCCCGCCTGCACCACCTCCAGGATCTCGTCGGCATTGATGCCGTAGCGCGAGGCGGCGGCGCGGTCTACCTTGATGATCAGCTGCGGCTTGCCCTTGTTGGCCTCGGCCGACAGGTCGGCCACCCCGGGCACCTTGTCGAGCACGCCCTTGAGCTGGCCGGTGAGGCGGTCCAGCGTCTCCAGATCCTCGCCGTAGAGCTTGAGCGCCAGCGTGGCACGCACGCCCGAGATCAGTTCCTCGACGCGCATCTGGATCGGCTGGGTGGCCCCGAAGACGGCGGTCGGCACCTCCTTCTCCAGCACCTCCTGCATCTCGGAGGCCAGCTTGCCGTAGGAGACCTGCTCGGTCCATTCCGACTGCGGCTTCAGATCGAGCAGCACCTCCATGTAGTTCACGTCGGCCGTCTCGCCGCGTTCGGCGCGGCCGATGGTGGCCAGCACCGAGCGCACCTGCGGGAACTGTGCCCGCAGCTTGGCATCGACCACGTTCGAGACCCGGATCGACTCGTCGAGCGAGGTCGACGGGATGCCCGTGATGCGGAACATGATCGAGCCTTCCTGCAACTGCGGCATGAACTCCTTGCCGAGGAAGGGAAACAGCGACAGCGCACCGATCAGCAGCACCACGGCCGCACCCACCACCAGGCCCTTGCGCTCCAGCGCCCAGTCCAGCAGCGGCAGGTACACCCGCTTGGCACGTGCGACGATGAAGGTGTCCTTCTCCTCCTTGGGCTTGAGAATCAAGGCCGCCAGCACCGGCACCAGGGTCAGCGACAGCACCAGCGAACCCGCCATCGCGAAGGTGATCGTCAGCGCCATCGGCTTGAAGAGCTTTCCCTCCAGGCCGGTGAGCGAGAACAGCGGCATGAACACGACGAGGATGATCAGGATGGCGAACGCGATCGGATTGGCCACCTCGCGTGCCGCCTCGAGGATCAGGTGGGTCTGGTTGACCGGCTTGCCGGACTCGCGCGCATGCGCCAGCAGCCGGAAGGCGTTCTCGACCATCACCACTGCGCCGTCGACCATCATCCCGGTGCCGATGGCCAGGCCGGCCAGCGACATCAGGTTGGCCGACAGGCCGAACTGGTTCATCAGCAGGAAGGCGATCAGCATCGCCAGCGGCAGCGTGACGATGACCACGATGGCCGATCGGATCTCGCCGAGGAAGAGAAACAGCACGATCGCGACGAGGATGGAGCCTTCGACCAGCGCGCTCTCGGCGGTCTTGAGCGCCTTGTCGACGATCTCCGTGCGGTCGTAGATCGGCTTGAGTTCCACGCCCTTGGGTAGCGCGGCCTGCGCCGTCGCGAGCTTGGCCTTGACGCCGTCGACGACGTTCTTGGCGTTCTCGTTGACGCGCGACAGGGCCATGCCGAGCACGGTCTCCTTGCCGTCGCGGGTGACGGCACCGAAGCGCAGCGCCGGCGCTTCCTTGACGGTCGCAACATCGCGCACGTAGACCGGCGCGCCGTTGCGTTCGGCCAGCACGATGCCGCCGATCTCACCGGTGTTGGCCACCAGCCCGAGGCCGCGCACCAGGTACTGCTCGGCGCCGATGTTGATCGACTGGCCGCCCACCTGCTTGTTGTTGGCCGTCAGCTGCTCCATCACCTGCTTGAAGCTCAGGCCGTACTTGATCAGCTTGCGCGGATCGATCTGCACCTGGTACTGCTTCTCGTGGCCGCCCCAGGAGATCACGTCGTCGACGCCCGGCGCGGTGCGCAGGATCAGCCGCACGGTCCAGTCGTGCAGCGTGCGCAGGTCCATGGCCGAGAGCTTGTTGTCGGCCGACTCGATCGTGTACCAGAAGACCTGGCCCAGGCCCGAGCTGTTCGGACCCAGCACGGGCTCGCCGTAGCCCTGCGGCAGTCGCTCCTTGGCTTCCTGCAGCTTCTCGCCAACCAGGCGGCGGGCGAAGTAGATGTCGACGTTGTCCTTGAAGTAGACGCCGACGTAGGACAGGCCGAAAAGCGACACCGACCGCACCTCCTCGACGCCGGGCAGGCCGGCCATGGCGCCTTCGATCGGCGTGGTCAGCAGGCGCTCGACGTCCTCGGCGGCGAGACCGGGCGATTCGGTGTAGACGTTCACCTGGATCGGAGTCACGTCGGGGAAGGCGTCCACCGGCACCTCGCGGAAGGCCTGGATGCCCAGGCCCACGATCACCGTGAAGGCCACCAGCACCAGGACCTTGTAGCGGAGTGCCGCATCAACAATGGCATTGAGCATGATCGGTCGTCCTTCTCAATGCTCGTCGCCGATCTGCGACTTCAGGACCCGCGCCTTGAGCGCATAGGTGCCGGCAGCCACGACCTGCTCACCGGCCTTCAGGCCGGACTTCACCACCGTGCGGCCGCCGAGCTTGTCGCCGGGCTCGATTGCACGTTGCTCGTAGCCCCCGTTCTCGAAGACAAAGACCGAGGGGACGCCCTGCATCAGCACGATCGCGGCATCGGGCACCGTGAGCACATCGGTCGCCGGCTTGGCGGCAGCACCGCTGGAAGTGATCGTCGCTGTGGCGAACATCTCGGGCTTCAGGCGCCCGTCCTTGTTGTCGACCTCGATGCGGGCCGGCACCGTGCGCTTTTGCTTGTCCAGCATCGCGGCGACGTAGGTGACGCGGCCGCTGAAGCGCTCGCCCGGATACGCATCGGTGGTGACCGTCGCATCGGCGCCGATGCGCACCCGCGATAGCAGCGATTCGGTCAGGTCGGCCTCGATCCAGACCTTGGACAGGTCGGCGATCACGAACAGCGGCTCACTGGGCGTGGCGAGCTGCCCGAGGGCGGCCTTCTTCTCGACGATGGTGCCGGCGAACGGCGCCGTGACGGCGAAGACGGAGTCGATGTGGCTGCCCTTGCCGTGCGCATCGGATCGCTGAGGTGTGACGCCGAGCAGGCGCAGCTTGTCCTCGGCGGCGCGCAGCGAGACCGCAGCCTTCTCGAACTCGGACTGGGCGCGAAGGTACTCCTTCTTCGGGATGATCTCCTCCGCGTTCAGGCCCTCCAGTCGCTTGAAGTCGGCCTCCGCGACGCGGTAGGTGGATTGGGCCTGGACCCAGGCCGACGCGGCCTCGCCGATGACGAGGCTGTCGAGTGACGCCAGTGCCTGGCCGGGGCGCACACGGTCGCCGAGGCTGGCAGTGACGCCGGTGATCCGGCCCTCGACACGTGGGGCGACGCGGGCGACCCGGTCCTGGTTGGCCTGGATCGTCGCGGTGACGGTGACGCTGTCGGCCACGGACTGCGCGGCCAGCGTCTGCAGCTTGATGCCGGCGCGGCTCGCTTCCTGTTCGCTGAGCTTGATCGCGTCCTTGTCGCCGTGTTCGCCTTCCTTGGCGACAGTCTTTGCTTCGGCGGCCTTGGCTTCGGCGGTGGGTTTTCCGCCGCCGCAGGCGCTCAGGGCGAGAGAGGTCGCCAGCAGCACGGCCAGGGCCGCGGGCAGACGGGGGTGTCGGTTCTTGTTCATGAAGGGATTCCTCAGGGGTTCCAGCCGGCGGCGGCTTCGAGCGCGTAGCGCACGGTCTGCAGCTCGGCCAGCGCCTCGACCAGGTCGCGGCGGGCGTCGAGCGCCTGGCGATTGACGACGATGAGTTCGAGCAGGCCGATCTGGCCGGCGCGTTGCGACTTGATGGACAGCTGCTGGTTGTCAGCCAGGGCCGGCAGCACCGACTCCTGCAGGCGGCGCACGCGGGTCTGCAGGCTCTGCAGCTTGGTCCACAGCGTGTAGACCTGTGCCCTGGTGTCCCGCTGCGCGGCTTCGCGCTCGATGCGCGCCTGGCTCAGCTCGCTGCTGGCCTGCCCGATGCCGGTGGCATTGCGCTTGAACAGCGGCAGCGGCACCGAGACGGACAGCGTCGTCAGCCGCTCCCGGGCGTCGCCGGGACCTTCGCGTCCGATGTTCAGTCCGACGGTGACATCCGGATAGCGGCTGGCTTCTTCCAGTCTCAGGCGCGAAGCGGCGCTGTCCTGTCGTGCCGTCAGTGCGCGCAGACGCGGCTGGGCCTCGATCGAAGAAAGCAGGGCTTCGAGCGTGTAGCTGCTCGACGCGCCCGCGGCGAGGTCACCGCTGGCGGCCCGTGGCGATGCGGGATCGAGCTGGAGCTTGGTCGCGAGTTCGGCCTGCGCCTCCAGCAGTTGTTCCCGGGCTTGCGCGAGCTGGTTGCGCGCGCGCTCGGCCTCAACCACCGCGACGTTGGCGTCGAGCTTGGTGTCCTCGCCGGCGGTGCGGCGTTTCTGCACGGCGGCTGCGGTACTGTCGAAGAGCTTGAGGGCTTCCTCGTCAATCGCGGCCCGCTGTTGCAGGGCCAGCACGCGGTAGAAGGCCTGGGCCACGTCGGCGCGGAGCTGTCGCTGCGTGTCGTCGATCTCGGCCCGCAGCGCCGTTAGCGCCGCCTCGGTGGCCGCCCGCCGGTGCCCGCGCTGACCGGCAACTTCGAAAGTCTGGGCCACGCCCGTCGACCATTCGCTGCGGCGCTCGGTGGGCGAACCCGTGGACGGCACGCTGCGACGCGTGTTCTCCAGTGTCAGCTGCGGGTTGTTGTAAAGCGCCGCGCCAGCATCGACACGGGCGCCTTCGGCGGCGGCCAGTTGGGCCTGCCGGCTGCGCAGCGTCGGGTTGGACGAAGCAGCCAGACGCCACGCTTCTTCAAGCGTCAGCGCCGGGTTGGTGGGTGCGGATGCGGCCGAGGGGGCCGCGGGGATCTGTGCTGCAACCCAGATCGGGCACGCAGCGATGAAGCTGGCCAAGGCCAGCGCGCGCAATCGCATCGAATTCTCCTGAGGTCGGTACTACCGGCGGGGAAGAATTCGGCGAGTCGTCAGACAGTGCGGATGGAAGGGACTGAAGGAAGCTCGCCGAATCAGTCGGCGAGCTCGATGTCGGGCCGTTCAGGCCCCAAGCCGATGTGGGATCCGACCAGCAGCGGGACCTCGGGAGGCGAAATCCCGCCCATCGCGGGTTGCACGATGTCGTGCAGCGCAGGGAGCCACTGTGCGGCACTGAGGTGGCAGTACTCGCAGTCCAGGTCGAGCGCGCCGGCCTGCACCTTCTTCGAGCTGTCGGTGCCAGACGATTTGTGGGCGTGCTCGTGATGGCCAATGTGCTTGGCCGCAGCGGCCGGGGCCTCGTGCGCGCAATAGGCGGCCGCTGCCGCCCAGGTCCACTGGACGGGCAGCAGGAACATCATGCAGACGAGCACGAGACGGCGCATAAGTGGAGTCTATCGGCAAAGACGGAGTGAACCTGAAGCCAGGTGATCGCCAGCGCAACGGACCGCGAACCCAGGAAATCGCGAAGCCGATGGATGGCTCGCTTGTCCACATTGGGAACCCTGTAGCAGGTGGAGAGTCAAGTGCTTCGCCCGACACCTCGATGGGTTGGGGCGAGTCCCACCCGATGCAACCGGGCGGGTGCGCTCGCCGCAGGTCGTTGCCCCGGCTATAGATCTGCGCAAACAGGTGTCGCCGGCCCCATCACCGACGGGATGGAAGCACGGCGCCGTGATTGGGCAGTGAACTACCTCACCCCGCCAGCAGCGTGTCTGGCGGCACGTCTGGCAGGCGGCGGACGATGCAGTTGGCCGAGTGGGAATGCCTGATGCACCGAACCGTCAAGTCGCTCCTCGAAGACGCGAGGCGCATCCGAGCACCGGGACTGCATGCCACCGTGCAGCGTGACGCACCCGATGGGTACGGCGACGGCTGGGATGACCATCGCGTCGAGATCCTGTAGTGGAGCGCGCCGGCCGAACTGAGGTTCTAGGCCGTGGAGTTGGAGAGGCGCCTGGGCCGCATCGTTCCGGATGTTGTCGGGCGTCTGGCGGAGCCTCGACCACGCATCCTCGGCAGCATCGCCACCCGGGTTCAACGGGGAGATGACGGAGACAAGGACGAGCAGCAGGATGAGTTCACGGCGCACTGGTCGGAGACGGTGCTGATCGAAGTGGCGGTCACGCATTTGGTGGTTGAGGAGAAGCTGCGGGAAATCCGGCATCTCGATCTGCCGACGCTCGAGATCGACCTCGGGTCGAGGGGACAGCGAGGAATGGGCGGAGGTCGCCCTGGCCGCAGAGGCCCTGGAAGCCCACGGGTTCGAAGGCGGTGCCGAGCACTTGCTCACCCGCACGATCGTGCCGCGCATCCTGTCGATCCAGTTGAACACTGGGGTCGGCTACGCCGTGTCGAGCGATCCAGGTGGTGAACGCGCTCATGAACACCCGCAGCGACAACAGCACGCAGTGGCTGTCGATCTACCTCATTGCCGCCAGGTCCTTCGATGTCAAGCGGCACTTCAGGCCAGAGCAGGTTCAACGTTTCCGCGAGTGGCGCGCGAAGGTTGTCCGGCAGATCGAGGAGGGGGCACCCGAGTACCTGCAGCCAGCCCGATTCGAGGCGAATCTATCCCTGCTCTTTCCAGCGATGGCTCGCGGACTGGCAAACGGAAAGGGTCGCGTGGTTGAGTTCCCAGGTGCCGTGACAGGTGGCACTGGCCGTACACCGGTCCTCGGCGAATACCTGGCCCCGGCCATTATGAAAGGATCGCAGTTATGACAAGTGCGAGATCAACAGTTGTCCGCCCGCCTATGAAATCAGGCTTGTCTAGCCCAATCCACTGCTAATAATTCCTGCACTGTGTGGCGTGGTGACTTGCGCGGCCATCGCGGTTGCTGCGAAGGCGAGCAGTCGTGGGGGCGCGGGTCGTACGAGGCAAGCCGCGACATCTCCGAGCCGCCCCAGAACCTGACACAAACCGTCGGCGCCGCTGTTGCCCCCCAAGGCGGCACCCGAAACTATGTCTAGGCCCGGCAAGCCGCTTGGCTACCCGTACGAGGGCGGATGGGCCGACCCAGTGGGCAAACTTTTCATAGCTGCGATCCTTTCTAATGCCTGTTATGAAATGACTGTCATAACGGCCAGTTGCAGCCTCCGACGAGTGGCGGCTATGCGGGACCGTGATTGGAGCCTGACTCGTTCTCGACTTTGAGCTTCTTCATCTTCTCCCACAGGGTCTTGCGACTGATCCCGAGCAGTTCAGAGGTCTTCATGACGCTGCCACCGGTGCGCTCCAGGGCACTGCGGATGTGCCTTCGCTCGGCCTCCTCGACCATGGCGTGAAGCGGCACGAACTCGCCAGACGGTATTGCCGGGAACGAAACCTGGCGGCTCACGACCGCGGTTTCTGGTATGTCAAGAATGCCGGCTTCGCTGAGCACCACAGCTTCTTCAAGATAGGACCTCAGCTCGCGCGCATTGCCCTTCCAGGTCCGGGCCATCACGTCGCGCATGAACGCCTCCGACATGGCCACGGGACGCCCCTGGTCGATAGCGATCTGCTGCAGCATGCGCTCGGTCAGCCAGCGGATGTCCTCCGGCCGCTCGCGCAGCGGCGGCAGCCCGATTCGGATCACCGCAAGCCGGTAGAACAGGTCTTCGCGGAAGGTGCCGGCCGCCATGTCGGCATGCAGGTCACGGTTCGTCGCCGCGATGATGCGGAAGTCGCTGCGCGTCACCTTCTCCGAGCCCAGGCGGAAGAAGCTGCGCTCCTGCAAGGCCCGCAGCAGCTTGGCCTGCATGCTGGCAGGCAGTTCGCCGACCTCGTCCAGGAACAAGGTGCCGCCGTCGGCGCGCTCCAGGTAGCCGCGGTGCATGCGGGCCGCACCGGTGAACGCATGCTTCTCGTAGCCGAAGAACTCGGCCTCCATCATCGTCTCCGGCACGGCCGCGCAGTTCACCGCGATGAACTCACCCTTGCCAGCGCGTTCGCCGAGCTGGTGGATCATCTGTGCCGCCACCTCCTTGCCGACCCCGGACTCACCGGTCAGCAGCACCGGCACGCGTTGCTTCGCGACCTTGTGCACCAGCGACTCAGCGTGCCGCATCGCGGGCGAGATGCCGAGCACGCTGTCTTCCGGTGCGGCCGTGGCCGGCGAGGTGGCGGCCTGGACCATGGCGACCAGGCGCTCGATGTCGAAGGGCTTGGTCAGGTACTCGCGCGCGCCGGCGCGCACCGTGGCCACGGCATCGTTCACGCTGCCGTAGCCGGTGAGGAAGAACCAGGGCAGCTCGCGCTGGGCCGCCGGCAGTTCCATAAACCACTGCGTCGCCAGGCCATCGGTCAGGCGTACGTCGCTGATCACGGCGCTGAAGCCGGCGGGCAGCGCCTCGGCCGCTTCCGCCAGGCGGCGACACCACTGGACCTCGAAGCCTTCGAGTTCGAAGCGCTGCACCAGGGACTCGCCCATGATGGGGTCATCCTCAATCAACAACAGGCTCTTCATGGGTCTCTCGATTGGGAATCCAGAACACAAGGCGCGTGCCCTGTGGGTGCGTTTCGTCGACGGCGAAGCTGCCGCCGTACTGGGTGGCGATCTCGCGACAGACCCACAGGCCGAAGCCGCGCGGGTCGTCTCCACTCTCGGCGGCGACGGTGCTGTGCAGGCCTTCCGCCGTGAGCGTCTTGCCGCCGTGGGCGACGCTGAAGGTGACGTGATCGGCGTCGGCACGCAGCTCGGCATGCACGGCGCCAGGTTCGCCCGCCGCCGAGACGCCGTTGAGAAGCATGTTCAGCATTACCTGCCGCAGGGCCGCGGACGGGACGCGGATGGCCGACTCGACTTCTATGGCGGTCGTGAGCTTCACGTCCCGGTGCGACACATCAGGGTGCGCCAGGGTGACCACGTCGGCGAAGTCATCGATCTCCAGCGCGCGGTCCTCGACACGCGCCTGTGGAAGCAACGCTGCCACCGTGGTCTGGATCTGGTTGAGCCCGCGCCGCAGCAGGTCGAGCGTGCGCTTGCGGGTCTCTTCCGATCCGCCATGCACGCTCAAGGTCTGCGTTGCCGTCAGCAGCCCCGCCAGCGGGTTGTTGATCTCGTGTGCGACCGCGGCGGTGATGCGGCCCACCGCGGCCATTCGCTCGGCGGACAGCGCACGCCGTTCCGCCTGCTGGCGCACCTGCATCTCGGAGATCAACTGCTCGACCGCCGCGCTGATGCGGCCGAGTTCGGGGTCCTTGGTGTGAGGCAACTGCTCCTTCAGCTTGGCCGGCTCGTCGCGTCCCAGCCGTTCGATCACGCTGGCCACGCTCAATACCGGAGCCGTCATGCGCCGGCCGATCCACCAACCTGCAGGCAACAGGATGAAGGCGGCAAGCCCGACGCCGATCAAGGCGGGCTGGGTGAGCGCGGCCCAGTCGGCCGCGAACACCGGAGCATCGACCTCGATATAGGTGAAGCCGAGCACCTGACCATCCTCGCTGCGGATCGGTTCGAGCAGCGCGATCGACCCATCGGGCCGATCGATGCGCAGTCGCTTGCTGACGGTGGCCGGTGACGGCAGGGCCAGCCCGGGCTGACCCATCAGCGCGCTGGCCGTCTTCAGCAGTTGGGGTTCGGAGCTGGCGAAGACGCGCCCTTCACTGTCGAGCACTGCAGCGCGGGCCTGCCCGGTCGATGCGCCGGGGAGGAAGGCAGCTGTGTTGCGCAGCAGCGCGAAGACGCGCCAGATGTCGTCGGCCGCCAGCAGGGGCAGCGACTGTGCCGACAACAACTGGGCCGCGCGGTCCACCGTCGCCAGCGTGTCGGTGCGTGCCGTGCGCGCGAAGATCTGTGCCGCCACGGCCGTCACCAGCAGCGCCGCCAGCACGACGGCCAACGACAACCCCAACGGGATCTGCACGCGGTAGGGCAGCCGCGACAGCACTACGCCAGCACCCCGGAGCCCGGCACGCTGCGCGCAAGCTGCCGAATGGAATCGAACAGGCCCACCTGACCGGCGATGAAGCCGTCGAGGTTCAGGGACTTCAGCAATGCCCGCCCGGCATTGTCCTTCGGCATGTCGAGCAGACTTCGCCGCAGCGCCTCCACGCGCGCAGGCTCGGCGCCCGTGGCGGCCACCAGCGGGGGGAAGCCATGCAGACGCGATTTCCAGATCACCTCGGTTTGGCTCGCACCCGTCATGCCCTGAAGCTTCATCGTCTCCCAGACGTAGCCGTCGATCGAGCCGGCGTCGGCCAGGCGCGACGCCACGGCATCGGCCACGTTGCGGTGCCCGTGCGCGAAGAAGGCTCGCTTGAGGTCCCGCTGGCCGATGCCTGCCTTCGCGAATTCGCCCTGGGCCACCAGCCAGCCGGAGTTCGAGAGCGGATCCGAGTAGGCGAAGACCTTTCCGGCCAGCGAGGACCATCCAGACACGGCGGTGTCCCCGAGCGGGCGGATCAGGTAGGACTGGTACGTCGGCTGGCCCTGGTATAGCGGTACAGCCACCAGCTGCAATTGGGACTGGAAGCGCACGAAGGGGTAGCCGCAGGTCCAGGCCGCATCGATCTGGCCGTTGAAGAGCAAGTCGTGCACGGCCTGGTACTGGTCCCGCGAGACGAAGGTAACCCGTGTGTCGAGCCGCTGCGAGAGGTAGTCGGCCCAGCGCACCAGGAAGGCGGCCTGGTCCGCGAGGATGACTGCCGTCAACCCGATGCGCAGGCGTTCCTGGGCGAAGGCCAGGCCCGGTGCAGCCGCCAGCACGGCGGTCCCTTTCAGCAGTCTCCTTCTGTGCACGCCACGCTCCGGTGGTTTCGTTTTCGTAACGTACACCCGTCGACCAGCGTTACGCAATCCGGACTAAGCCCTAAGCGCCCCCAGCTAAGTGCTTGATTTGACTGTGACAGTTGTGTGGCACGTCCTTTGCGCTGCATGAGCCGTTCGGATCACAACACCACAGGAGACAAGCCATGGAAGAGCACAAGCTCAGCCGCCGCATATTCCTCAAGTCCAGTGGCGGCGCTGCGGCCGTCGTCGGCACCGCCGGCGCGGCCCTGATGCCCGGCGCGGCCGAAGCGGCAACACCGGCCAGCAGCACCTCAACGAACCTGAACTACCCGAAGCGCAACGTCGGCAAGGCCGGCGGCATGCCGGTCAACCAGGCGGTGAGCTTCAGCTACCCCGACGCCAGTTCGCCGTGCGTCGCGATCCGCATGGGCTCGGCCGTGCCGGGCGGCATCGGGCCGAACAAGGACATCGTCGCCTACAGCACGTTGTGCACGCACATGGGCTGCCCGGTGCAGTACGAGGGTGGCACCAAGGTCTTCAAGTGCGGCTGCCACTACTCGATGTTCGACGCCGAGAACGGTGGCCAGATGGTCTGCGGCCAGGCCACCGAGGACCTGCCTCGGGTGCTGCTCGACTACGACGCGAAGACCGACACCGTCAGCGCCGTCGGCGTCGACGGGCTGATCTACGGTCGCCAGGCCAACATCCTCTGAGGAGCACGCGATGACCACCACCATCAAGGACCGGATCGCGCTGCCCCCGAAGGATGCGCAGCGGACCAACATGACCTGCCACTTCTGCATCGTGGGCTGCGGCTACCACGTGTACAAGTGGGATGCCAACCGCGAAGGCGGCCGCCCGGCCGGCCAGAACGCGCTGGGCGTGGATTTCACGAAGCAGGTGCCGCCGCTGGCCATCACGATGACCAAGGCGATGACCAACACGATCACCGATCACAGCGGCAAGCGCTGGAACATCATGATCGTGCCGGACAAGGGCTGCAGCGTGAACAGCGGCCTGTCGTCCACGCGTGGCGGCAAGATGGCCTCGTACATGTACGCGCACGACGGCATCGGTAAGGAGCGGCTGAAGAACCCGCGCATCAACCGCGGCGACCAGTGGCTCGACACCAGCTGGGACAACGCGCTGGCCATCTACGCCGGCCTCACGAAGAAGATCCTCGACACCGACGGCCCGAGCGGCCTGCTCTACGACTGCTTCGACCACGGCGGCGCGGGAGGTGGCTTCGAGAACACCTGGGGCACCGGCAAGCTGATGTTCTCGGCTTTGCAGACGCCGATGGTGCGCATCCACAATCGCCCGGCCTACAACAGCGAGTGCCATGCCACGCGCGACATGGGCGTGGGCGAGCTGAACAACAGCTACGAGGACGCGCAGCTGTCGGACTGCATCATCGCCACCGGCTGCAACTCCTACGAGACGCAGACCAACTACTTCCTCAACCACTGGGTGCCGAACCTCAGCGGCAGCACGGTCGACAAGAAGAAGAAATGGTTCCCGGGCGAGAGCGCCGCAGCCGCCAAGGTCATCATCGTCGACCCGCGCCGCTCGGCCACCGTGGCGATCTGCGAGCAGGTCGCCGGCAAGGACAATGTGCTGCACCTGGACATCGAGCCGGGCTCGGACACGGCGCTGTTCAACACGCTGCTGACCTACGTGGTCGACCAGGGCTGGCACGACAAGGACTACATCGCGAAGTTCACCAAGGGTTTCGACGACGCGATGAAGGTCAACCGCATGTCGCTGGAAGATGGTTCGAAGGCGACGGGCATCCCGGTGGCCAAGATCCGCCAGGCGGCGGAGTGGGCCTACAAGACCAAGGCCTCCGGGCACCGCCCGCGCACCTTCCACGCGTACGAGAAAGGCATCATCTGGGGCAACGACAACTACGTGATCCAGAGCTCGCTCGTGAGCCTGGTGCTGGCCACGCAGAACGTTGGCCGGCGCGGCACGGGCGTGTGCCGCATGGGCGGCCACCAGGAGGGCTACACCCGTCCGCCCTACCCCGGCGACAAGAAGATCTACATCGACCAGGAGGTCATCCAGGGCCGCGGCCTGATGTACACGATCTGGGGCACCAACCCCTTCCAGACCACGCTGAACGCCGAGGAACACCGACGCGTGCTGGGCAAGCGCGCGCAGATCGTCAGCGAGGCGATGTCGCGTGCGAAAGGCGCTTCGGTCGAGCAGATGGTCGACGTGATCTACGACGCGTGCAAGAACAAGGGCGGCATGTACGTGGTCGGCATCAACCTCTACCCGACCACGCTGGCCGAGGAGGCGCACATGCTGCTGCCAGCCGCGCAGCCGGGTGAAGTGAATCTCACCTCGATGAACGGTGAACGCCGTCTGCGCCTGTCCGAGAAGTTCATGGACCCTCCCGGCTCCGCTAAGGCCGACTGCATGATCGCGGCCGACATCGCCAACACGCTGAAAGCGATGTACGCGCGCGACGGCAAGGCCGACATGGCCAAGCGCTTCGAGGGCTTCGACTGGAAGACCGAGGAGGACGCCTTCAACGACGGTTTCCGCCGAGCCGGCCGGCCGGGCGTGGGGCCGATCGACAGCCAGGGTGGCGACACCGGCTACCTGGCCACCTACGAGCTGCTGCGCAAGGCCGGGACCAATGGTGTCCAACTGCCGATCAAGCGCGTCGAAGGCGACAAGCTGATCGGCACCGAGATGGCCTACATGGACGGCAAGTTCGACACCAAGGATGGCAAGGCAGAGTTCAAGCCGGCGCCCTGGAACGGCCTGCCGAAGATGGTGGCCGACCAGAAGGCCAAGCACCGCTACTGGATCAACAACGGGCGTGCCAATGAAGTCTGGCAGACGGCCTACCACGACCAGTACAACAGCTTCGTGCGCGACCGCTATCCGTCGGCCTTCATCGAGATGAACCCCGAAGATGCACGCACGATGGGTGTCGCCGCGGGCGATGTGGTGGAGGTCTTCAACGACTTCGGCAGCACCTACGCGATGGCCTACCCGCAGAAGGCCATCAAGGCCGGGCAGACCTTCATGCTGTTCGGCTACATCCGTGGTGTGGCCGGCGATGTGACCAGCCCGTGGGTCGATCGCAACGTGGTGCCGTACTACAAGGGCACCTGGGCCAGCATCAAGCGCGTGGGCAGCGTCGACGACTGGAAGCAGACCATCAGCTACAAGGAACGGCGTTTCGCCTGATTCCTGTCTGCTGTGTGGGTGCCTGCGGGCACCCCTTTCGATGAGGCACTGCACGATGAAGGTGGACCACGCCCCTACCGGTGAACTCGAAGCCCGGAGCCGGACCCCGCGCAGCGATGCGACCGTGATCGGCCTGGACGGCGATCCGTTCGGGTTTGCGCAATCGCTGATCGGCTCGCGCCAGAACGTGTCGCCCAAGCGCCTGGTGGAGCCGGGTCCGACGGCCGAGCAACTGCACGACCTGCTGTCGCTGGCGGCGGCCGCGCCTGACCATGGCATCCTGACGCCCTGGCGCTTCATCATCGTCCCGGCCGATCAACGCCATCGGATGGCCGAGGTGTTCGCGCTGGCCCTGATCGATCGCGACCCCGGGGCCACGCTCGAACAGATCGAATCGGCCCGCGAGAAGGCCCACCGCGCACCACTCCTGATGGTGGCCATCGCGTGCCTGGGGTCTCGCGAGCCCGACACTCCTCCGCTGGAGCGCATGGTGTCCATGGGCGCGGCCATTCAGAACCTGCTGCTGGGCGCGCACGCGATGGGCTTTGGCGCCGGACTCACCAGCGGGCAGGCGATGGCCTCGATGCGGCTGAGCGAGTTGTGCGGCCTGGCGGCCGGCGAGATGCCGGTGTGCTGCGTCAACATCGGCACCGTCAGCAAGCGCAAGCCAGGCACACGTGTCCGACCGCTGCCATCGGCGTTCGTCAGTGAATTGACCGGCGGCAGCCCGACCGGTACGGTGCAGTAGCCGCTCAGGTGGCCTGGGTCGCACTGCCGCCCAGGCTCTCGCAGGCGCGGCGCAATCGCTGTTCCGCGGCATCGGCCACCGCACGCACTTCGGGTTTGCCGACCAGGTTGACCATGATCTGAGGGTCGAGGAACCCGACGACGACCCGTCCGGCTGCTTCTTCGCGCACGATCACGTTGCAGGGGAGCAGCAGCCCGATGTCCGGCACGGCCGTCACGGCCTGGTGCGCCAGCGGCGGATTGCAAGCGCCAAGGATGCGGTAGGACGGCATGTCCTTGCCCAGCTTCTCCTTCATGGCGTGCTGCACGTCGATGTCGCTAAGGATGCCGAAGCCCTCGGCCTTCAGTGCGGCCGTGGTCTTCACGATCGCCTCGTCGAACGACAGGCCGGTGAGGGTGGTGGTGAATCCGTACATGGGGAGCCTCCGCTTCGGATGGGAATTCAAGCCGCAGCCGCAGCCGCAGCCGCAGCCGCAGCTGCCGGCTCCGGCGCACGAACCAGCTTCGACAGCTCACCGAGGCCGATTGGCGGCACCGACAGCCAGGGCAGCGAGTAGAGCCGCTGCGCAAGGCCCGAGGACATGCGCTCGATCTGCCGACGTTCGCCCGCGAGCCGGGCCTGCAGCAGGGGGTCGTGCGTGCCCGCGGCCAGCACGCTCTTGTTGAGCACCCAGGCGTAGGGCTCGATGCGGGCGCGGCGCAGGTCGTCCTGCAACGCAGCCGCCTGCGACACCGGCGTCACCTCGGGCAAGGTCACCAGGATGATCTTGGTGTAGCCGGCGTCCTGCAGCCGCATGAGTGGAGTCACGACGCGCGCCGCGCCGTGGCCCTCGAATTCGCGCGTCATCTGCCGGTGGTACGCACCGGTCGCGTCCATCAGCAGCATCGAGTGCCCGGTGGGGGCGGTGTCCAGAACCACGAAGGCACTGCGGCCCTCGCTGACGATGCGCGAGAAGGCATGGAACACCGCCACTTCCTCGGTGCAGGGAGACTGAAGGTCCTCCAGCAGCAGCGCTTGCTCCTGCGCGTCGAGGTTGGGGGACTTGGCAGCCATGATCTTGTCGATGTAGCGCTGTGTCTCGACCTTCGGGTCGATGCGGCTGACTTTGAGGCCCGGCAGGTCGCCTTCGAGCGTGCCGTCCAGGTGCGCCGCCGGATCGGTGGTGCTCAGGTGCACGGTCTTGCCGCGTTGCACGAGGCCGATCGCCAGCGCCGCGGCGATGGTGGTCTTGCCGACGCCGCCCTTGCCCATCACCATGATCAGGCCGTGGCCGGCCGCGGCCAGGTTGTTGGCCAGTGCTGCCAGGCCAGGCAGCGGGCGGTCGTCAGCGCCTGACGCTGGTGTAACGAGTGCCACGGGTGCAACGCCTGGCACCAGCAGCGCACGCAGCGCCTGCAGGCCGACCGTGTCAAACGGGCGCAGCGGCACGCGGTCCTGAGGCAGTTCTCGCAGCGATGCCGGCATGCCGTCCAGCGCCTGCTGCCCCAGATCCTCGATCGCGCAGGCCACGGCATCGGCGCGGTCGCTGGCATGGAACACGCCGTTGACCGCCAGGCGCTGGTTGTTCAGGCCAAGCTCCTGCAGTTCGACCGAGGTGCGCGCGGCCTCTGCGATGGCGCCGCGGTCGGGCCGGGTCACCAGGACGACCGTGGTCTTCGCTGGGTCGCTCAGCGCGTCGAGCGCGGCCTTGAAGCGGACCTCCTGCATCTTCAGTCCCGAGTGCGGGCCGAGACACGAGGCACCGCGGTCGTTGCCATCCAGGAAGCCGGTCCAGGCCTTGGGCAGGCTGAGCAGGCGCAGCGTGTGCCCCGTCGGCGCCGTGTCGAAGACGATGTGATCCCAGTCTTGCGCGCCGTCGGCGAGCAGGGACGAAAACTCGTCGAACGAAGCGATCTCGGTGGTGCAGGCACCCGACAACTGCTCACGCACCGTCGACAGTTCCTCCGCAGTCGCGCCCGCCCCCATCTGCGCCAGCACACGCTGGCGGTACGACTCAGCGGCGTTGTCCGGGTCGATGTTGAGCACCGACAGGCCCGGCGCACCCGGCACCGGGACCGGCGAATTGCGCAACTCGATGCCGAGCATCTCGTCGAGGTTCGAGGCGGCATCGGTGCTGACCAGGAGCACATGCTTGCCGGCATCCGCGAGGCTCAGTGCGGCTGCGGTCGACAGCGAGGTCTTGCCGACCCCGCCTTTGCCCGTGAAGAACAGATGCCGTGTCGGGTGGGTCAAAAACCCGATGGCACCGGGCTTCAGCCAGGTCTGCACCTCCTCCCGCGAGGGAATGCCCCCGCTGTGCACGACCTTGCCATCGATCATGACGGCCGGTGTGGCCCGGACGCCTGCGCGCTGGATCTCCTCGCGGCGCTCGACCTTGACGATCTCGACTGCGACCCCGGATGCCAGAGCGGCCCGCTCGATCACGCCGATGGTGCTGTGGCACTTGCTGCAGCCCGATCCAAGAACCTTGATTTCCATCTCGATGTCCTCTTCTTGATTTCACTCACCGGCGAAATCGTTGTGCTGGGCGCGCGTGGCTCAACCCCTCAACATGCGCCCTATGCGTCCCGGGGTCTGTACGTCAGCGCACCGCCCTTCGTCTTGATCGGGTCCGGATCCGCTGCGTCGACGAACCGCAACAGCCGCAAGGCGTTGAGGACCACCAAAACGGTCGCGCCCTCGTGGATGAGCACGGCGATGCCCATGCTGGCCAGGCCGAACAGCGTGGCCGGAATGAGCAACGCCACGACCCCGAAGGCCGCCCAGAGGTTCTGCTGAATGACGGTGTGCGAAGCCCGGCTGAGGGCGATGGCGAACGGGAGTCGCGACAGATCGTCAGCCATCAGTGCCACGTCGGCCGTTTCCAGCGCCACGTCGGTCCCTGCGCCGCCCATGGCGATGCCGATCGTCGCGCGTGCCATGGCCGGCGCGTCGTTCACGCCGTCGCCGACCATCGCCACCATCTGCCTGTCCCGCATCAGCTCGTCGATGACCTTGAGCTTGTCCTCGGGCAGCAGGCCGGCCCGCACGTCGGTGATGCCGACGGATGCGGCGACGGCCCTCGCAACCTGCTCGTTGTCGCCTGTCAGCATCACGGTGCGGCGGATGCCGAACGATGCCAGCCGGGCGAACACCTCTCGCATGGCCGGCCGTGGTGTGTCCGCCAAGGCCAGCAGGCCGAGGAAGGTGCCGTCGGCGCGGACCAGCATGGTGGTCTTGCCGAGCGATTCGAGTCCGACCGCCTGCTCACGGACCGCGTCCGGAACCTCATCCTCGGCAAACAGCCGCAGGTTGCCGACGCTGACCTTTGCGGACGACACGACCGCGTGCATGCCCTTGCCCGTGACGGACTGAACCTCGGTCGCCGCGGGCCATTCCAGCTTGCGCAGACGCGCAGCCTGCACGACGGCCTCTGCCAGCGGGTGGCCACTGCGGCTCTCGACGCTGGCTGCGGTGGCCAGCAAACCGCCTTCATCGCCGTTCAGAGCCACCACGTCGGTGACGCTGGGCTTCCCGGTGGTGATGGTGCCGGTCTTGTCGAACGCGATCACCGACAGCGAGCGCAGGTTCTCCAGGTGAACGCCGCCCTTGATCAGCACGCCGCCCCGGGCGGCACGGGCCACGGCAGCCAGCACCGCCGAGGGCGTGGCGATGGCCAAGGCGCAGGGCGAAGCGGCCACCAGCACCGCCATCGCCCGGTAGAAGGATTCTGCAAAAGGGAAGCCCATCAGCGGTGGGACCGCGATGAGAGCCGCGACGCCGAGAAGCACCAGCGGCACGAAGATCTTCTCGAACTTCGTCACGAAGCGCTGGGTCGGCGACTTGTCGGTCTGCGCTTCGGCGACCAGCTGAACCATGCGGGCCAGTGAACTGTCCTTGGCCAGCTTGGAGACCTCCACGCGAAGCAGGCCCTCGCCGTTCACCGTCCCAGCGAAGACCAGCGAATCGGCCTCCTTGTCTACGGGCATCGATTCACCCGTGATGGCTGCCTGGTCGACGGCCGACCTGCCTTCGAGCACTCTGCCGTCGGCGGGAATGCGTTGCCCCGGCCTCACCAGCACCTGGTCGCCGCGCAGCAGGTTTTCTACCGGGATCTCGAGCTCGATGGCATCCCGCAGGGCCAGAGCCGTCTTCGGCGCCAGGTCCGCCAACGCTTCCATCGCGTGTCGGGCCCGGTCCATGGCCAGGTGCTCCAGCGCATGCCCCAGGCTGAACAGCACCAGCAACAGTGCGCCCTCGGCCCACTGACCCAAGGCGGCGGCACCCGCTGCAGCCACGATCATCAACACGTCAATGTCGAGCACCCGCTCGCGGATGCTCTGCCACGCATCGCGCATGGCGTAGTAGCCACCGATGGCGAGCGATGCAGCCAGAAGGCCCACGCTCACGACGTGCGCGTCATGCCGCAGACCCACGAGCCAGCCTGCGAGCAGCAGTGCGCCCGCAACCGCGCTCACGATCAACTCGCGGAACTCGACGTGCCAAGGCGCGTCGTGATGCGCCTCGAGGACACCGTAGCCGAGCGCTTGGAGGCGCTGGACGATGGCCTTGCGCGACACCTTGTCGGTGTCGTATTCCAGACGCATGCGCTCGGCGGCGTAGCTGACCGAGGCTTCGAGAACGCCCTCCAGTCGGCCGAGGGCGTGCTCGATGACCGTGGCGCAGGTCGCGCAGTCCATGCCGTCGATGCGCATCAGCTCGTGCTGGTAGCGCCCGCTCAGCTCAGCGCCAGCCGCCTCCGCCATGCTGCGCACTTGCGGCATGGCCGTGCTCGCCGGGTCGTAGTGCAGGCACAGGAAAGGCTTGCCATCCTGCTGAACGACATGCACCTTCTCCAGGCCTTGAGCCTGCAGGTTGTCGGTCAGACGCTGGATGCAGGAGTCCCGCTCGTCCGGAACCCCCGGCAGGATGAGAGCCAACTGCAGCGCGAGCTTTTCAGTCATTGAGCATCATGCGCTTCGCATGACCGGGCAGCCGTCGGACGGCTTGATGCATCGCAAGCGCGTCGCCTTCAGGCTGCGCTTGCCTGTCCACCATGGCGTCGTCAGCGTGCGATGGAGCGGCAGCCGACGAACGGTCGGTGGGGCGGACCTCGCGCGTCGCGGGAAGTTCGACCCTTGCGTTCATCGCACGTCTCAGGCCAAGAGCCATTGCTCGACCTTTCCGCGACTCGGCACGCCGCCGGCATGAACGACCTTGCCGTCGATGACCACGGCCGGTGTGGACATCACGCCGTAGCTCATGATGTCACGCATCTCCTCGACCTTGCTGAGCGTCACCGTCACGCCTTTGTCCTTCGCGGCCTGCTCGATCAGCGCGACCGTGTTCTTGCAGTTGGCGCAGCCGCTGCCGAGTACCTTGATGTCCATGTGAATCTCCGTGAGTTGCGGTAGTGGGAAGAAGACGGGAGCTGGTGCCTTCAGAGCACCAGGTTGAAGACGTAGCCCACGATCAGGATGCCGGTGGCGACCACGCCAACGAAGGTGGCGATCAGGCGCAGCTTCAGCACCTTGCGCAGGATGATCATCTCGGGCAGCGACAGCGCGATCACGCTCATCATGAACGCCAGCACGGTGCCCAGCGCCGCGCCCTTGGCCAGCAGCGCCTGCACGATGGGGATGATGCCGGCG
>WBZS01000875.1_pt1 | contig 29140 bp, 24 predicted proteins | sample 5204201 | NCBI WGS metagenome assembly WBZS01 (sample SAMN12344357, study PRJNA552823) | activated sludge metagenome | biome: Activated sludge suspended growth; feature: Nitrification reactor; material: Wastewater; isolation source: activated sludge from nitrification reactor of wastewater... | reverse complement strand
ATTGAAACGAATTGGCACGAACGATCCCCATTCGTGAGAATTCGTATCAATTCGTGAAATTCGTGGCAAAACGCGTGCTGTTGCACTTTAGATGCGTTAGCCCTGAGGGCAATCGCATCCAATTTCGCCGCGCATTTCTTGCCGCGGATTGCGCGGATGATGCGGATTGGGAAAACACCAAACCCATCGACAAAATCAGGCCTGGACTGGTTTTGAAGCGATTGCCCTGGCCGTTTGAGGGTGCGACAGCGGGTGGGCCCTGTCAGGATTGGACCAGCAGATCGATTACGTCGCGCGTCAGGCGCACCTCAAGAGCATATACACCGGATGCGTCGCTGACCAGTTCGGGGAGCGAGACCAGGGCCTCGGGTTGGGTTTCGAGCTCGCGCAAGGCGTTATGGGCGGCTTCGCGAATGCGACGATGCGCGGAGCGGTGCTCGGAGATCACACAACCGGTTTGTTCGAAGGCCACGGCGGACAACCAGTCGGCCACAGCCTGAGCCTCGCGCGCGATGGGCGATTCGAGCCGGTTCGCCGGGGCGTCCTTGGGTGAAGGCTCCGGTGCGATTTCAGACTGCGCGACCTTCCGTTGCCACTTCAGGTACTCGGCGTACAGAAGGACTGCGATCAGGGCCAGGATTGCAATTGCGGCCAGGATGAATTGAGTCACGCTACTCCAAATGTCGACTATTACAGTAGCAATTCCTGCGCGACGAGTCAATGGCCCGGCTCTACAGCCGCTCTGAGCGTTTGCTCGATGTCCTGACGCGCGAGGGGATCGCGCTCTCGGTCGAGCGCTGCGCGGAGTTCGGGCGTTGCGCCATGCGTCAGGCGGGTCAAAGCCCAGGCGGCGTGGCTGCGAACGAGCGGCGAGCTATCGCTCAAGAGACCGGTCAGGATCGGGGCCAGGTCGGGCAGCCCACTATTGCCGGTTGCGACGCAGGCGTTGCGCACGAGCCGATCACGCCCGACGCGGGCCAGCGGCGTGTCCGCAAAACGGCGCGCGAAGGCGGCCGCGTCGAGCGCCAAGAGGCCGCTGAGGCGCGGGGCTGCGCGTTCGAGATCCACGAGCTTGAGCGCGGGCTCCAGGGTCTCGACCGCGAAACGATTCCAGGGACAGGCGGTCTGGCAGTCGTCGCATCCAAAAATCCAGTTGCCCAGCAGCGGTCGCAGCTCGCGGTCGATGGATCCTTTTTGCTCGATCGTGAGCGCGCTGATGCAGCGGCGTGCATCGAGCACATACGGTTCGACAAAGGCGTCGGTCGGGCAGGCGTTCAGGCAGCGCGTGCAGGAGCCGCAACGAGTCGCCGGCCCCGGCTGATCGTATCGGTCGAAAGTTGCGTCGAGCACGATCTCGCCCAGGAAGAAGCAACTGCCGCGCTGGGGATGGATGAGCAACGTGTTCTTGCCGATGAACCCCAACCCGGCCTGGTGCGCGTGATCGCGCTCGAGCACGGCGCCGGTGTCGACGTAGGCGCGCCAGCGCAGGGCACCGTGGTCCGCGGTCAACCAGGCGGCCAGCGCTTCCAGGCGCGGCAGCATCACGTCATGGTAGTCGCCGCCCCAGGCGTACTGCGCGATCCGACCGCGAGCAGGGTCGCGCAAGAGCTCGGCGGGCAGAGCGGCCTGCCGGTAGTCGAGCGCGACCAGGATCATCGATTGGGCGCCCGGCAAGATGTGATTGAGATCGCGGCGGCGCGCGACGCGATCGGGGCGCGCCATGTAGTCTAGCGACCCATGCAGGCCTTGCTCGATCCAACGCAGATACGCGTCGAGGTGCGGCGCCGGGCGAGCCGCCGTGATGCCGCACAGGTTGAAGCCGAGCTCGTGCGCTCGCGTCTTGACGGCTTGAGCCGTAACCGTCGTCATGCGGACATGGTAGCAGCAACCGGGCCGGTTGGTTAACGTTGGCTTGCGTGGGTCAGAGTTGTCGGTCTCGAATTCCAGGCCGATCGCGCGCATTTGGATTTTAGGTACGAACGTAATCTTGAGCCGAAGGAACAACCGGCGTACTCTGTTGCCAGAAACCGGAAGCATGAATGAAGCGCAACGAGCCGGACCACCCTGAGCGTTGCGCAAAACAGGACGACGCGCGGCCCAGGCCAGGGCCGTCTCGTCTCAACCCTGAATGTGCCGTGGAGGGCAACATGAAGACCATCACCTGGGCAATCCTTTTTATCGTCGTCGCGATCCTCCAGTCCCCGAGCCTGTCGGCCGTGAACTGGGGCGGTTGAGACGCACGCACTTCGCAGCTGCCCCGCACGGGGTCGCCGACAGGCGGCCCCGTTCTCTTTCGGGTGCCTGACTGCCGCGCCGGCCCGGCCGCGCCGGTTGGCTAACGTTGGCGAGGGTGGGTCAGAGTTGTTGGGCCCACGAGTGAGCCTTACCACCCAGGACTGGATTTTTGGTACGAACGTAATCTTGAGATGAGAGGAAGAGTGTCGTATCTTCTTGTCATCACCGGTTGATGCAATTGAAGAGGCGCAGCGCCAAAGGACCACCCTAAGCTCAGCGCCACCAACGGAAAGCGCCAGACCTGCTCCGCGCGGCGGGTCAGACGCTCCAACAGCACCACTCTGCCGTGGAGGGCAACCATGAACACGATTACCTGGACTATCACCTGGTAAGTGAACGGGTTAGGCCAATTTGGGAGACCGATCAGGGTTTTGTGGGAACTCCAAAGTCGGTCAACCAAAAGCCGCTGAGCCAAAAGAGCCGGCTGAAGGGTTTTGTGGGAACTCTGAGGCCGGCTCCAGATAACGACCCAGGCGCGGTGCCCGACTCTCTGTCAGGCACTGTGCGTTTCCCCGACAAGCCATTGCGCAATTCGATCGAGCTGCAAACGTGAACACCCGGCGCATCCCTTTCTGGTCGGTCTTGAGTGCCAACGCCATCTCACAGCTGGGCAACCAGATGGCGCTGGTGGCCATCCCGTGGTTCGTGCTGCAAACCACGAAAAGCGCCCTGTCGACCTCGCTGGTGCTTGTGTTCACGGCCATCCCGATGATCATCGCGTTCTTCCTCGGCGGCGCTCTGGTCGACCGCTTTGGAGCCAAGCGGATGAGCGTGCTGGCCGACGTGATGAGTTTTGCGTCGGTTGCGGCCATGCCTGTGCTGTTCGCCATGAACGGGTTGTCGCTCCCGGTGCTCCTGACGCTTGTTGCGCTGGGCGCGCTGCTGGACGCGCCGGGCAACACCGCGCGCGACGCCCTGATGCCCGAGCTGATCGAGCGTTCCGGCTACACACCGCAGCGCGCCAACGCCCTGATCGTCGGCGTTCTGCGCGGCGCCACGCTGGCCGGCCCCGTGCTGGGCGGCGTGCTGGTGTCGATGCTCGGCGTCACCACCGTGATCTGGATCAACTCGGCGACGTTCGTGATCTCGGCCGCGATCGTGGCTCTGACCGTGCCGGGCCTCAAGCCGGCGGTTCAGGTGAGCGGGCTGTCCGGCTCCGACCTCACGGCCGGCATCCGGCACATCTGGCGCGATCGCGTCCTGCGCGACCTCTTCGCGATGCAGATCGCCAACGAGTTGCTCGGCGACGCCCTGGTGCTCGTGGCGCTGCCCATTCTGGCCGGGCTCATCTCCGGACAGGCGACGGGCTTCGGCATGATGTCGAGCCTGTTCGGGTTCGGCGCGCTCTCGGGGGTCACGGCCTACGGTCTGTGGCACAAGCGCTTTGACCCGGCCAGCATCCTCGGCGCCGGGTTCCTGCTTGTGGCGGGCGGCGTGGCCGGCCTGGTGCTGACGGTCGTCACCGGGGTCGGTCTCTTCGGCGCCCTGATCTCGGCCTATCTCTTTGGGTTGGGCATCGGGCCGCTGCGGCCGTTGCTGGCCACCATTTATCAGCAACGCACCCCGGCCTCGTTACGCGGGCGGGTTTTCGGCACACGCGGCGCGCTCACCACGATGGCCGTCCCCGTCGGCGGCGTGCTGGTCGGCGCCGCGATCGACCAGCTCGGCCTGGCGGCCACGCTCGGCGTCATGTCGGGCGGCTTCGGCCTGATCGCGCTCCTGGTCGTCCTGACCCCGGCGTTGCGCTCGATGGACGTGCGCGCGCCCGTGGCTGAGCCGGCCGGCGACTGACCTCCGTTCATCCATCAGGAAAAGAGCAGGGGCAGCCGTGATTTGGCTGCCCCTGCTCTTTTCTTTACATGATAAATAAGACCATCTCTGTTGACAATAGAGGCAAGATCGGGAAGAATCCGCCACACGCTCGCGGAGAGCGGTCTCCCCCATCCATCGCACCGCGGCGCCATCGACCCGTCTGCACTCAGGAGGTGAAGCATGAATACGGCACGAGCCCTCTCGTTGGGATTGGCGCTGTCGCTCTTGACGGCCGCCTGTGCGCCGGCCACACCGGCCCCGGTCGCCGGCGGGCCGCGCGCCTCCGTCGGTGACGGCGAAGGCGCGGTCTCGATCGTGGCCTGGGCCGGGTACGTTGAGCGCGGCGAGACCGACCCGGCCTATGACTGGGTGACTCAGTTCGAGAAGGACACGGGCTGCAAAGTCGAGGTCAAGACGGCCAACACCTCCGACGAAATGGTCGCGCTGATGAACGAGGGCGGCTTCGACCTGGTGACCGCCTCCGGCGACGCGTCGCTGCGCCTGATCGCCGGCGGGCGCGTGCAGGAGATCAACACCAGCCTGATCGCGGATTGGGGCACGGTCGACGATCGGCTCAAGGACGCGCCCTGGCACACCGTCGACGGCAAGCACTACGGCGTGCCGTATCAGTGGGGGCCGAACGTGTTGATGTACAACACCGACGTCTTCGCCGAGGCCCCGACGAGCTGGAACGTGGTGTTCGAAGAACAGACGCTGCCCGACGGCAAGTCGAACAAGGGGCGCGTGCAGGCCTACGACGGTCCGATCCACATCGCCGACGCCGCCAACTACCTGATGGCGACGAAGCCCGAGCTGGGCATCAAGGATCCCTACGCGCTGACCCGCGACCAGTTCAACGCCGCGCTCGACCTGCTGCGCGCGCAGCGTCTGCTCGTCAGCCGCTACTGGCACGATGCCTTTGTGCAGATCGAGGACTTCAAGACCGAGGGCGTGGTGGCCTCCGGCTCGTGGCCGTTCCAGGTCAACCTGCTGGCCTTCGAGGGCGCGCCGGTCGCCAGCACCATCCCGGCCGAGGGCGCCACGGGCTGGGCCGACACGACCATGATGCACATCGACGCCCCGCACCCCAACTGCGCCTACAAATGGCTGAACTGGTCGCTCAACCCCAAACTCCAGGGCGACCTGGCGGCGTGGTTCGGCTCGGTGCCCTCGGTGCCGGCGGCCTGCACGGGCAACGCCCTGCTGACCGATGCGGGCTGCAAGACCAACGGCTACGAGGACTTCGCCAAGATTAAGTTCTGGCGCACGCCGACCGCCGACTGCGGCAACGGCTCCAAGGATTGCGTGCCTTACTACGAATGGGTGACGCAGTACGTGGCCGTCATCGGCGGACGATAAGGTAACTTAAATCACCGAGGTGAGCCGTCGGTCGAGGCTCCAGCCCGACCGGTGGCTCACCTCATTGATTTGCGCTCTATTCTATGGACGCCATCGAATTCCACTCCGTCGTTCGCCATTTCGGGAGCGTGAAAGCGGTCGACGGAGTCGATCTGGCGATCGCGCACGGCGAGTTCTTCGCCATGCTCGGCCCCTCGGGTTCGGGCAAGACGACATGCCTGCGCATGATCGCGGGCTTCGATCATCCGACTTCGGGGCGGATCGCGCTGTATGGCCAGGACGTCACCGCGCTGGCGCCGTACCAGCGCGACGTCAACACCGTCTTTCAAGACTACGCGCTCTTCCCGCATATGACCGTGGCCGAGAACATCGGCTATGGGCTGATGATCCGCAAGGTGGACGTCGTTGAGCGCCGCCGCCGCGTCGACGAGATGCTCGAGCTGGTGCGCTTGCCCGGCTTTGGGGGACGCAAGCCCGCGCAGCTCTCGGGCGGCCAGCGCCAGCGTGTGGCCCTGGCCCGTGCGCTGATCAACCATCCCAAGGTGCTTCTGCTCGACGAGCCGCTTGGCGCGCTCGACCTCAAGCTGCGCCAGGAGATGCAGGTCGAGCTCAAGACCATCCAGCAGCAGGTCGGCATCACGTTCGTGTTCGTCACCCACGATCAGGAGGAGGCGCTCACCATGAGCGACCGCCTGGCCGTCTTCAACCACGGCCGGATCGAGCAGATCGGCACGCCGGCCGAGGTCTACGAGAAGCCGGCGACCGCGTTCGTCGCCGGCTTCGTCGGCATCTCGAACTTGATCGACGGCCCGGCCGCACAGGCGCTGACGGGCCAGGCCGGCACGTTCACGGTCCGCCCGGAAAAGATCCACATCGGCGCGGCCGATAGCGTGGCGCCGCTCGACGCGTGCACGGCCGACGGTGTCGTGCGTGACGTGGTCTATCTGGGCCTGAACACGCGCTACCGCGTGGCGCTCGACCTCGGGCCCGAGCTGACCGTGATCGAACAGAACCTGCGAGTCACGTCGATGGACGTGCTGGCGGCGAAGGGCCGGCGTGTGCGGTTGAGCTGGGACCGCGCGCACAATCATCGTCTGGCTGGCGAGGCGGCATGACCCGGATCTCGTCGGTCCTCACGCGCTACCCGATCTTCACCACGCTGTTGTTGCTGGCGCTGCCGCTGGCCTGGCTCGGCGTGGTGTATCTGGGCTCGCTGGTCGCGCTGCTCGTGCAGGGCTTCTTCTCGATCGACGCCTTCACCGGCCAGGTTCTGCGCATCTTCACGCTCGGCACGTACGCGCAGCTGGCCGAGCCCGCCAACCTCGACATCTTCGCGCGCACCGCAGGCATGGCGGTCACCGTGACGCTGGCCAGCGCGCTGCTGGCGTTCCCGCTGGCCTATTACATGGCCCGTTATGCGCGCGGTCGGCAAAGGGCGCTGCTGTATCTGGCCGTCGTCCTGCCGCTCTGGTCGAGCTACATCGTGCGCGTGTACGCGTGGAAGACGCTCCTGGCGCGCGAGGGCATCCTGACCTGGGGGTTGAGCCAGATCGGGCTGAACGGCCTGCTCGACGCGGTGTTGACGGTGCCCGGGCTGGGGGGCTCGTCGCTGTCGACGTCGCCGATCGGCATGTTCCTGGTCTTCGTCTATGTCTGGCTGCCGTACATGATCCTGCCGATCCAGGCCGCGCTCGAGCGGGTCCCGACGTCGCTGCTCGACGCGTCGGCCGACCTCGGCGCACGGCCGGTGACGACCTTCCGCACGGTGACGTTGCCGCTGGCGCTGCCGGGCCTGATCGCGGGCTCGATCTTCACCTTCTCGCTCACGCTGGGCGACTTCATCATCCCGCAGATCATCGGCGACTCGAGCTACTTCATCGGCATGGCGGTGTTGCGCCAGCAGGGGACGGCCGGCAACATCCCGCTGGCTGCGGCGATGACCGCGGTGCCGATGCTGATCATGGGCGTGTATCTGCTCATCGCACGGCGGATGGGGGCCTTCGAAGCGCTATGAACGACAAACGCGCGCCCTGGCCGCTGACGACCGCCGCGATCGCGGTGCTGATCTTCCTGCACTTCCCGTTGCTCGTGATCGTGCTTTACGCCTTCACGACTGAGGAGGCCGCGTTCACGTTCCCGCCGCCCGGGTTGACGCTGGCCTGGTTCCCGGTGGCGCTGGCGCGCCCGGATCTGTGGCAGGCATTGGGGCTTTCGCTGCAGGTCGCGGCGGTGTCGACCTCGCTGGCGCTGGTGCTGGGTGTGCTGGCCGCGCTGGCCGTCAACCGGCGTTTCTTCGGCCGCGACGCGATCACGTTCCTGGTCGTGCTGCCGATCGCGTTGCCCGGCATCGTCACCGGCATCGCGCTGCGCTCGGCGCTCAATCTGATGGACCTCGGGTTCAGTTTTTGGACGATCGTCATCGGGCACGCGACGTTCTGCATCGTCACGGTCTACAACAACGTCTCGGCCCGGCTCCGGCGCACCGGCGCCTCGCAGATCGAGGCCTCGATGGACCTGGGCGCCGACCTCTTTCAGACCTTCCGTTACATCCTGCTTCCCGCCATCGCCACGGCGCTCCTGGCCGGCGGCATGCTGGCTTTCGCGCTCTCGTTCGACGAAGTGATCGTCACCACCTTTACGGCCGGGCAGCAGGATACGCTACCGATCTGGATCCTCGAACAACTCACACGCCCGCGCGACCGGCCGGTCACCAACGTCACGGCCTTGCTCGTCATCGCGGTGACCAGCGTGCCGATCCTCTTCGCGCACTGGCTCAGCCAGCGATCTGAGGAGTAAGAAACCCAAAAACGAACACAGGGCCGGGGCTTTGCCCCGGCCCTGTGTTCGTTTTTGGGTCACTGTCACTCAGGCGCTCTTGACTAACGCACGTTCGAACATGCCGAGCGCGTCTTTGGCCTGGCCTTCGTTGATCACCAGCGGCGGGATCCAGCGGATGATGTTGTCGTAGGTGCCGCAGGTGAGCAGCATCAGGCCCTCGGCCAGGGCCGCCTTGGCCACGGCCTTGGAGCGCTCGGTCCACGGCTCGCCGTTGGGCGTGGTGAACTCGGTGCCGATCATCAGGCCGAGCCCGCGCACGTCGCCGATCTCAGGGTGCTCCTCCTGCAGCTTGCGCAGCCCGGCCGTCAGCACCTCGCCCTGCTTCGCGGCGTTCTCGACCAGGCCCTCCTCGCGCATGGCCGCGATCGTGGCCACGCCGGCCGCGCAGGCCACGGCGTTGCCGCCGTACGTGCCGCCGTGGGAGCCGGTCGGCCAGTGGCGCATCAGCTCGGCCGAGGCCGCCAGGCTCGAGAGCGGCAGGCCGGAGGCGATGCCCTTGGCCATGGTCACGATGTCGGGTTGGATGCCGAAGTGCTCGAAACCGAACCATTTGCCGGTGCGCCCGAAGCCCGACTGGACCTCATCCGCGATCAGCAGGATGCCGTGCTCCTTGCAGAGCGCGGCCAGCTCGCGCATGAAGCGCGCCGGCGGCGGAACGTAGCCGCCTTCGCCGAGGACGGGTTCGATGATCATGGCCGCGGTCTCGCTCGGCGCGGTCTGGCTCTTGAGCAGGAGCTTCAACTCCTTGAGGCAGAAATCGGTCGTCGTCTCCTCGTCCCACCCGTATTTGTACGCGTAGGGGTAGGGCGCGACGTAGATCCCGGGCACGAGCGGTTGATGGCCGGCGCGGTAGATCGTCTTCGAGGTCGTCATCGCCATCGTCAGGTGCGTGCGGCCGTGGAACGAGCCGCTGAAGACGATGATGTTCTGGCGTTTGGTGGCCTGTTTGGCGAGTTTGACCGCGGCCTCCGTGATCTCGGCACCGGAGTTTGAGAAGAAGAAGGTGTCGAGGTGCGCCGGCAGCAGTGTGCGCAGCGACTCGGTCAGCTCGATCAGAGGCTTGTGGTAGACGATGTTGACCTGCGCGTGCAGGATCTTGGCGGCCTGCTCTTGAACGGCCGCGACCACGCGCGGGTGAGCGTGGCCGGTGTTGGTGACGCCGATACCGCTTGTGAAGTCGAGCAGCTTACGGCCGTCGACCGTATGCAAATAGGCGCCTTGGCCGTGCGAGACGATGAGGCTTTCGGGGATAGCTCGGCCCCAAACGGGCGAGATGTGGGACAGGTCGTAGGGTGCGGAGGCGATGTCGGGCATAGCTGATCCGCGGCCTGAACCGACCGCGGATCAGATTATAGCCCGGGTAACTGGGCAATCGCGCAAAAAGACGGGGCGGCACACTCATGCGACGGCGCATCGGAAGATGACCTACGTTTCCGGGAGGGTCGGATTGGCCTGGTGCGCGTCACTCACGCGAAGCAGACCGGGTCTCCCAGACCACGGCGACGGCGAACACGAGGCTGCCAACGATCATCAAGGTGCTTTGCAGGTCCATGCGCGTCTCCACCGGATAGCCCGATTGTGAAACAGATCACGTAGTCAGTGCGATGGCTTTGGGTTGGACGAGTTGGGGGGGCGGCCCTCACCCCGGCCCTCTCCCAGACGACGCCACAAGGGAGCTGTTACTTCGATTTGCTCAGGCGTCGTCTGGGAGAGGGAGTTGAGTCGACGTTGCTGCGTGGGAGCGTGTGGCGCAGATCGCGCGTCGTGCCCGTCCCGGCCGACGCCACAGGGGAGCTGTCACTTCGATTTGCTCAGGCGTCGTCTGGGAGAGGGAGTTGAGTCGGCGTTGCCGCGTGGGGGCGTGCGGCGCAGATCGCGCGTCGTGCCCGTCCCGGCCGACGCCACGGGTGGGCTTCTCTATGGCTGAATTGCGAAGGAGGAACACTATTGCAACTCCCGGCGACTCGCCTGCCGCGTCTGTGATTTCGGATATCGACTAGTCGGAGCGCTGTCGTTGGAAGGGGAGTTGGAGCTTGTCAGCTGTACGGGCGATGACCTGCACGCGCTGTGCGGTCGGTCGGTTGGATCGATCGAGATGCCTAAGCACAAGCCGGGTTTGGTGGAAGTGCGATGGGGTCGGCTCAGACACCTCTGGCGTGAGGCTCCCCTCCCGGAAACGCGCAAGGCGCATTGGCCCGCAGGGCTGCGGGTGCGCGTTTCCGGGAGGGGACGGGGGTGGGTGCCCTCGCAGCCTCAGCCGCGGCCGCGTTTGAAGAACGTCGACGCGGTCCCTAACAACCCAAACACCACCGACAGCCCGCCATCCTTCATCTCGGCCTCGATGAAGCGCGGTGCCGCGATCTTGACGGCGTCCAACAGCCCCACGCTGTTGCGGTCGACGGTCCTGAGCGTGTAGTACAGGAAGTCGCCGGCGAGCACGGCCACGATGGTCAACACGGCCGCCACGACCAGGATCCCGATGCGCACCACCGGGTTGGCATTGCCCATCGGCCAGAGCATGGCGCCGCCGACGATGATGCCCGCGATGACGGCGGCATATAGGAAGACCTGGTTGGTTGCAGCGGCCAGGAGGCCCGAGGCGATCGCGACCGCGACTGTGGCCACGGCACCCAGGAGCAGGGAGAGCGCCAATTGGCCTGTCAGGACGCTGAGGGCCGTCGTTGGCGAGCCCGACTCCGAGACCAGCGGCGTGCTTGCAGGTGGAAGGCTCATGCGCGGATCCCTTCGCTAGACCGACGAACCGCCGCGGCCGACGGCCAGGCGCTTGTAGGCCGCGACCACGGCCACGGTGATGACGGCGCCCAGCACGGCCTCAAAGAGCACCTGCGGAACCACAGCCGGGATGACGGTGGCCGGCAAGACGCCGAACGAAATCGCGAATCCGAGCACGAACGCGGTGTTGGCCAGTGCGCCGACCGCGCCGGCCGCGGCCAGAGCCGCGATCTCGTTCAACCCTTTGAGCGCGCGATAGACCAGCCAGGCCGCCACGCCGATCGTCAGCCGCGAGATGAAGAGGGTCAGGATCGCGGCGATCGGGTTCGGCCACTGGAAGAGCGCGACGAAACGGGTGTACGAGTCAAAGGCGAACACCAGGTTGATGATCAGGCCCACGACCGGCCCGCCGAGCACGGCCCCGATAATCGCCGGCACGTGCATGATCGTGGCCTGATCGGTCACGTTGGGCACCGGGAAATAGCCGAGGCCGGTAAGCGACAGCACAAGCGCGACGGCCAGCAACACCCCGGCCAGCACGATGTTGCGCGTGCTGAGCGGTCCCTCGTTGGACGATTGCAGTGACATGATGCCTCCTGTGTGCGGTCGCGGCGGCTGAAGCCGCTGCGGACCGAGGTCGAAGTCGGCCTGCGCCGGCTTCATCAATAAAGCTTCAGACCGGCGCAAGCCGGCTTCGCTATTTAGCCGCAGCGGCTTCAGCCGCCGCCCAGATCGCGCAGGGCAGGGATACCGGCCAACCCTTCTGCCTCGTTGACGCCGCTCAGGATCGCATCCGCCACGACTTCGGCGGCCAGCGCGCCGACCAGGTTGATGTCGGATTGTATCGATCCGCACGACAACGCAAAGACCGTATCGCCGTCGACCATCAGGTGCACGGGGTTGATCGCTCGGGCGAGCCCGTCGTGGCCCATCTGCGCCACCTTCGTGCACTCCGGCTTCGTCAGGCGCGCGTTGGTCGCCACGACGACCAGAGTCGTGTTTGACGTCGGGTTCTCGGCCATGTTCGCGATCGAGCGGCGCATCTCGTCCTCCTGCAACGACAGCCAATCGACGAACGCCCCGGTGCGCGGGTGGCGCATGCCGGCCAGCACCTTGCCCGAGCGGGGATCGACCACGTTGCCGACGGCGTTGACCGCGGCCAGCGCCGCCACACGCAGCCCGTTCGGGCCCTCGCGCAGGGCAGACCCAAGACCACCCTTGGTTGCCAGGTTAAACCCCAAACTCTTTCCGACGGTGCACCCGGTTCCGGCCCCGACATTGCCCAACGGCACCGGCGCGTCGCTGGCCGCCTCGCAGGCCGCGTAGCCGTCGGCCGCGGTCGGCCGGATTTTCGCTGTCGCGATGCCGAGATCGAACAGGATCGCGCTTGGCACGAGCGGCACGCGCGCCAGCCCGACCTCGAGGCCGATGCCGTGTTCCTCACACCAGCGCATGACGCCGTCGGCCGCGGCCAGGCCGAAGGCGCTGCCGCCGGCGAGACAGATCGCGTGCACGCGCTCGACCAAAGCCGTCGGGCTGAGCAGATGCGTCTCGCGCGTCCCCGGCGCCGAGCCGCGCACATCCACGCCGGCCACCGCGCCGCCCTCCGGGCAGAGCACCACCGTGCACCCCGTCGCGGCTTCGAGGTTCGTGGCGTGCCCGACGCGGATGCCCGGGATGGCAGTCAGGGTTGTGTTGGACATAGATACCTCATGGGCTATTGCTGATTGATGATTTCTGATTGCCGATTGTGGGCCAATCAGAAATCATCAATCAGCAATCCCCAGATACCGAATGGCTGCAAGCACATAGAGTCGGGCCGCCACCCTGATCTCCTCTACGCTGACCCACTCGTCGATGTGGTGCGGGATGTGGATGTCGCCGGGCCCGCAGGTGACGATCGGGATGCCCTTGCGCGCATTGAGGATGGTGCCATCGGTGCTGCCGGGCACGCCGCCGTAGACCGGCCCGGCGCCCGTAAGCGCCATGACGCTGCCGGCCAGCGCCTGCACGATCGGCTCGCCACGGTCGGTGGCGGTGGGCGCGCGCACCTCGAGGACCTGACAGGTGTAGCTCAGACGCGCGTCGACGGCCACGGCCGCGCGGAGCAGGGTCTCGACCGCGGCGGTCAGCGCATCCGCGTCCTGGCCGGGGATCAGGCGAAAGTCGAGCACGCACTCGGCCGCGCCCGGCATGACGTTGTTCTGCGGCTCGCCCGCGCCGCGCGGCGGGGATTGAACGATGGTCGGCGTGATCGAAGGCTGGCCCAGAAACTCGTGGCGGCCGTGCCTGACGATCTCGCGTTCCTGCAGAGCGAAAACGCCTTGCAGAAACGCGGCCATGGGGTACATGGCGTTGACCCCGGTCAGCGGCATCGCACCGTGCGCCATCACGCCCGAGATCACGACCTTGATCCACATGACGCCCTTCTGGGCGATGCACAGGTGATTCTCTTCAGGCTCACACACGATCGCGGCCGTGATGCGATCGGCCCAGCCGCGCTCGACGAAGTGCTTGATGCCCAGCATCCGGCCTTCTTCGTCGCAGACCGCGCCGAGCACGATATCGCCTCCGAGCGCCAGCCCCGACTCCTTGAGGGCCTTGAGCGCGACCAGCGCGCACACCAGCCCGGCCTTCATGTCGTTGGCGCCGCGCCCGAAGATCTTGCCGTCGCGCAACGTCGCGCTGAAGGGCGGATCCGTCCACAGCGCCGGGTCGCCTTCGGTGACGACGTCGGTGTGGCCCTCGAACATGAGGGCGCGGGCGCCGACTTGCGGGCGCGTGCCGCGCAGCCATGCCACGACGTTTGGCCGGCCGGGCACAACCTCTTCGACGTGGGTCTCGAGCCCGATCGTGCGACAGCGCTCGGCCACCCAGGCCGCCGCCGCCGCTTCGCCTTCGCCGGTCTCGGGTTTCCACACGCTCGGGATGCAGGTCAGCGCCTGCACCCAGGCGATCAACTCGGCGTCATCGATCCGATCGAGCACGGCTTGTTCGGCAGAGGTGATCATGGCCCTTCCCTTGGGAGAATCAGCTCCCTGTTGCGCTGACGCGCACGTCCGTTTCGGTCGCTGATCGGTTGCACGATCCGTTGTCGGCCGTGAGTGGGCCTTGCCAGTGCGGCGCTGGCCACGACCCACTGGGCGGCGACAAGCGCGCCCTTACGAGCGCGCCACCGGGTCTCAGCGGGACACAGGCCTCCCACCGTTTCTCACCGCCTGTTTGGGCGCCGCCCATCCATGACATCGGGCCCTACATCCGTATTCGGCCTCCGGGGGCCGACGCAGGCCGGCCTCGCCGCAAGTTCGCAGCGGCCTCAGCCTCCGGCCCACAGCGCCCACAGCGCCGGCACCGACGGCCAGGGCGCGAACAACAGCAACGCGCTGACCGTCAGCCCAATGACCAGCACGAGCCAGTCGATCGGGCGCGCGTGGTATTGCATGTATCGGTTGTGGCGGGCGCCGCCGACGTAGCCGCGCGCCTCCATGGCGAGCACCAGGTCCTCACCGCGCCGCAACGCGGTCAGGAAGAGCGGCACGATCAGGGGCAGGCGGGTGCGCGCGGCGCGATCCGGCCGCCAATCGGCGCGCAACCCGACCTCGCCCAGGCGGCTGGCCTGCGCCTTCATCACGCGTTCGAGTTCCTCGGCCAGCGTCGGCACGAAGCGCAGCGCGATCGTGGCCGTCAGGGCCAGCTCGCGCACCGGCACGCCGATGCGCTGGAACGGGCCGAAGACGCTCTCGATCGCGTGCGTCAACTCGGTCGTGCTCATCACCATCGTCAGCAGGCTGGTGAGGAAGATGAAGGCCACGACGCGCACGGCGCCGACGGCGATGGCCATCAGCGACGCGTCGGTGATGCGCACGATCCACCAGGAGAAGTACGTCACCGTGCCGGGGGTGGATTGGCCGCGAAACAGGATCTGGAGCACGATCAACAGCACCAGCACCGGCAACGCCGGCTTGATCCCGCTCAGGACGTAGCTCAACGGGATCCGCCCGGCGGCGGCGATGGCGAAGATCAGGGCAAGCGCCAACACCGACGGCACCCCGGTGAAGATCAGACCGAGCGCCACATACAGCGCCAGGAAGACGACCAGCTTGATGCGCGGATCGAGTCGATGTACCCACGACCCGGTGGGGATGTACTGCCCGACCGTGATGTTGCGCGAGAGCTCGAAATCCATGGCCTTATCCCAGCACCCGCGTGACGGCTTCGTCGACGCTCAGCACCGGCGGCGCTTCAGGGCCGTCGAGCAGTTGAAACGCGCGCGTAATCGCCGGCACGCCCAGGCGCAGGCTCGCCAACACCTGCGGCTGCGCGAACAACTCGCGCGGCGTGCCGGTGAGCGCGACGCGTCCGCCGGCGATCACGACCAGCCGATCGACCGCGGCCGCCAGTTCCTCCATGTTGTGCGAGATCACGACCACGGTCAGCCCGCGGGCATGTAAACCGCGGATCAGGCCCCAGATCTGCTCGCGTCCGGCCGGGTCGAGCCCGGCGGTCGGCTCGTCGAGCACCAGCACCTCGGGCTCGAGCGCCAGCACGCCGGCCAGCGCGACGCGACGCATCTGCCCGCCGCTCAGCGCGAAGGTGATTCGATCCTTGAACTGCTCGAACGGAAGCCCGACCGACTCCATCGCGACGCGGACGCGCTCCCGCACCTGGTCCTTGGGCAACTTGAGGTTGCGCGGGCCGAAGGCAACGTCGTCGCCGACGTACTGCTCGAACAGCTGAGCCTCCGGCGCCTGGAAGACCAGGCCGACCTTGCGCCGCACGGCCATCACGTCGAGGTCCGGCGCGCCGAGATCGTGCCCGAGCGCCACCACGCTCCCGGCGTGCGGTCGGAGCAGGGCATTGAAGTGCTGGATGATCGTGCTCTTGCCCGACCCGGTTTGCCCGACGATGCCCAGGATCTCACCCTGACGTACCTCGAGGTTCACGTCGAACAGCGCCTGCACCTGTAGCGGCGATCCGCGCAGGTAGTAGTGGGCGAGGTGGCTGACGGTGATGACGGCTTCGGAGGCAGGAAGAGGGAGGAGCGAAGGGGGAGGAGGGATGAGCGCGGCAGCGTTCCCTCCTCCCTCTTCCTGCCTCCCTCTTCGCTCCACGGCTTGAGCAAGCTCCTCGGCCGTCAGCGACTCGGGCAGGGCAAGCCCTCTGGCCCGCAACGCATGAACCACCTGCAACGGCCCAGGGACGTCGAGACGCAGGGCGCGCAGCTCATCGACACGCGAGAAGACCTCGCGCGGCGTGCCCTGAAAGGCGATCTGGCCCTCGGACATCACGATCACGCGGTCGGCCTCGAGGGCCTCTTCCATATGATGTGTGATCGTAACGACGGTGACGCCCTCGCCGCGGTTGAGCCGGCGCACCACACCGAGCACCTCGAGCCGGCCCAACGGGTCAAGCATGGCCGTGGCCTCGTCGAGCACGAGCACCTCGGGGCGCATGGCCAGCACGCCGGCGATGCAGGCGCGTTGCTTCTGGCCGCCCGAGAGCTGGTGCGGCGCGCGGGCGCGGTACTGGCGGAGCTCGACCTGATCGAGCGACCAGTTGACGCGCGTGACGATCTCGTCGCGCGCAAGGCCGAGGTTCTCGGGCCCGAAGGCCACATCTTCTTCGACGATGGTGGCCACGAACTGGTTGTCGGGGTGCTGGAAGACCATGCCGACCGTGCGGCGGATGTCGCGCAGCCGGGCGCGGTCGCGCGTGCTCCAGCCCTTGACGCGCACTTCGCCCTGCGTCGGCGCCAGCAGACCGTTGAGCATCCGCGCCAGCGTTGACTTGCCGCAGCCGTTGTGCCCGAGCACCGTCACGTACTCGCCGGGCGCGATCGACAGGCTCACGCCACGCAACGCCTTCACCGGATCAGCGCGCTCCGGTTCGTACGTGTGGTGGACGTCGAGGACCTCAAGGAGAGACATGGGGATTGCTGATTGCTGTTTGTCGAATCAATCAATAATCAGCAATCTCAGAGTGGTGGCGTGAACCGTCCGTCGATTGCGGTCCAGCCGCCGTCGACGAGGAGCAGGGTGCCGGTCACGAAACTGCTGGCGTCGGACGCCAGGAAGACCACGGCGCCTGCCATCTCCGAGGGCTGCGCCCAGCGGCCCAGGGCGCTTTTGGCCGCGTAGGCGTTGTACCACGCGGGCTGAGCCTTGATCGGCGCGGTCAGCGGGGTCTCGACCACGCCGGGTCCGATCACGTTCACACGCACGCCGCGCGGACCGAGTTCGGCCGCCAACGCGCGGCACATTTGTAACGTGCCGGCCTTGGTCGCGGCGTACACGCTTTGACCGGGCTCGACCACCTGCGCTCGGATGCTGGCGAAGGTGATGATGCTGCCACGCCCGCGCTCGGCCATCCCGCGACCGACCGCGCGCAGCAGCCGAAACGTGCCCTTGAGGTTGAGCTCGATGACGCGATCGAACTCCTCGTCGGTGTAGTCGAGCAGGGGCTTGCGCACGTTGATGCTCGGCGTGCTCACCAGCACATCCACGGGCCCGATCGCTTCCGCCGCGGCGCGCACATCGTCGCTGCGGCGCATGTCGAGGGCGTGCACGTCGGCGCTCCCGCCGGCCTGGGCGATGGCCTGCGCCGTCGCCGTCGCGCCGTCCGCGTTCACGTCGCTGACGACCACGCGCGCACCGAAGGCGCCCAGCGCTTCCGCCGCCGCGCGTCCGATGCCGCTGCCGGCGCCCACGACCCAGGCCGTGCGACCTTTCAGGTCAAACATGCTGGAATAGTTCGACATGGCGAGCCTTTCTGATAGTTGATAGTTGATTGCTGATTGGCGGCGCAATCAACAATCAGCAATCTTCAGTCACGATAGTGTCTCGGGACCCTGGCCAGGATGCCGCTGACCACATCGTAGTTGTTGGTGCTCCAGCGACGGGCGAGGTCGTCGGCGGTGAGGGTCGCCGTGCCCTGGGCGCCGAGCACGACCACTTCATCGTCGACGCGGACGCCCGGCACGTGGCTGACGCCGACGACGACCTGATCCATGCACACGCGACCGCGCACCGGCGCCCGCTGGCCGCCGATCAGGACCTCGTTGATGCCGAGCTTGCGTCGATACCCGTCGGCGTAACCGACCGGCACGATGGCCAGGGTCTCGGTCGTGGTCGTCACGTATTGGTGATCGTAACTGATCCCGGTGCCGGCGGGCACGGTCTTGACCAGGGTGACCTTCGCCTTCCAGGTGAGCGCGGGGCGGAAGTCGGCGGGCACCGGAACATCGTCGGAGGGGTTGAGGCCGTAGAAGGCGATCCCGGCGCGCACGAGGTCGAAGCGCGCTTCGGGCAGAGTCAACGCGCCGGCCGAGTTGCAGGCGTGCACGACGCGCGGGCGCGCGGGCAGGACGGCCAGCACCGCGTTGAAGCGGGCCAGTTGGGCGCGCGCCGAGGTCTTGTCGGTCGAGTCGGAGGCCGCAAAGTGCTGGAAGATCCCGTCGAGCTCGAGGTTTGGATCGCCCACGATGCGGGCCGCCAGCGCCGCGGCGTCGGCGGGCTGCGCGCCGAGGCGTGTCATGCCCGTGTCGAGCTTGAGGTGCACGCGGGCGCGCTTCCCCAGCGAGCGCGCGGCGGCGGCGTAGGCCTCGAGCGCCTCGGCATCGAAGACGGCCAGGGTCACGTCGCGGCTCAGCGCCTCGGCGGCCTGCTCGGGTGGCGTGTACCCGAGCACCAGGATCTCGCCGCCGATGCCGGCCTCACGCAGCGTTAGGGCCTCGTCGGCGCGCGCCACGCAGAGATAGTCCGCGCCGGCCTGTGTGATCGCCCGCGCGACCGGGACCAGGCCGTGCCCGTAGGCGTTGGCCTTGACCACAGGCGCCACCCGCGCGCCGGTGAGCGCTTGCAGTTGCCGGAAGTTGTTGCGCAGCGCGTTGAGATCGACGTCGACCCAGGTGAGCATGCGGGGGTATTGTAATCGGGATGCGTGGAGGAAGAGGGAGGAGCGAAGAGCGATTGCTTTTGCGGTACCATTCGCTCCTCGCTCCTCGCTCCTCGCTCCTCCCTCCTCTCTCCTCCCTCCTCTCTCCTCCCCCTTACCGCCGTATAATCCAGACCCTATGACTCTCGAGATCGCGTTCGTGCTGCTCCTGGTCGGGGTGGTCGCGACGCTGATGGTGACCGAGCGGGTTCGACCGGACCTGGCTGCCCTGACGATCCTGGTCGTGCTCGGGCTCACCGGCATGGTCGGCCCCGACGAGCTCTTCGGCGGCTTCAGTCGCCAGGCCGTGATCACGGTGCTGGCGCTCTCGATCATCGCCGACGCGCTCGATCGCACCGGCGTCACCCATCAACTCGGCCGCATCCTGTTGCGCGCCTCGGGCAGCAGCCTGCGCCGCACGATCCTGATCGTGGCCTCGGCCTCGGCCATGCTCTCGCTGGTGATGAACACCGTCGCGGCCGCGGCCGTCTTGCTTCCCGCCGCGATCGGCGTGTCGCGCACCGGCGGCCAGAGACCCTCGCGGCTGCTGATGCCGCTGGCTTTCGGCGCGCTGCTCGGCGGCATGGCGACCCTGTTTACGACCGCCAACATCCTGGTCAGCAACGCCCTGAGCGAGAAGGGCTACCCGGCTTACGGCGTGCTGGATTTCCTGCCGCTGGGTCTGCCGATGGCGATCGCCGGCATCCTCGTGATCGTCTTGCTGGGCCCGCGCCTGCTACCTGATCGCGCGCGCGACGGCGAACGCGAGGCCCGCCCGGCCGGGACCTTGATGGACGCGTATCAACTGCGCCAGGAGGTGCAGGCCGCGTATGTCAAGCCGGGCTCGGTCATGGCCGGTCAGTCGCTGGCCGACGGCGGCTGGGGCGAGCGCCTGGGCCTCAACGTGCTTGCGATCTCGCGCGGGGGTGCGGTCACGCTGGCCCCGCCACGCGCCGAACGTGTGCGCGAGGGCGACATCGTGATGTACACCGGGCAGATCGACGACGCCGAGCTCACGTATTACGGCCTGGCGCTGACCCAGGATCCCGATTGGAACCGTCAGCTGGCGTCGGATCAGGTCAGCCTGATCGAGGTGGCGCTGGCGCCGCGCTCCGGGCTCGCGGGCAAGACGCTGCGCGAGATGCGCTTTCGCGACAGGTACAACCTGACCGTGCTCGCGATCTGGCGCGAGGGCAACACGCTCCGTGACGCGCTGGCCGAGATCCCGCTGCGTTTTGGCGACGCCTTGCTGATGCAGGGAACCCGTCGCCCGATCGAGTTGCTGCGCCGCGACTCGAACTTCCTGGTGCTCACCGAAGACTTCGGCGAGGTCGAGGCGCCGCTCTCGCCGCAAGCCTGGATCGTGCTGGTGCTGACGGCCGCGGCCGTGATCGTGCCCGCGCTCGGCCTGCTGCCCATCGCCGAAACCACCTTCGCGGCTGCGGTGTTGATGGTGCTGCTCGGCTGTCTGACGATGGAAGAGGCTTATGCCGCGGTCGAGTGGCGCACGATCTTTTTGATCGCGGGGATGCTGCCGCTCGGTCTGGCACTGACCCAGACCGGCGCTGCCGCGCTGGTCGGCGAACTGCTGGTCGACGCCATCGGCGGTTTCGGTCCGCTGGCGCTGGCCGGCGGGCTCTTCATCTTCACTGTCGCGTTGACGCAGATCATCGGCGGCCAGGTGACGCCTGTGGTGCTGGCGCCGATCGCCATCGCGGCCGCCGAACACATCGGCCTGGGCGTGCCCGGCGTGCGCGGCGTGGCCATGGCCGTCGCGCTCGGCTGTTCGACGGCGTTCCTGACCCCGATGAGCCACAGCGTCAATCTGCTGGTGATGGGGCCGGGTGCTTACCGCTTCAACGACTATCGCAAGCTGGGGATCCCGGTGACGCTCGCGCTCTTCGTCGTGCTGCTCATCGGCCTGGCCGTGATCTGGGGGTTGTGATCGATGTTCGAATTCGAGCTTCAGGCGCGGTCCGGGCGCGCGCGCGCCGGCCGCTTTCGCACCCCGCACGGCGACCTGCTCACGCCGGTCTTTGCGCCGGTCGGCACGGCCGCGACGGTCAAGGCGCTGACGCCCGCGCAACTTCATGAGCTCGGCGCCCAGCTGGTGCTCAGCAACACCTATCATCTTTATCTGCGCCCGGGCGACGATCTGGTGCGCGATCTCGGCGGCCTGCACCGGTTCATGCAATGGCCGGGCCCGATCCTGACGGACTCGGGCGGCTTCCAGGTCTTCTCGCTCTCCGACACGCGCAAGATCGACGATGACGGTGTGACGTTCAAGAGCCACCTCGACGGCTCGCTGCATCGCTTTACGCCCGAGCGCTCGATCGCGATCCAGGAGAACCTCGGCGCCGACATCATCATGGCCTTCGACGAGTGCCCGCCGCCGCTCGACCGTGCCTATAACGAGATCGCGCTCCGCCGCACCCATGCCTGGGCCGAGCGTTGCGTGGCCGCCAAGACCCGCGCCGATCAGGCGCTCTTCGGCATCGTCCAGGGCGGGGTGTTCGCCGACCTGCGGGCGGAGTCGGCGCGATTTTTGACCGGGCTCGACCTGCCGGGCTATGCCATCGGCGGCCTGGCCGTCGGCGAGAGCAAGCCCGAGATGCATGCCGCCCTCGACGTGGTCGAGCCGCTCCTGCCTGCGCACAAACCGCGCTATCTGATGGGCGTCGGCTCGCCGGAAGACCTGGTCAACGGCGTGGCGCGCGGCGTCGACATCTTCGACTGCGTGCTGCCGACCCGTCTCGCGCGCAACAGCGCCGCTCTCACGCGCACCGGTCGGCTGAACATGGGCAACGCGGTCTACGCCCGCGATCCGGGGCCGATCGAGGACGGATGCGCGTGTTATGCTTGCCGGAACTTCTCACGGGCCTACGTTCGCCACCTCATGCGCGCCGGCGAGATCCTGGGCGCGGTGCTGCTGACCCTCCACAACGTGCATCTGCTCCTGACGATGATGCGCGAGATGCGCGCAGCGATCGAGCAGGATACGTTCGCCAGTTACGCCGAGTCGTTCTTGCGGGCCTGGTCCCGCGTCTAGCGGAGGAGGGAAGAGGGAGGAGGGAAGCGCGCAGCAGCCTTTCCCTCCTCTCTCCTCCCTCTTCCCTCCTCCGACAAAGGTATTTGTGCATGGACCTCCTTCAGTCGTTGATCCTGGGCATCATCCAGGGCATCACCGAATTCCTTCCGATCTCGTCGACCGCGCACCTGATCCTGGTGCCCGCGTTGCTGGGTTGGGCGCTTGACGAGCAGGCCGTCTTCATCTTCGACATCCTGCTTCAATTCGGCACCGTCATCGCCGTGGTCGTGTACTTCTGGCGTGACCTGTGGGGCATTGCGCGCGCCGTCGTCACGGGCCTGATCACGCGCCGGCCGTTCGCGACGGCCGAAGCGCGTCTGGGCTGGATCATCGTGATCGGCACGATCCCGGCTGTCGTGCTCGCGCTGCTGTTTCGGGATGCGGTCGAGGCGCTGCATCATGATCCGCGCATCGTTGCCGGCATCATGGGCGTGGCCGCTCTGCTGATCTTCGTCTCGGAGCGCATCGGCCGGCGCGATCGCGCGGTCGAGGCGCTGGACTGGAAAGACGCCCTGATCATCGGCGGCTTCCAGGCGCTGGCGCTCTTCCCGGGTGTCTCGCGCTCGGCGGCCACGATCTGCGGCGGTCTGGTGCGCGGTCTCGAACGCCGCGCCGCCGCGCGCTTCAGCTTCCTGCTCATGGTGCCGGCGCTGACCGGCGCGAGCGCCGTGGCCGTGAAGGATCTGCTCGAGACGCCGAACTTCACCCAATACCTGCCGCCGCTGGCGCTGGGCACGGTCGTCTCGATGGTCGTGGGTCTGGCCTGCATCCACTGGCTGCTGGGCTTTCTGGCGCGACGTTCGATGGCCGTCTTCGGCTGGTACCGAATCGGGTTTGCGATCCTGTGTTTGCTGATCTTCGGGTTGCGCGGCGCGTGAGTCGCTTATCGATCCGGCGCGCGGGTGCGCTGGTGCTGGCCGCGTGGCTGGCGGTCGCGTGTGCGGCCACGCCCACGCCGGAGCCCACACCGCTTGCGTCGCCGACGCTCGTGCGCGTGGCGGCCACCGATCTCGGCGAGTCCCTGGCTCGCGATCTTGCCGACGCCTACCGCGCCGTCCGACCCGACGTCGTCGTGCTGGTGGAGTTGGGCGCGCAGAGGCCGGACCTCGTGATCGGCGCGGACCTTGGCCTGGCGTCAACAGGCTTCCGCACCCCGCTGGGCAGCACCCGTCTGGCGCCCTACGTGGCCGCCGATTTCGCAGCCCCCGAGCTCAGCGCCGCTCAGTTGGCCGGTCTGCTTGATGGCAGCATCGCGGATTGGGCGCAGGTGAACGGCCCGGCCGGCGCCGTGACCGTGGTGTCGCGCGAGACCGGCGCCGAAGCGGCCGCCGTGGTCGCCGCCCGTCTGGGTGTCGCGGCGTTGTCGCCGCAGGCCCGCATCGCACCGGGCTGGGATGCCGCCCGCGCCATCCTCGCGCAGACAATCGGCGCGATCGGCTATCTACCGGTCGCCGAAGCCGACGCCGGCCTGCGCGCGTTGACGTCGACCGAGGCGTGGTCGATCGCGCTCGAAGCTCGCGCGCCCGTCGAACCTGTCGGCGCGGCGCGGGATTTTCTCGTCTGGGCGCAAAGCCCGGCGGGCCAGGTTGTTGTGGGGCGCAGGCACATCGTGCTGCCTTGAGTTCGCGCGACCCGCGTTTCAGGTCGAGGCCAGAAAGGGGTTGGCCACGCGTTCGCGCCCGATCGTGGTCGCCGGCCCATGCCCGGGATACACGGTCGTGGCGTCGGGCAGGGTCAGCAGCTGGTCGCGGATGCTGAGCAACAGGGTGGCGTAGCTGCCGCCCGGTAGATCCGTCCGCCCGATGCTGTCCTCGAACAACACATCGCCGCTGAAGATGGCCTGCAGCCCCGGCTCGTAAAACGCCACGTGCCCGACCGTGTGACCGGGCACGAAGCGCACCTCGAACGACAGGTCCCCGACGACAACCACCTGCGTCTTGTCGAGCGCGATCTCGGGCTCCGGCCCGATCTCGAACGTCAATCCATACTTGCGCCCGCCGCCGCCCGAGTCGTAGAGCGGCCGGTCGAGCGGATGCAGCGCCACGGGCGCGTCGAGGGCCGTGTGCAGCTCGGCGACGGCGCCGATGTGGTCGAAGTGCGCGTGCGTGAGCAGGATGTACGCGGCGCGCCAGCCGTTCGTCGCGAGCGCCTCCAAAACCTGGTCGGCGTCGCCGCCCGGATCGATCACGGCCGCCGTCCCGCCGGGATCAGCGACGATGTAGCAGTTGGTGCCGAGCGGGCCGAGCGGGAGCGTGAGGATGGGCATAAGAGGCTTTCGGGTCGAGCTCTTGGGCGAACGTCGACCAGAAACATATCACATCGGCGCGACCCCCAGAAGGTTGGAATCGCGCGCCGATTTTATTGAATGCGGTTTTTGAATGCCCTTGTTTTGCCGAGAATCGCAGATAGACCTGTCAGGTCCAAGGTTAGAATCGCCTCCCGGCCGGCCCACCCCAAGGGAGCAAAATCCCCTCGTGCGGCGTCTTTCTCGTACAATAAAGGTGTCCACTCACTAGGAAAAGAAGATGATGATCAACCCTCACCGGGCCGTTCGTACACGTGTCTCAGGGGTGTTGTCCGCGCTGCTGGCCGCCTCACTGGCCTGCTCCTGGTTCACGCCGGCGCCGACGATGACGCCGCAGCCGACCGACACCCCCGCGCCTTCACCGACGCCGCTGCCGGCCGTCCCACCGGCCGTGATCGACCGGCTGCCCGAGCCCGGCGCCGAGCAGGCGCCGTCCGCGCCCGTGGTCGTGTATTTCGACGCGCCCATGGACCGCGCCACAGTCGAGGGCGCCTTCAAGCTCGCCGCCGACGACGGCTCGGACGTCGCCGGCGTGTTCGCCTGGAGCGACAACGATTCCACCCTCACCTTCACGCCCGCTCAACCGCTCGCGCACAGCCATCGCTATCAGGCCGAGGTCGCGGCCGGCGTGCGCAACACGGCCGGCCTGGCGCTCAACGAGCCGTTCGCGTTCGCGTTCCAGACCGTGGGTGACCTGGCCGTGAGCCAGGTCTATCCCGGGCCGGACTCGAGCGAGGCATCGGCCGACAGCGTCATCTCGATCGCGTTCAACCGCCCGGTCGTGCCGCTGACCGGCGTGGCCGATCAGGCCGATCTGGTCAACCCGCTCACCCTCACGCCGGATGTGCCGGGCACAGGCGAATGGGTGACGACCAGCCTGTACCGCTTCCGCCCCTCACAGCCGCTCGTCGGCGGTCTGACGTACTCGGCCCGCATCGCCGCCGGGCTGCAGGACACGCTCGGCACGACGCTGCCCTCCGACTACACCTGGGCCTTCACGGCCGCGCTGCCGGCGGTGCTCGCCACCAACCCGGAGCTCGACGCGGTCAACGTGCCGCTCACGACCGTGATCACGACCACGTTCAACCAGCCGATGGATCACGCCAGCACCGAGGCCGCGTTCGCGCTCGCGGGTCCGAGCGGCAAAGTCGACGGCGGGCTGCGCTGGTCCGACGACAGCCGCAGCCTGGGGTTCGTGCCGTCCGATCGGCTCGAGCTCGGCACGACGTACCAGCTCACCTATGCGGAAGGCGCGCGCGCGGCCGGCGGCCAGGGCCCGGCCATGGTGGCGACCTCGTCGTCATTCACGACCGTGCTCCCCGCGCGGTTGGCCGGCATCACACCGGCCGAGGGCGGCCTGATCGATCCGTACGACTCGATCATCCTGTCCTTCGACTCGCCCATGGATGTCGCAACGCTCGACGCCAACATCTCGATCTCGCCGGTGCCGCAGGCCACCAACGTCTACACGTACTGGAACGAAAGCGCTTTGAGTTATTGGCTTTCGTATGAATTGATGCCCGGCACGACCTACACGCTCGCGCTCGAGCCCGGCATGCGCGACTCGTACGGCAATCTGGCCTTCACCGAGCGCCAGACCGTGACCTTCACGACCAACGATTTCCCGGCGCAGGCCGATCTCGGCGCCCCCGGCACGATCGGTTACTACACGGGTGAAGGGCCGACGGCGGTCACACTGGCCACACGCAACGTCGACAACGTGGACTTCGAACTGGCGCCGGTCGACGTCGCCACGTTCCTGGCCGTCGCAAGCGGCACAAGCGCCGATGGCCTGCTGCAATCGGTCACGCGCACCTGGTCGGTTACGCCCGACGGCGCGCGTAACGAGCGCGTGATCACGCCGGTGCCGCTGGCCGCCCAAGGCCCGCTCGCCCCGGGTCTGTACGTCGTGCGCGCTTACCCCAGCCCGGTGATCGGGCCGCTGTCCGAGGCCGTGCTGGTCTCCAACATCCAGCTTACGCTCAAGGCCGGTCTGCACACCGCCCTGGCCTGGGCCATCGACGTGCGCACCGGCGAGGCGGTGGCGAACCTGCCGCTCAGCCTGCTGCGCATCGACGGCACCAACATCGCGACGTCGCGCACCGGCGCCGACGGCGTCGCCGAGTTCGCGTGGGACGCCGACGTGCCGTCGTTCACCGAACTGGCCGTGGTTTCCGATGACCCCCAGCGCATCGCGGTTGCGTCGACGGGCTGGAGTTACGGCCTCGAACCCTGGCAGTTCAACCTCGAACAAAACTACCAGGAGACGCCGCTCTCCGCGTATCTCGTCACCGACCGCCCGCTCTATCGACCCGGCGACACGGTCGAGGTCAAGGGCATCGTGCGCACCGGCTCGGAAGCGCGCTACACGCTTCCGCCGTTCAAGTCCGTCGACGTGAGCGTGTTCAGCTCGGCCGGCGAGTTCCTCGTCACCAAGACCCTGGCGCTGTCGGACTATGGTTCTTTCGCGCTTTCGTTGCCGCTCGACGCGGACGCCGACGTGGGCGTGTATTCGTTGGCGGTCTATCGCGTCGGCGGCGCCGGCACCGAGCCCATGCTCGGCAGCGGTATCTTCACCGTGGCGCAGTATCGCAAGCCCGAGTTCAACGTCATTGTGACGTCGGCGGCCGACGCGATCATCGGCGACACGGTCACGGCCGATGTCGACGCGCGCTTCTTCTTCGATCTGCCGGTCAGCGGCGCGAAGGTCGAGTGGCGCGTGTTCAGTGATCCGATCAACTTCGCGCCCGATGTGCCCGGGAACTTCAGCTTCACCGATCCCGATTACGGCCTCAACACCGGCACACCGGCCGGGATGGGCCTGATCGTCGAACAGACCGGCACGACCGACGCGCAGGGCCGCGCCACGCTGACCTTCACGGCTCCCGAGGCCGACGCCGGGCGGGTCCTGCACTACGACATCCAGGCCGTCGTCACCGACCCGACCGGAGACGTGCAGGTGGCCGGACACGTCAGCGTGACCGTGCACCCCGGCGCGCTGGCCGTGGGCGTCGCGCCCGAGCGCTACCTCGGCACGGCCGGCTCGCCGCTGTCGTTCGACGTCATCGGTCTCGATCTTTCCGGGGCGCCGGCGCCCAACACCACGGTGCAGGCCAGCCTCGAGCGCACGGATTGGGGATGCGCTCAGATCGTCGACGCGATCTCGCGTCAGACCACCTGGGACTGCACGGAGACCCGCACGCCGGTCGGCGATCAACGCCTGACGACCGACGCGCAAGGTCGCGCCACGGCGAGCTTCACGCCCGATCAGGCCGGCAGTTACCGGCTGACGGCGACGGTCAAGGACTCCGCCGGCCGCGAGGCCCGCGCCGTGGCCTACGTGTACGTCGTCGGCGAAGGCGACATCACGTGGCGTCAGGACCCGAACGCCCGGATCGAGCTGACGACCGACAAACGCGCCTATCAACCCGGCGACACCGCCGAGGTCCTGATCCCGTCGCCGCTTGGCCCGGGCGCGCAAGCATTGATCACGGTCGAGCGCGACGGCGTGCTACGGCACGACGTCATCGCCCTCGACGGCGCCGCCACGACGTACGACCTGCCGCTCACGGCCGACGATGCTCCCGGTGTGTTCATCGGCGTCGTTATCGTGCGCCCCGGCGAGAGCCCCGACTTTCGCGTCGGTCTCACCGAGATCGAAGTCAGCGCGGCACAGCAACTGCTCACGGTCACGGCCACGCCCGATCGCACCCGCGCGGGCCCGGGCGAGATCGTGCGGTACACGCTCGACGTCCGCGACGCTTCCGGTTCACCGGTGCAGGCCGAGGTGTCGATCAGCGTCGCCGACCTGGCGGCGCTCAACCTGGCCGAGCCCAACACCGTGCCGATCGATCAGGCCTACTACGGCCCGCCGAAGCTCGGCGTGCGCACCGGCCTCAACCTCAACGTCTTGGGCGACGCCGTGCCCAACGACGTGTGGGCGTTCGGCCGCGGCGGCGGCGGCGGCGGCGGTGACGGCGGGCTGTACGAACTGCTCGCTCCGCGCAGCAACTTCAAAGACACGGCCTTCTGGAGCGCGCAATCGGTCACCGATGCCGACGGCACGCTGATCGTCGAGGTGACTCTGCCCGACAACCTGACGACCTGGCGGCTCGACGCCCGCGCCGTCACGGCCGATACCCGCGTCGGCTCGACGCGCGTCGACGTGATCGCGAGCAAGTCGTTGCAGATCCGGCCGATCACGCCGCGCTTCTTCACGGCCGGCGATCGCGTGACCCTCAAGGCCGCGGTCGACAACGCCGGCGCCGAAGCGCTCGACGTGCGCATCCTGCTCGACGCCACGGGCGTCACGCTCGAGGGTCCGGCCGAGCAGACCGCGAACGTGCCCGCGGGCGGGCGGGTCGAGGTGGCCTGGCCCGTGGTTGTGACCGAGGCCGAGGCCGCAGACCTGACCTTCTCGGTGCAGGGCGGCGGCCAGTTCGACTCGTCCAAGCCGACGCTTGGGCAGGGCGCGGACCGGCTGATCCCGATCATGCGCTACATCGCGCCGGAGGTCGTCGCGACAACGGGCGATTTGACGGCAGCCGGCATCCGGGTCGAGTCGATCGGAGTGCCCCGCCGCTTCGGTGCGGTGGCCGCCGACCTCGATGTGTATGTGACGCCGTCGCTGATGGCGTCGTTTGCCCCGGCCTTGAACGCGCTCGAGGATCCGGAGTCGCCCGACAAGGAGACCGCGGCCGGTTGGGCCGCGCGGCTGAGCGCCAACACCGCCGTGCTGCGCGCGCTGCGCGTGGCCGACGCCCAGCCCGACCTGCAGC
>WBZS01000427.1_pt2 | contig 29175 bp, 27 predicted proteins | sample 5204201 | NCBI WGS metagenome assembly WBZS01 (sample SAMN12344357, study PRJNA552823) | activated sludge metagenome | biome: Activated sludge suspended growth; feature: Nitrification reactor; material: Wastewater; isolation source: activated sludge from nitrification reactor of wastewater... | reverse complement strand
CACCGAGAAGGTGTGGGGGATGAGCTGCGACGAAATCTCGGCCGACTGGGCGGCGCAACGCATCAAGGGCCTCGACCTGTGGAGCGCCATGGCCAATGCGCTGCGCAACTCCATCGTGCCCAAGGGCAAGAAGGACGGCACCAAGGCGCACGACGGCGAAGGCGCGGGTGCTTCGTCGGCACCAGGAGCGCCGAACAAGGAAGTCATCAAGACACTGATCGAGAGCTTCGAATATCCGCGCAAGGGCCCCGGCATGATGTGGGACGCCGCGGCGCAGAAGACGCGCGCGCAGGGCGGCACCATCCACATGGGGACGACGCTGACCGGCCTCGCCTACGACAAGGCCGAGCAGCTGTGGACCATCCGCGCCACCACCGAGGCCGGCGAGACGCGCACTTTCACCGCCAGGCACGTCATCTCCTCGGCGCCGGTCCGCGAGCTGATCCAGTCGATCACGCCGACGCCGGACTGCATCGACGCCGCCGAAGCCCTGCGCTACCGCGACTTCCTCACCGTGGCGCTGGTCGTCGCCAAGCCCGACCTGTTCCCCGACAACTGGATCTACATCCACGAGCCGAGCGTGAAGGTCGGCCGCATCCAGAACTTCCGCTCCTGGTCGCCGGAGATGATCCCCGACGACAAGTCGACCTGCCTCGGCCTCGAATACTTCTGCTTCGAGGGTGACGGGCTGTGGAACTCGTCCGACAAGCAGCTCATTCGCCTGGCCAAGAAGGAGCTGGTCAAGATCGGCCTGTGCGCCCGCGAGGACATCACCGACGGCTGCGTCGTGCGCCAGAAGAAGGCGTATCCGGTCTACGACGAGGACTACAAGGACAACGTCGCCGACATCCGCCACGAGCTGATGGACAAGTTCCCGACGCTGCATCTCGTCGGCCGCAACGGCATGCACAAGTACAACAATCAGGACCACGCGATGATGACGGCCATGCTGACCGTCAAGAACATCGTCGCCGGCAAGCAGGTCTACGACATCTGGAACGTCAACGAGGATGCCGAGTACCACGAGGCCGGCAACTCGGGCGCCGAGGAAGCGTTGAAGAGCGTGCGCATGGTTCCGCGCAAGGTGGGATGAGGCGCGCCATGAGCGTCCACCGGACCGGCCTGCACAAGACCAGGATCGATACGATCACGGAGGCGGCGGAAGCGGACGGCCGTCGCACTTCGCAACAGGACGGCAGCGGCGTTCTCCTGGCATCGCTGCCGTCCTGGCTCACACCTGTTGCCGCTCCGATCGTGGCGCTGCTGCCGCAGCTGTCGCGCTACACGGTCGTCAGCGCACTGGCGCTGGCGCTCGACCTTGGGCTGTTCCTGGCCTTGACGCGCGGCGTCGGCGTCAAGGCGGCCTTCGCCGGCGTCGTCGGCTACTCCGCCGGCCTGGTGCTGCACTACATTCTGTCGACGCGCTTTGTGTTCGACACCGGCTCCTCCGCCAAGTCGCAGGCGCGCATGTTCGCCGAGTTCGCGGCCACCGGCCTCGTCGGCGTCGGCATCACCTGGGCCGTCATCGCCGCCGGCACCGAATTCGCCCTCCTGCCGGACGTGGTCGCCAAGGCTGCCGCCGTCGGAACGAGCTTCTTCGCCGTGTTCCTCCTGCGCCGCACCATGGTCTTCACCCGCGCAGCGGCCGCCTGATCCCGCCCGCCCGAGCGCCGGCGGCGGCCGAACGCCTCCGAATTCAATCCTGGAAGAGATGCCGCCCGCGACCGTTGTGGTCGTGGGCAGCAGTGCGTGGGATGCGGGGAACGCGGTGCACGCGCGCGGAATCGAACAAGCCGCGCGCCACGCCCGAGTGCGTAGCATGAGCGCGTGGATGCATCCCTCCCGTGCGCGACCAGGAGCCCGGGATGCACCAGGACGACACGCCGAAGCCGGCAGCGCGCACCCCGAACACGACGCCCGGTGACGCCACTGCGATCCCAGACAGCGCCGCGCCGACCGCGACGAGCGCCGGCCCGCGCGTTTCCCCCGCCGCAACGCCCGCCAATCGCCAGCTGGCGCAGCTGCAGCCTGTCGGCGCCTCGGCGCGCGCACTGGCCCGCATTGACGACGACCTGCTCGAGGAGTTCGAGCTGCCCGCCGTGCTGCGCCGCGCCACGTCGCCGCCGCCACAGCCGCCGCAGCCGCCGATCCCGGCGCGCGAACGCTTGCGCCTCGTGGAGACCATGCCGCCGGCAGCGGCTGTGCCACCCGTGTCGGGGCCCCCCACCCCCAACGCGCCGCCGTCGCCGGAGACGCCGTCAGCAAGCGTCCAGCCTGCCGAAACCGCACCGCCGCCGGTGCATGCCGCAGCGTCATCTGCGGTGGGATCGCCGATCGCAGCCCATGACATCGCAGCCCATGACGTAGCAACAGCTGCCGCGCCGCCGCACCGCCCAGCTCCACCGCCGCTGCCGCATGGCGAGCCTGACCGGCAGGCCGCATCGGACAGGGCGACAGCCGCCATCGTCGCGCCGACGCCGCCTGCGGGCCCACCGCCCCCCGCGACACGCGCACCGGCTGCATCCATGGCCACGACGTCGCAGCCCGTCGCGGCGCCGGCCACGACGGCGCAGAGCCGGACGGTGACGCAAGCGCCGCTCGCTCCCGCGCGCGGCAGCATGCCGTTTCTCGATACACGCATGCAGCGCATGGGGCAGGTGAAACCGGTCGTCTCGCAGCCGCCCGTCGAAGCCGCTCCTCCAATCGCCGCCGAGCCTTCAGCAACGCCGCACGCTCGCGATCTGCACGCACCGCCTGCGCAGCCCGAGCCAGCGCCGGCACCGCTGCCGGCTCCAGCCGCGCCAACTCCGCCGAGCGCTGCGGCTCCGACATCGATGCCGCTCCTGGACCCGTTCAGCCTGCTGCCGCTCTATGACACCGCCGCCCCTGGGCCGGCATCCGGACCTCCGCCGTTGCCCCTGCCGCCGACCACGCCCGCGACACCGCCGTTGCCGACGCTGGCCGCGCTGCCGCCGCTGCCCAGCAGCACGGCCGCGCCCCTTGCGCGCGCCGATGCCGACCCGCTCGACCCGCCGTTTTTCAGCGTCTTCGACACCGAGGTTGCGCTCGGCGAGGGCTCGACCGCCGATCTGCTGCGACCGCTGCTCAGGGCCTGGCTCAGCGACAACATGCCCCGCATCGTCGAGCAGGCGCTGCGCATCGAGATGGCGAAAAGCATGCAAAAACCGCCGAAATAGCCCCCCGCGCGGCGGCGCAGGCGCACGGACGCCAGCACCCCCATCAGCGCCATTCGCGAGAAAAGTCGCGAAAAACTGCGATTTTGCTGCGTTTTTTGTTGTGCCTCGGCCACAGATGCCGTTTTCCGGGCCAATTTCGCGCATTTTCTGTTCTCAGTGAGCGCGAATTCAATTAGTTCCCTCGTTCAGCGAAGACTTGCTGACCAGATGCCTTTTCGGGACACCGTCGAGCGCAAGAGGCAGGGCAGCAGACCGCGGACAGCCGGGCGCCCACCGGCGACAAGCGTCGCGAACACCCGATGTTCTTCGCACCCGATCACGCACACATGTCGCTGTATCCGGCACCAAGTCCGGATCGCCGAACTCATCAGGAGACCACCCCATGAAGAAGCCCGCCGCCAAGAAGGCCGCGCCCAAGGCCGCCGCCAAAGCAGCTGCCAAGCCCGCCGCCAAGGGTGCCGCACCGAAGTCCGCCACCATCACGCTGAGCCAGCTCGCCAAGGCGCTGGCCGAGACGCACGAGCTGCCGAAGAAGCAGGCCAGCGCCCTGCTCACCGACCTCTCGGACATGATCGCCAAGCACCTGAAGAAGGGCGCCAAGGTCCGCGTCAACGGCATCGGCGTGCTGCAGGTGCGCAAGCGCGCCGCCCGCATGGGCCGCAACCCGGCGACCGGCGAAGCCATCAAGATCAAGGCGTCGAAGAAGGTCGCCTTCCGCGCCGCCAAGGAGCTGAAGGCCGCCATCTGAGGCGCCTTCACTCGACGCAGCGGGACTGCCCACCCCGCAAACCGACAGGATCCGAACCCGCCGCGGGCATGCTCGCGGCGGGTTTTCTCTGGCGGCTCGCCAGGCGTCACGGCCCACTGGCGGCGCTTTTCCACGTCAGCGCCAGCCGCTCGGCGCGGACTGCCGCACACCGCTCGAACCGCCTCGCCCTTCCCCTGCGGGCCGATCGGGATTACATCTCTCGCCGAGTTCGTTGAAAGCGCTTCCGCTTGCGGCGCCTTCGTGCGCCCGGCGGCAGATGTCCGGTCACGCCATTCCGCTGCAGGCGTCCGCCCCATGTTTCCTTGAAGGCTTCCGCCCCATGGTCGTCGTCCTCGACAACACACCGGCGCCCCTCGCAGCGAGCGGCCCCGTCCTGCCCTCGCTGGCTGGAGAAACGCGCGATGGGCTCGCCGCCGCGCTCGCCGCCGTCGGCGTACCGCCGAAGCAGATCCGCATGCGCGTCACCCAGCTGTGGGGCTGGATCTACGTGCGCGGGGTCACCTCGTTCGAGGCCATGAGCGACGTCGGCAAGGAACTGCGCGCCAAGCTGGCGGCACGCTACTCGCTGGCGCGGCCGGAAATCGTGTCCGAGCAGGTTTCCGTCGACGGCACGCGCAAATGGCTGCTGCGGCTGCCGAAGCGCGGTCATGAGGCGCGAGCTCCCGAGATCGAGACCGTCTACATCCCGGAGAGCGATCGCGGCACGTTGTGCATCTCGAGCCAGGTCGGCTGCACGCTGAACTGCTCGTTCTGCCACACCGGCACGCAGCGCTTGGTGCGCAACCTCGAGCACGCCGAGATCGTCGGCCAGATCTTGCTGGCGCGCGACCGCATCGGCGACTGGCCGGGCGCCACGGCGCCGGGCGATGGCCGCCTGCTGCCCGACACCGAGCGCAAGATCACCAACATCGTGCTCATGGGCATGGGAGAGCCGCTGTACAATTTCGACAGCGTGGCGCGCGCCATGGAGGTCGCCGCCGACGGCGAGGGGCTGTCCGTCTCCAAGCGCCGCATCACGCTGTCGACCTCGGGCGTGGTGCCGGAGATCGGCCGCTGGGGCGAAACGGCGGGCACCATGCTCGCCATCTCCCTGCATGCCACCCGCGACGAGCTGCGCGACGAGCTGGTGCCGATCAACAAGAAGTACCCGATCGCCGACCTGCTCCAGGCCTGCCGTGACTATCCGGGTCTCTCCAACGCGCGCCGCATCACCTTCGAGTACGTGATGCTGAAGGGCGTCAACGACAGTCCGGCGGACGCGCGCGCCCTGGTGCGGCTGCTCGCCGGCATCCCGGCCAAGATCAATCTCATCCCGTTCAATCCCTGGCCCGGCAGCGTCTACGAGTGCTCCGACTGGGAGCACATCGAGCGCTTCGCCGACATCGTCAACAAGGCCGGCTACGCCAGCCCCGTGCGTACCCCGCGCGGCCGCGACATTCTCGCCGCTTGCGGCCAGCTGCGCTCCGAAAGCCGCAAGCTGCGTGCCGCCGAGCGCGCCGGCCACGGCGCCGAAGTCGTGGGCGTGGGCGTGGACGAGGCGGCCGGGGCATCCTCCCGGGAGCAGGCGTGAGCAAGGCTCCAACGTTGCCAATGTCCTGCAGCGGCGGCGTGACCGCAGAGGCCCCGTGATGGGCAGGCTGATCGGCCGCATAGTCCGGGTCGGCTTCGGTGCCGCGTCGGCACTGACGGCCATCATCTTCGTGCTGCTCACGCTCGGCCTCGAGCGGCTGACGGTGGCGGCACGCGGGGGCGGTGACATAGACCCCGAGCGCGCGGCCTCCCTGCTCGCAGCGGCGCTCACGCTCGGGCGCGATCTGATGTCGTTTCCCGCCGCCCTCCTGCCTGCGGTCGCCGTGCTGATCGTCGGCGAAGTGGCGCGCATTCGCTCGCCGCTGTTCTACATCGGCTCAGGCGGGCTGGTTCTGGCTGCCTGGCCGCTGTTGCTGCGATCCGGCGCCATCACGGGCGGCAGCGCGCTGTTGGGCGGCTGGCAGGTACTGGCCACGGCCGGGTTCGCGGGGGGGCTCGTCTATTGGCTGATCGCCGGCCGCAAGGCCTGACTACGCCATCGGACAATCGGCATGGACACGAGCTTTGCATTGAAATACAGGCCCTAGAGCCTGTAGACTGATACGTGCCGTGAGCAGAAGGATTGGGGACCGAAGCGCCATGATCGCAACATTGAGCCGCGTATTGATCGGCTTCCTCCTGGCTTGCCTCGCCGCCGGCATTGCCCTCGTGCTGCATGTCGAGCCGCCCACGCAGATCGCGGGACAGTCCGGCCCAGCGCTCAACAACCAGCTGGTGGCGCTCGGCGAGCTGGCGCTCAAGGTGGCCACGCATTCGGCCGTGTTCGCGGCGCCGTTCGCGCTCATCGCGGCAGCCATCGGCGAATGGCAGCGCGCGCGCAGCCCCTGGCTCTACACGCTGGCCGGCATCGCCATCGCGGCCGGCGGCTTCCTGGCCCAGCACGCCAGCGAGGCGCCGGGCCAGCACACGGTGTTGAACGAGTATGCCGCGCGGGCATTCCTGATCTCGGGCCTCGTGGCCGGTCTGGTCTACTGGCTGTTCGCCGGCCGTCGTGCCGGCGGTCGTGCCGCCGATCCGGTCGACGACGACGTCATCGTCGCCGAGCCGGTGGAGAGCGCGCCGGCGGCCAAGGCCAATGCGGCAGCCAAAGCGGCACCCGCCGCCGTGAAGGACGCCGTGAAGGACATTGCAAAGGACGCCGCCAAGCCGGCCCAGGCAACGGCAGCGGCGGCAGCCGCCGCGCATCCCACGCCTGCTGCAGGGGCCACCAAGCCGGCGGCTCCCGCGGCGGCGCAGCCTGCTGCTGCACCCGCAGCGTCGGCTGCATCGGCATCGGCATCGGCATCGGCATCGGCCAAGCCTGCGGCGCCAACTGCTGCGGGGCAACCGGCCTCAGCCCAGCCGGCCTCGGCCCAGCCGGCCTCACCCCAGCCGGCCTCGGCCCAGCCGGTCAAGCCCGCCGCTGCCCAGCCCGCGGCTGCTCAGCCCGCCACGCCGACGGCCCCAGACGCGGCCAAAGCCGCTGCAGCCGCCAAGGATGTGCCGAAGAAAGATTGACCCGCGCTGCCCGCGTTCCGCGCCAGCCGCAGTTCGGTGCAACGATCGGATAGCCGCATCGGACGACCGCATCGGACGGCCGCATGACGCATACGCAGCGCGGACCTGACGAGTGTCCCGCAGCGTCCCGCGCGCCTAGGTCACAGACCTAGAAATTATGCAGTAAAATGAATAAACCCAAGCCGATGGCTGGCCCCGCCATGGTGGCCAACACCAGCATCACGAACGACTTCGCGACCATGACACTACCCCGCAACAACGCCGCCGCAACACAACCGCTCTTTGCACCGCAGCGAACGCAACCCAAACAGACCCTAGGTTCGACCGAGGCACCCCCTACGAAAGCCCAAGCCTTAAATTGATCATACACGCGCCAGGGGGCATACGCACTGATAATTTTCCAATTTGGAACAGGTTGTTTAGCAGGTGCGAACAAGACGCTCCCGGACACCGCGCATCCCACACTCGCGGCGCATATCGAGTTTTTGCAAGCCTAATCAAATCATTAAGCAACAGACGCGCGCCATGACGGCTTTCCCGCCGCAAATATGAATTCCCGACTTCAACACCTTGCGATAATTGATATACGCACAGAGCGTTGCGATGCAACATCAGCCGTCGCCGCACTGCACGCTACTTGAGGTCGAACAGGCGGAGTTGCCTCTCGTCCTGGCCCTTGGTCTCGTGCGCCAGCTGCTCGATGCGGTCGAACGGAACCTGCTCGGCCTGAATGAGCGAGCGCTGAGCCCGCATTGGCCGCACCAAGCCCTCCTGCACGAGGTGGAACTCGCCGACCGTCTGGCCGGGCAGCACGGCGGCGGCATCGAGCCCGCTCTCGCTCTGGAAGGCCGCCTTGAGCTTGCGCAGCGCCGTATCCTCACGCACACGGCCGATGAACCAGCTCGTGATCTGGTCGCGGCTCTTGTAGTCGAGGTCGCCCGGCGACTGGGTGGCGAGCATGATGCCGAGACCGGCCGAGCGGGCACGCTTCAGCAGGCTCTGCAGCGGCTCCGCCGTGGCGGGCTTGGAATTCGCCGGGATGTAGAGGTCGGCCTCGTCGAACATGACGACGGCCTGCAGCGCGTCGTTCGGGTTGCGCTGGCAGAAGCGGAGCGCCTCGGAGAGGAACTGCGCGACCCAGAACAGGATGTTCTCGTTGTCGCCGAGAAAGCCGGTGTAGATGATCGACAGCCGCGTGCGGCCCGGTCGCGCGAACTGACCGAGGCCGAGCAGCGCATCCATGCGCAAGGATTCGCCGCCGCCCTCGAACAGCGCCGCGTTGCGGTGGCGCAAGCTGTCGAGCTGGGCGACGAGATCGCGGCGGATGCGGCCCGTCGGGTCCATGCGCTGCGTCAGGTCGGTCAGCTCCGGGTCCTCGTCCTCGAGGAAGTGGATGAGGTCGGCCAGCGTCACCTCGCTGCTCATGCGCGAGCCGAGGATGCGCAGGGCGACCGACAGCGTGCCGGATTGCTTCTGGTGCGTCGCCGAATTCTTGAGATGCAGCATCTCGCCCAGCGCGGCGGCCGAGAGATTGGCCAGCAGCTGCTGTTCATGCTCGGGCAGTTCGTTGATGCCGTTCGGCAGCAGCGTAATGGAGATCGGACGGCCCGAGCCGCGCCCTGGCGTATAGACGGCGACGTCGATGGCGTCCGCGAGCTTCTCGCGCTCGCCACGCCGCTCGGTGAACTCGTTGTCGTTGGCGCGCCAGACATCCGGATTGGCGTAGGAGCACAGATCGCCCTTGCGGTCGATCAGCACCGCCGGAATGCCGCGCAGCAGCAACTGCTCGATCAGCGTCAAAGCCAGCGTCGTCTTGCCCGAGCCGGAGCCGCCGAGCACCGCCGAGTGGCGCTTCATGACGCTGGTGTTCAATGTGATCGGCTTGCCGCGCGGCGCCGACTCGCGCCCCGCCAGGATGCTCGAGGCGTTGGTACCGTTCTCGTCCAGGATGACGGATAGCGGCAGCTCATCCTCGGCCACCGCCGGTTCGGCCTCGGCGATCACGCCCTCAGCCGGCTCTCCCCAGGCGGGTGCGACCGGCACGAGTGCGCTGCCGATGGCCTCTCCCGCAGACCCGGCGACGGCCGGCAGACCGGACGCATCGGCGCTGCCGAACGCGGGCGGCAGCGGCGCGCGCAAGTCCAGCATCGGCTCGCTGGCGTTGGCGGCGGCGCCGGCCCCCGCATGCACGAGGCGAGGCGAGGCGGCCCGCGCCATCAGGTCGAGGCGCAGCAGCTGCACGATGCACAGCACGCCCGACAACAGCTTGGCGCCCTCGAACCACTTGTCGAAGCCGGGATCGCGACGATACTGGGCGTGGAACTCACGCACGGTCAGCATGCGCTCCCAGTCCGGGATCGGCACCATCACCTGTCGCCCGCCGCCTTCCTTGAACTTGCGGAAGGCCTGACCGGTCTGGTTCTTCTTCGGCGGCGGGAATTCGGAGGCGCGCAGCATGAAGCACGCCTTGCCGCCCATGTTGGCGACCACCTTGTCGAGCTGGCGCTTCAGACCGCCGCCCTGCGTCGGCCGGTTGCACAGGAAGATGCGCGTCTCGGACACCAGACCGGTCTTGTGGCGCACGGTGATGTCGATGGCCGGCAGGTCGTCGGCGATCTCGAGCCGCTTGACAGCGAGCTCGATGGCGCCCGACCACTCGTCCTTGGCGAGGCCGAGCGAATGGGCAAGTTCGTCCATCAGCTCGTTGTCGTCGGCCGGGATCTCGGCTTCCGACTGCGCCTGCCAGTGGTCCCACATGGCGCGGTAGTCGACGGTGACGAGCGGCTCGGCGGGCGCCTCGGCAGCACCGGGTTCCTCGCCGCCCATCACGCCGCCCAGCGCGGACGCCAGCGCCGACAGCCATGGGCTCGTCGCCTCAGCCTCGGCTGCCGGTGCATCACGGTCGGGTGTCGCCTTCTCGCGCAGCCGGCTCTGGGCGTGCTCCAGGATGCGGCGGGTCGAGAGGCCGCCGAACTCCTCGTAGAACTGCGGGCCGAAGAAGGCGCCCGCATCGGGGAACCCAAGATCGCCGCCACTGCGCTCGGCCTCGTGGGCGAGGCGCTTGGAGATGATGAGACGCGCTTCCTCCGGCGAGCGCGCTTCCAGCAGCGCCACGGGGCCGGATTTCTCGATGCGATCGATGTAGGACTGCGCCAGCACGCCGCGCACCTGGCCGTAGAAGTCCTCCAGGCACGAGATGATGACGATGGCGTTGGGCAGGCGATTGGCGATCTGGATAAGATCGCGCACGGCCTTCTGGAAACGCTCCTCGGCGTCGTCGAAGAAGCGCAGATCCTCCACCTGATCGATGCAGAACACCATCGCGGCACGGTCGACGGTCCACATCAGCGAGCCGAGCGCGGTGATGATCTCGAACGAACGATCCTCACCCGTGTTGGGGTCCAGCGCGGCGACGGCCTGATGCGCGATCGGCGTCAGCTGGCGGCCGTTGAGATACTGCCGGATGCGCTGATCGATGCGCGGATCGCGCCGCTGCAGGTAGAGCAACGCCCGCACGATGTTGATGTCGAGTTCCTGCTCGGCGAATTTCGGCGAGGCGACGATGTCGTCCGCCAGCCGCAGCACGAGACGCGCCAAGGCGTCCTCGTCGAGGCTCGCCTCGTGAAGCTGCAGCAGATCGTCGGGCGGCAGCACCTCGGCATCCGCCACGAGATGGTTGGTGAGGCGCGTCAGCGCACTCTCGCCCTGCGCATCCGGATCGTACGGTTTCTCCAGCGAATGCACGAGCCGGCGCAGGTAATAGTCCGCGTAGTTCGAGATGTCGGGCGTCATCTGCGCGTAGCCGAAATAGGCGGCGCCCGAGCGGTGGGCACTGGTGCGCAGCGCGCGGATGAGGTGCGTCTTGCCGGCGCCCGACTGGCCGTGGAACAGCAGGATGCGCGCCTGCGTGCGGGCACTCGATCCGCGCCCGATGGCGGCGAGCAGATCGGCGAACTTGGTGCGAGCCTTGACGTGGACGCTCTCGACGTCGACCGGGTCGGCCCGCCAGATGTCGTCCTCCCAGGTGATCGAGTGCTCGAAGGCATGCGCCAGCTCGGCCTCGGAGGCCGTGTCCGCGTGCGGTGCCAGGTTCGCGTTCGACTGCATCTGCGCGTTCAGTTCCTTGGACTTCCCCCGTTGCCGACCCGCGTTCGTCACGCCGGCCGCAGCTTGCCGTGCCCGCCTCTGTGGACGCATCCCGAGCAACGAGGCGGAAGCCGCCGCGCTGGCCGGATGCTCTACTCGTCGACGCGCACGAAATGCCACACGGTGTTCTTGTAGGGTATCGCGGACTCCTGCAGCTCCTTGATGTGCCGCTTGTCCTTGAGATCGGCATTGGCCAGCACGACATGGCCCGCGCGATGCGCCTCGGCCAGCATGCATTTGAACTCGATCTCGGTCAGTCCCCAGTCGGCACGGGACGCACGAATCACCTGCCAGACTAGAGAGATAAACGCCTTGCGGTTGCCTGGCCAGCCCTCCGCGCGCGTCATCGCCGCAGCCTTCACCTCGGCAACGAAGGCGTCCATGTCGGGACGCACCGCGGCCGGCGCGCACGCGGCCGGCTCGGCGGCCAGCGGCACGGTGTCGTTGGCGGCGGGCGGCGCGACCGGCTGCGGCGCCGGCGAGGTGCGCGGCGGTGCGGCGACGCGGACCGCTCCGGCAGCGGCGCCCGGCCTCGCCTCCTCGGCGAGCCCGAGACCGCGCGTCACGAGACCGCGCAACAGAGCAAGGCGGACAGACTCCTCGTCCACCTGCACCGCCCCGGCGGCTTCCGCGGCGAGCGCCGCCACCAGCCGGCCGTCGCTGCCGTAGTCCTGTGGCGTTCGCGAGAGCTGCCCCGCGAGCACACGGCCGGGCTTGCCCGGCAAGGCGGCGCCGGCTCCCAGACCGCGCTTGATCTTGTTGCCGAACGCCCGCTCCAGCGCCACCACGGCAAGGCCGGCGCGCAGCTTGGCCGGCGACAGGCTGCCCTTCAGCGGCAGACCGAACGCCTTCTGCACGAGCAGTGCGCGCAATCCCTCCGGCCTGCCCAACGCCTTGAGGTTGCCCGGCCCCTCCCCGGAAATCCCCATCGCCTTGGCGACCAGTGCCACGTCGCGCAGTTCGGCCCAGCTACGCACGGCGCCCGGACGCAGGCCGAGGAACGCATCGGCGACGGTCCGCCCGGCCGGGGTCACGTCGAAGCGGCCGCGCGCCTCACTGACGAGGCGCGCCGCGAGCAGCGCCGTCAACTCCGTTTCGGCGCGCGCGCGCCATTCGGCCGGCGAGAGGCGATGCGCAACGAGCGGCGTCAGGTCGCGCACCAGCCCGGCGCGAGTGGCACCCCCCTCGGCGGCGACGCGCGCCAGCACGAGGCCACGCACCACCGGCAGCCCGGCGACAGCCTCGGCGGCGGTCTCGACCACGATATCCCTGACGACTGCCGTCATCTCTTGCTCAACCCCGCTCTAGCCGGCACGACGCCGCGCATCGCCGATTTTGGATCGCCCCAACCCCTGTTCACACCACAAGAAGCCAGCCTGCTGACGCGCCCATTGCGCGCCGCATTCCCGAGCGAATCACCCCGCACGGACTTGCATTGTGTCAGACCGCCGGCTGAGCTTCCAAGGCCCGCTCGGACACCAGGGAGAAAAAATCGATCGTTAGCCACAGCGGGATTGCCAAGCCCCCGGCCCTCGTTTCGCCCGCTGCCGGTCAAAATGGCGACACCTTGTTGCCGGCCTATGGGGACTGCCGTGCGCAAGACTCAACCGGCTGGAATACTTCGAGACTTCGTCGCTGGGCCGAGGCGGGGACTGGCGGCAGGACCGAAACGGGGCGCATGTGGGGGCACCCGGAAAGCAACGGACCGTTCAGCATTAACGGCCAGTTTACGGATGTGCGCCATGCTGCCGATGAAGGCCGTGCGTATCGTGCCGGGGAATGTGCAGATGTATCGCGTCGTGTTGTCCAGCATGCTGGTGGTGCTCCTCGCCGCCTGCAGCCTGGGGCCCAAATCACTTACTGCCGGCGTCAGCGAGCCACCCGCTGAGAGCAAGGCCAGCGCCATGCGCAAGCGACCGGAGAGCGTTGCTCTCGGCGGCGACCCCAGCGCACCCCGCGAAGCCAAGACCGCGAAGACAGCCCCCACGGCCGACGCCAAGGTGGCCGCGCTCGATCAGGCCCCTGCCGGCTCGTACGAGAAGCCGCAGCGCGGCATCCTTTCTGACCGCGATTACTCCTCGACCAACCTCAACGCCGAAATGGCGCGCGACCTGATCAACCAGTACCGCAAGGAAGCCGGCCTGAAGCCGCTGAAGCTCAACTCCGAGCTGACGACCGCCGCCAAGGAGCACTCGCGCGACCTCGCCAAGTGGGACCGCATCTCGCATTACGGCTCCGACGGCTCGAACCCGTGGGATCGCGTCAAGCGTACCGGCTACAAGGCCCGCATCGCGGCCGAGAACGTCGGCACCGGGCAGATCAGCTTCGAGGAAGTCCTCAAGGGCTGGAAGGAAAGCCCCGGCCACAACAAGAATCTGCTGATGGGCGACGCCGAGCATATGGGCATCGCCCTGGTCCAGGACCCGAAGACCGAGTTCAAGTCGTTCTGGACGCTCGTCCTCGGCTCGGCGATGTAAGCCTGCAACCGGCCACGTTCCGTCGCTCCTCGCTTGAAGCGGCGGCGTGCCGCGGCTCGTTGCTTGAGCCGTGCGTGCCGCTGTCTTTGCTTGAGCCGTGCGTGCCGCTGTCTTTGCTTGAGCCGTGCGTGCCGCTGTCTTTGCTTGAGCCGTGCGTGCCGCTGTCTTTGCTTAGCGTGCGTGCCGCACGACGCGAACCGGCGCCGCCTCCGGCACTGCGACGACCTTCGTAGCCGTGAGGTGGGCCTTCACCACGTCCCAGATCGGCGGCCCCTCGACGCCTTCCGCCACCGAAGCCCAGCCCGCCACCCAATACTCGCGCGACGGCTCTATCGGCTCGCTGGTGCGCAGCAGGGTCAGGCGCGACACGCGCTGGCCGGAGGCCGCGTCGGGATCGATGTCGAAGCTCATGCCACCCGTGCGCACCATGTCGCCGCCCTGCTGGTAGTAGGGATCCGGGTGGAAAATGTTGTCCGCCACGTCCTCCAGGACCTCCTTGATGCGCAAGCCCGTCATGCGCGTGCGATAGCAGGCCGGATACGTCACGGCGGTGGCGTTGTAGATGTCCTCCCAGGTGATCGGCTGCTCCGGCAGCAGCGTTGCGCCCCAGCGGAAGCCCGGCGACAGGCTGATCTCCGCCTCGCGCTGCTCCAGCATGGCCGAGCAGATGACGTCGTCGAGCGTGCCCTTCAGCGTGTCGCGGCGATAGAGCAGAGACTGCGTCGTGGCGAGCGGCGTCGCCAGCATGGCCGCGTGCGGGGCGCGGATGTCGTCGACGAGCGACGTCATGGGCGCATGCGGCCGGATGGCATCCGTCAACACCGGGATCAGCGCATAGCGATAGTCGCGCACCTCGCCGCCCGTGACATCGAGATCGAGACGCGACAGGAATTTTCCGTGTGACCCCGACGCGACCAGCAGCGTGCGGCCGACCTGCACCGGCGCCGGTAGCGCGTCGTGGGTGTGCGCGGTCAGGATGACGTCGATGCCGCGCACACGGGTGGCGAGCTTGCGGTCGACGTCGAAACCGTTGTGCGACAGCAGCACGACGACGTCAGCGCCGTCACGACGGGCCGCATCGACCAGCCGTTGTACGCGGCGCTCACGGATGCCGAACGACCAGCCCGGAATGAGCCAGCGCGGGTTGGCGATCGGCGTATAGGGAAATGCCTGGCCGATGACGGCGACCTTGACGCCGGCCTTGTCGAACACGCGCATCGGCTCGAAGACGGGATCGGCGAGATCGGTGTCGACGACGTTGGCGGCAAGAAACGGCACGCGCGCGGAGCCGGGTATGGCGGCCGTGCCATAAAGCTCGGCGAAACGCTTCTCGCCGAGCGTGAACTCCCAATGCCCGGTGGTGGCCTCCAGGCCCAGCGCTTCCGCGACGCGGGTCATATCTCCGCCCTGCGTGGCAAGCGCCGTATACGAGCCCTGCAGCAGGTCGCCGCCGTCGAGCGTCAGCACGTTGTCGCCGCCGCGCTCGGCACGAATCGCCGTCATCAGGCGTGCCAGCCGGTCGACGCCGCCGACGCGTCCGAAGGCGCGCGCCATGGCCACGAAGCCGTCGCTGCCGAGCGCATAGGCGTTCAGCGAACCTTCCGGAATGCCGTATCCCGCCAGCAGAGCCGATCCGGTGACGTGCGGCGGCTCGCCCCGCATGTCGCCGACACCGATGTTGAGCGACGGCTCTCGGTGGTAGAGCGGCAGCAGCTGGGCGTGCAGATCAGCCGTGTGCAGGAGGGTGAGCCGCCCGACGGCATCGAAGCGCAGCAGATCGTCCTCGCCGATGCGGCCCGCCTCGGCGGCGCGCGCCAGCCCGACTCCGCCGAGGCCGAACGCGGGCAGCGCCGCCGTGGCGGTCGAGACCTGCAGGAACTGGCGTCGTGTCAGCATGACGGCACCATGTTGGCGTTGTCGAGCTATGGCTTGGCAGGACTGTTGACGGGACTGTCGGGCGACATGACGTAGGCGACAAGGTCGCGGATCTGCTCCACCGTCAAGAAGCCGGAGGCGCCGAAGCGCGGCATCGACGAGCAGGCCAGCACCGCCTGGGCGTCGTAGATCTTGTCGTAAACGGCCCGCCGAGCCTCGGCCGAGGCCCCGCGCGCCCGGCCGTAGCCGGTGAGAGAAGGGCCGAGCGTTCCGTAGGAGATTTCGGCCGCAGCCAGCTGATGGCAGGCGTAGCAGTTGCCGCCGTTCGCCTGTGCCGGATTGGTGTCGGTGAAGCGGCCACCATAGCCCGACTGCGCCAGCGCCTCGCCCCGCTTCCAGTCGCCGAGCAGCACGCCATCGGGCGGATAGACGATGCGCTTGCGCTCACGCACCTTGATGGCCTCGCTCATGCCAGCGTCGGGGGCGTTGCGCGCCTCCGTGCAGTCGCGCTGGGTCTCGTCCTGTTTCAGGCGCGCCTTCCAGTCGGGCGCGGCCGTGCTCCAGCTCGCGGCGAGGGCGGCATCGATGTCCGCGTGCGTGATTGCCGGCAGGCGCAGCCGGTGCATGACACCCCACCCCACGGCGCCGATCAGCGCCAGCGCGAGGACGAGCGGCAGGACGAGACGGCGGGGTCCGCTCATGGCCGTCGCCTCACCGCTTGATCGACGGCACGGCGATGATGCCGCCCGCACCCTTGGCCGCAAGATACGATGTCAGCGCGATGGTGACATCAGAGGCGTAGTCGATGGCCGGCAGCCGCATCTGCCAAAAGCAATCGAAGATGCGATGCTGCATGGTGCGCAAGGTGTTCTGCGAGACGCGGTACGCGGGCCAGGAGCCCATCACCTCGCGCGCCTCGCGCGGCACGTCGAACGCGGGCAGGGCCTGCAGGCGGATGCGCTTGCCGGGCTCGCCGTGACAGGTGGCGCAGGAAAAGTCCCACGGCCCCTGGCGGCGGAAGAAGATCGCTTCGCCCAAGGCGCGCGACGCATGCTCCGAGCGGTGCCCGAACGGCGGTGCCAGCGCCTCGCCGTTCGATTTCGACGCCACGAATGCGGTGAGGTCCTCCAGCTCCGAGGCGCGCTCGGGCGTGGAGAATTTGGTCTTCAGGATGTCGGCAGCCGTGCGTGCCTGCAAGGTCGTCATGCACCACAGCAGGCGGCCCTCCAGGTCGAGCACGCGATCGGCGTCGGCGAAGTGGCGCGGCAGACGCGCGAAGGCGCCCTCGACCTTGCCGACCCCGAGGCCGAGATCGCACACGGCGGCCAGCGCGACGCCGCGAGGTCCGGAAGGCTTGGCCCACAGCTCGGCGCCGCGATCGACGAACAGGAAGCCCGGATTGGAGAACGGGTCGCGCGCATCGAGCATGTCGCGGAAGCGCTGCAATTCAGCATCGACCTTGGCGTCCCCGCCGGGCGCGGCGGCGCGCCCCGGAGACGCGCTGGTGGCCGGCTGGGCGTCCGCCGCCGATGCCGCCGAACCGGCGAGCGCAACGAGCACGGCCAGCACTGTCGCGCAAGACGACGAAGCCTGTCGACGAAGCGGGGAGTGGCGCATCGCACCCTACGAGACCGAGGCCGCCCGGACGCTTGCCGGACACGAGCTGCAACGATAGGTGCACGCTCCGGCCGGCGCAAGGCGGCAGCTGAGCCGCTCGTTGCTGCGCCGCGAAATCCGATCTGGGCGCTGATCTGTGGTCAGCGAAGCCTCGGCGGGTCACCGCCCGGCAGGCGCTCGCGGCCATGCACGCTGGCCGACATGGCAAGCCCCAGGGCCACCATCAGCGACATCAGGCTGGTGCCACCATACGAGACGAACGGCAGCGGCACGCCGACCACCGGTGCCAGTCCCGTCACCATCGCCATGTTGATGCCGGCGTAGACCAGCACCTGCAGGGCGAAGCCGGCCACCAGCAGCCGCGCGAACGGGCTAGCCGCCCGCAGGGCCGCCAGCATCACCAGCGTGACCAGCAGCGCGAACAGTCCGACCAGCACCAGCGTGCCGACGAAGCCCCACTCCTCGCCGAACATGGCGAAGATGAAGTCGGTATGCTTCTCCGGCACGAAGTCGAGCTGGCTCTGCGAGCCCTGCATGTAGCCGCGCCCGGTGACGCCGCCCGACCCCAGCGCGATCTTCGATTGCGTGATGTGATAGCCGGCGCCGAGCGGGTCCTTGTCCGGCTCCAGGAAGACCTCGAGCCGGCGCCGCTGATAGCCGTGCAGGCGTTGCAGCACGAACGGGAGCGCCGCGAACACGGCGAGCGCCCCGCCGACGAAATAGAGCCACGACACGCCGGCGAGGAACATGAGCCCGAGGCCGGTGCCGGCGATCAGCAGCGAGGTGCCGAGATCCGGCTGCCGCAGCGTCAACAGCATCGGCGCCAGGATCATGAGCAGCGGCACCAGCACCTGCAGCGGTCGCGACAGCGCACCACTCGGCAAGCCTTGGTAATAGCGCGCCAGTGCCACCACCAGCGCCACCTTCACCGCCTCCGACGGCTGGAACGACAAGCCGCCAAAGGTGAGCCAGCGGCGGGCACCTAGCGCCTCCTGGCCAACCAGCGGTACGAGCGCCAGCAGCGCCAGCGCCGCGAAAAAACTCGGATAGGCGAGCCGCATCCAGACGCCGAGCGGCACCAGGGCCATGACGATGACGAGGCTGAGACCGAGCACGAGGCGCATGACGTGCCGGTCCGCCCACGGCTGGTAGGAACCGCCCGCGACCGAGACCAGCGTCGCCGTGCCGATGGCCCCGATCAGCGCCACCACCAGCAGCACCGTCCAGTCGATCGACCATAGCTTGGCGACGAGCGTGCGCGGCTGACCGTTGGAAAAGAGCTGCAGCGACTGCATCAGCCGGGCTCCCCCGCGCTCGCCCCTGACGTTCGCGCCGCCGGCTCCGCGCGGCCGTCGGTGACGCCACCGCGCGAATCTCCCGCCGATCGATCCGCGGCACCCTGGCCGGATTGCCGGCTGCTCGACGGGCTGCCGGGCTCCTGCCCGAGCAGAATGTCGAGCACGTCGCGCACCAGTGGTGCCGCTGTGGCGCCGCCGCCGCCGCCGTGCTCGACAACAGCCGCCACCGCATAGCGCGGGCTGGCGGCCGGCGCATAGGCGACGAACAACGCATGATCGCGATGCTGCCAGTCGAGGTCCGCCTGCTGGCGGTCGGTGGACATGCGGCTCACCTGGGATGTGCCGGTCTTGCCGGCGACCACGAAGCCCTCCCTGTCGACGCGTGCCGCCGATCCGGTCCCGCCGTCATCGTTGACGACCCCGACCATGCCGCGACGCACGACATCGAGCCAGCGCTTCTCCAGCCGCAGCGGCTCGAACTCCGCCACCGGTTGCCCGGCGCCCGCCTTGCGCAGGAGCGTCGGCACCACGGCGCGTCCCGTCGCCACGCGCGCCGTCATCACCGCCAGTTGCAGCGGCGTCGACGTCACGTAGCCCTGGCCGATGCCGCACAGCAACGTCTCGCCGCCGAGCCAGCTGCGCCCGAGGTTGCCGCGCTTCCAGTCCTGGTCCGGGATGACGCCGGTCTTCTGCAACGGGATGTCGGCCCCCAGCGTCTGACCAAAGCCCAGATAGCGAGCCATGTCGGAGATGGCATCCATGCCGGTCTTATGCGCCAGCTCGTAGAAGAACACGTCGCACGACTCGGCGATGGCGCGCTGCATGTCGACGCGTCCATGGCCGCGCCGGCTCCAGCAGCGGAAGCTGCGGCCGCCGAGCTCGTAGTCGCCTTCGCAGCGCACGAAATCGTTGGGCTGCACGACGCCTGCGTGCAGGGCGGCCAGCGCCGTCACGATCTTGAACGTCGAGCCCGGCGGATAGACGCCCGCCGTGGCGCGGTTCAGCATCGGTTTGTTGGCGATGGCAAGCAGGCGGCGCCAGCTCTGCGGCGAGACACCACTGGTGAGGCTCGCCGGATCGAACGTCGGCACCGACGCCAGCGCCAGCACCTCGCCGGTTGTGCAATCCAGCGCCACCACGGCGCCACGCTTTTCGCGCGCCAGCCGTTGCAGCACCTTGGCCTGCACACCGGCGTCCACCGTCAGGGTCACGTCGCGTCCCGGCACCGGATCGACCTGCTCGAGGTTGCGCACCGGGCGGCCGCGCGCATCGACCTCGAGCTTGATGGTGCCGCGCGTGCCGCGCAGATCGGGCTCGAACGCCAGCTCCGCGCCGGCCTTGCCGACACGCATCCCGGCGAGACGCAAGGCCGGATCCGGGTCCTCCAGCGCGGCGCGATCGACCGAGCCGACATAGCCGACGATGTGCCCCATGGTCTCGCCATCGGCGTAGCTGCGCAGCCAGACGGTTTCGGCGCGCACGCCGGGAAGCTGCGGCGCCAGCACGTTGATGCGCGCCACCTGCTCGAAGCTGAGATCGCCCGCGACGACGATCGGCTGATTGCGGTTCTGCCGCTTGGCCCGCGCCACGATCTGCTCGCGCTTCTCGCGCCCCACCGGCACCACGTTGGCAAGCCGCTCCAGCACGGCGCGCACGTCGCCGGCCAGGGCCGGCACGAGCGAGACGCGGAAGGCCTCCCGGTTGTCCGCCAGCACGAGGCCGGCACGGTCGAGGATACGCCCGCGCACCGCAGCCAGCGTCTGCGTGTCGATGCGATTCAGGTCCGACAGCGGGCGGTAGCGGGCGCCATCGACGATCTGCAGCTGGTAGAGGCGCGCACCGAGCCCACCGAACAGCGCCAGCTGGCCGGCGCCGAGCAGCATGGCGCGTCGCGTGAAGCGCCGGCTGCCGTCCTCGTCGCGCTCCCCTGGCATCGGCTCAGGCTCCGCGCTCGAGGCGTGCGTTGTCGCGGCGCGCGGCCGGCTGTGGGATGCAAAACGGCGCCATCAGCGCGGCCAACGGCAATGCCCAGGCGACGCCGCGCGCCCAGGCTCCCGCCTCGGCCGGCGCGCCGAAATAGAGGCTCGAAAGCACCCAGCCGGCGACGGCGACCACGACGAGGGCGGAGGCGAGAACAGCAAGACGCATCGCCGCGCCGCGAGCGGCCAGGGCACCGCCGGCCACGCCCAGTCCCTGCGCCAGCAGGCCGAGGAACGCCCAGAAGCCGAGCGGCCCCTGCGCGGCGATGTCGAGCAGCAGCCCGCAGGCAAAGGCCAGCCATTCCGGGCACGAGCCGGCCTGGCGCAGATTGGCGGCGCAGATGGCAACGAGGGGGAGCAGCGGCGGCACGAAATGCAGGTCCGCGGGCAGGCCCCAGGGCAGCGCCGCCAGCAGCGTCAGCAGCACGATGCCAGCGCCGCGCAGGACGGCGGACAGGTGCCGCATCCCCAGCTGGCCTCGCGCAGCCATCGCGCGTTGACCGGCGCCTCCCATGCTCATGGCGTCGCCTCCCCGCCAGACGCGGGCGCAGCCGCCGCCGAAATCGAAGGAGGGGACGCCACCCGGCCACCCGCACGCGGCGCCGTTGCCGTCGCCGCAGACGACATCGTCGCCTTGTCGGCTTGCGCTCCGACGGCAGCACGTTCGCCCGCCAGCTGCAGGGTATCGCTGTCGAACAGCAGCACTTGCACGAAGGTCAGATCGTCGAGCGACACCACCGGCTCGACGCGCGCCACGCCGGCACGATGCACGACGGTGCCGACGCGCAGGCCGCGCGGAAACAGGCCCCCGACGCCGGATGTCGCTACGGCGTCCCCGTCACGCAACACGCCCTCGCCGATGAAGGACAGGCGCGGGTTCGGTCCGTTGTCGCCAACCATGACCGCGCGCACGCTACCCTGGCCGACGCTCACAGGGACGCGGCTGTTGACGTCCGTCACCAGCAGCACGCTGGCCGTGCGCCGTCCCGCCTCGACGATGCGCCCGGCCAGACCGTCGATCGTCACCACCGGATGCCCCGGCTTGAGGCCATGCTCGCGTCCCGCCTCGAGCATGACGCTGCGCGTGAACGCGCCGCCCGATTGCGCCAGTACGCGGGTCGTCACGGCTCCCGGATCGGAGCCGAGTACGGTGCGCGTCTGCCGCGTCAGTTCGGTGAACTGGCGCTCGATGTCTCGAGCCCGCCACAGCTGCGCCTCGAGCTGCCTGTTGCGCGCCTTCAGCTGCTCGACCTCGTCGCCCGTCGCCTGCAGGGCACCGAGCCGGCGGCCGGCCGCGCGAACCTCATCGACAGGCACCATCAGAGCGGCGAAAACCGGCGCCATGGCCTCGCCGAGCCCGGCGCGGGCGTAGCGGATGGCGCTGTGATCGAGACGCGACAGGACCATCAGCGCCATCGCGACGAGCATCAGCGCAGGCAGCGCCAGACGCACGCGCGGGCGCTCGGCCCGCGTCACGCCGCGCCAAAGATTGATGCTGTCGTCCTTCAGTTTGCGCATGTCTCGGGGTCGTGGCTTGCCGTGCGAGTGGGGGATCGTGGATGACCGCGCCTCGCGATCGCGGCGGAACGCTGTCTCAAGGCTTGATCAGAAGGTGCTCGCGCTGGCTGAGGCTCTCCAGCACCAGTGCCGAGCCGGAAACGACGCAGTGCATAGGCTGCTTCGGCACGACGAACGGCACGCCGAGCCGGCGCTGCAGCTCGCTGTCGAGCTTGTTCAACAGCGCGCCGCCGCCGGTGAGCTGCACGCCGTGGTCACAGATGTCGGAGGCGACCTCGGGCGGCAGATCCTCGAGCGAGCGCTGCACGAACTCGGCGATCTCCTCGACCGGATCGGCGAGCGCTTCCGCGATGTGGTGCGGCTCCAGCACGATGCTCTTCGGCCGCCCCTGGCGCAGATCGCGGCCACGGATGTGGATCTCGGCATGGCGGCCATTCGGCAGCTGGTGCGCGGTGCCGGCCTCGATCTTGATGCGTTCGGCGTTGGCTTCGCCGATCAGCAGCTGGTGCTTGCGGCGCACGTAGCGGATGATCGCCTCGTCCATGGCATTGCCGGCGCAGCGCAACGAGCGCGCCTGCACCACGCCGCCGAGCGAGAGCACCGCGATGTCGGTGGTGCCGCCGCCGATGTCGACCACCATGGAGCCGGTCGGCTCGTCGATGGGCAGCCCGGCGCCGAGCGCCGCCGCCACCGGTTCCTCGATCAGGTAGACCTTGCGTGCGCCCGCCGAAACCGCCGTCTCGTAGACGGCGCGCCGTTCCACTGGCGTGGCACCGGCCGGCACGCAGATGAGGATGCGCGGCCGGCGGAAGCCGAGCATGGTCTTGGTGCGAGCGATGAACTGGCGCAACATCTCTTCGGTTGCGACGAAATCGGCAATCACGCCGTCGCGCAACGGGCGAATGGTTTCTATGGCTTCCGGCGTGCGGCCAACCATCTGCTTGGCGGTGGCGCCGACCGCCAGCACCTCGCGCGTGGCGCCGCGCGTGCGCAGCGCCACGACGGACGGCTCATCGATGACGATGCCCCGGCCCCGCACATGCACAAGCGTGTTCGCCGTGCCGAGGTCGATGGCGATGTCATCCGAAAACGCGCTTGTCACAGCCAGACGCATGACAGTCTCAAATAATCCCTCGTGAAGCCCGGTGGCATCCGTGCAAACCGGCTCGCGACAGGAGCCCTCCCAGCACCAGATCTGAGCGGCGACGCACATTTGCCGCGCCCCGCGACCTGGTCTTCAGCCAAGCCACGCACTCCGGCACCTTAGCCCTGTGCGCGTGCCGGACAGTGCCATGGAGTCACCACGGCCAGCATTGTAGCCGCGCGCGCCCCTGGCGCCAATGCGCGGCGGCGCTGGAAATGAATGTTTTTCCAATGGATTAACGTCCCAGTCCGGCACACCATCAAACCGGTAGTCCACGCACGTTGGGTGCGCAACGAAACGAAGAAGGCCCGTCGCAACAGCTCTGGCGACGGGCCTTCTTTCGACTGATCGTCCGGGCTGGCAAGCCGGCGGCCTTCGCCTCCCGGGAAACGGGATCCGAGACGCCGCGAGCCCTTACAGCGCGGCTTGCACCTGGGCGGTCTTCTGGCGCTTCACCAGCAGCTTGTTCAGCGCCGAGACGTAGGCGCGCGCCGAGGCGACCATGGTGTCGGTATCGGCACCGCGGCCGGTGACGACGCGGCCGCCCTCCTCCAGGCGCACCGAAACCTCGGCCTGCGCATCCGTGCCCTCGGTGACGGCGTGCACCTGATACAGCTCGAGCTTGGCCTCGTGCGGCACCATCTGCCGGATGGCATTGAAGGTTGCATCGACCGGACCGTTGCCGGTCGCCTGCACCGTGTGTTGCTGGCCGTCGATGACGAGCGTCAGCGTCGCCATCTGCGGCCCCATGGTGCCGGCGATGACGGTCAGCGACACCACCTTCATGCGGTCGTGCATGTGCGCGACGCCGTCGTCGACGATGGCCTCGATGTCCTCGTCGTAGACGTGCTTCTTGCGGTCGGCGAGGGCCTTGAAGCGGTTGAAGGCGTCCTCGAGCTGGTTGTCGCCGAGCTCATAGCCCAGTTCCTTCAGCTTGGAGCGGAAGGCGTTGCGGCCCGAGTGCTTGCCCATGACCAGCGACGTCTTGCCGACACCGACCGACTCCGGCGTCATGATCTCGTAGGTCTGGGTGTGCTTCAGCATGCCGTCCTGGTGGATGCCGCTCTCGTGCGCGAAGGCGTTCCGGCCGACGATGGCCTTGTTGTACTGCACGGGGAAGTTGGTCACCGACGAGACGAGCTTGGAGGCGCGCGACAGCATCGGCGCCTGGATGCCGCAGTCGTACGGCACGCGATCGCCGCGCACGCGCATGGCCATCACGATCTCCTCAAGCGCCGCATTGCCCGCGCGCTCTCCGATGCCGTTGATGGTGCATTCGATCTGGCGCGCGCCACCGGCGACGCCGGCCAGCGAGTTGGCCACCGCGAGGCCGAGATCGTTGTGGCAGTGCGTCGAGAAGATCGCCTTGTCGGCGTTCGGCACGCGCTCGCGCAACATGCGGAACAGGGCGCCGTACTCCTCCGGTACCGTGTAGCCGACCGTATCGGGAATGTTGATGGTGGTGGCACCGGCATGAATAGCGGTTTCCACGCAGCGGCACAGGAAATCGTGCTCGGTGCGAGTTGCATCCTCGGCCGACCACTCGACATCCTCGACCCAGGTGCGGGCACGCGCCACCGACTTGGCGATCAGCTCCAGCACCTCGGAGGGCTCCTTCTGGAGCTTGTACTTCATGTGCACCGGGCTGGTGGAGATGAAGGTATGGATGCGGCCGCGGCGGGCACCCTTGACGGCCTCTCCGGCGCGGTCGATGTCCTTGTCGCCGGCGCGCGCGAGGCCGGCCACTGTCGCGTTCTTCACGCGCGCGGCGACGGCCGAGACGCTCTCGAAATCGCCTTCCGATGCGATCGGGAAGCCGGCCTCGATGACATCGACGCCCATGGCATCGAGGAAGTCGGCGACTTCCAGCTTTTCCTCGAAGGTCATGGTGGCGCCGGGGCATTGCTCGCCGTCGCGCAAGGTGGTGTCGAAAATGACGACGCGGTCCTTGCTCGCGGGCGCGGATGCCTTGGAGCCGGCTGTGGCAGCAGATGCGGCCTTCGGCGCGCCATCCTTGGCAGGCGCCTTCTTCTTGCTGGGGTCGGTCGCGGTCATGGGCGGGGTCTCGTCTCGAAGTCGGGCCGGGGAGCGCGTCTCGCACATGCGGGTTCGAGCGCGCCGCCGATCCCTGTTGGAACCATTCAGCTCGGTCGTCTCTCCCCTGAACGCCCGTCCCTGGCATGAGCCATGAGACCGCCGGTGCTCAGGGGCCGGTAAGCAGCAGGAGACCGGTCGGCAGGAGTGGGGCGCCGTCGAGCAGCGACGCACGCGACAGGGCACGCGCAGGCTCCGCCGGCGCGAGGCGCACGGCGGTCGGGGACTTGGCGACACTGGTGGTCGAGACGCACATCAGCGAGCGCAGACAGCCAAATCAGTTGCATCGACGCGAAGAGCCGCCAATAAGCCGCAGCCGGCCCCAAATTGCAAGCCCCTTCGCCGCACCGCGATATCCTGAACGCAAACGCCCCGCACGGCGCGACCGGCGGGGCGTCCTGCGATCAGATGGAGCGGTGGAGCGTTAAGCGCTCTGCTCCTGGGCCTTCAGCCACTCGGCGTGGCGGGCCTTGTCCTCGGCGCCCTTCACGGCCGTATCGCGATCGACCAGCTCGATCACGGCGCGCGGGGCGCTGTCGCCGTGCCGGAAGCCGGCTTTCAGCACGCGCGTATAGCCGCCGTTGCGGTTCTTGTAGCGGGGCGCCAGCACGTCGAAGAGTTTCTTGGTCATGTCCTCGTCGCGCATGCGGCTGGCGGCGAGGCGGCGCGAGTTGAGGTCACCGCGCTTGGCCAGCGTGATGAACTTGTCCATGACGCGCTTCAGGTCCTTGGCCTTCGGCAGCGTGGTGACGATCTGCTCGTGGTTGATGAGGGCAGCGACCATGTTGGAGAACATGGCTTGGCGGTGGGCGCTGTCGCGGCCGAAGCGGCGGCCGAGCTTCTTGTGACGCATGGTGTCTTGTCTTTCTTGGCTTGTCGCCTCACGGCGCTATTGGCCGGATGGCGACGTTTCTCTGCGGTTGTTACGGGGAGGTTCTGCGGCCTCGCCTCGTTGGGTCGTGTCGTGTCGGGCCCTGCTCACTTGTCCGCGGCCAAGGGCTCACTTGTCCGCGGCCAAGGGCCGCCGGGCCGAGTGGCCCGCCCCCGCGGAGGCTGCCGGCGCATAGCGCCGAACAGCAGCCGCGAGTGCGAAATCAGTATTGATCCTCGAAGCGCTTGGCCAGCTCCTCGATGTTGTCCGGCGGCCAGTTCGGCACTTCCATGCCGAGGTGCAGGCCCATGGAGGCCAGGACCTCCTTGATCTCGTTCAACGACTTGCGCCCGAAGTTCGGCGTGCGCAGCATCTCGGCTTCCGTCTTCTGGATCAGGTCGCCGATGTAGACGATGTTGTCGTTCTTCAGGCAGTTGGCCGAGCGGACGGACAGCTCCAGCTCGTCCACCTTCTTGAGCAGCGCGGCGTTGAAGGCGAGCTCCGGATGGCGCATCTCCTCCTGCGGCTTTTTCGGCTCCTCGAAATTGATGAACACGGCGAGCTGGTCCTGCAGGATGCGGGCGGCGAGCGCCACCGCGTCCTCGGCCTTGACCGAGCCGTCGGTCTCGACGGTCATGGTCAGCTTGTCCTTGTCGAGGTCCTGGCCGGCACGCGTGTGCTCGACCTTGTAGGAGACCTTCTTGACCGGCGAATACAGGCTGTCGACCGGGATGAGACCGATCGGCGCGTCATCGGGGCGGTTGCGGTCGGCCTGCACGTAGCCCTTGCCCATGTCGGCCTGGAACTCCATGCGGATCGTCGCCCCCTGGTCGAGGTGGCAGATCACATGCTCGGGGTTCAGGATCTCGACGTCGGACGACGCCTCGATGTCACCGGCCTTGACCGCGCCGGGGCCTTCCTTCTTCAGCACCATGCGCTTGACACCGTCGGAGTGCAGGCGCAGCGCGATTTCCTTGATGTTGAGGATGATGTTGGTGACATCCTCGCGCACGCCGGGGATCGACGAGAACTCGTGCAGCACACCGTCGATCTGCACGGTCTTGATCGCCGCGCCCTGGAGCGACGACAGCAGAACACGGCGCAGCGCGTTGCCGAGCGTCATGCCGAAGCCGCGCTCCAGCGGCTCCGCGACCAGGGTCGCGACGCGGTTGCGGTCACGGCCGGGCGTGATGTCGAGCTTGTTCGGCTTGATCAGGTCTTGCCAGTTCTTCTGCAGAACGTTTACCACGATGATGCCTCGTCTCGGGTTGTCGCAGGGCGGGGGATGATCGATCCCCGGAAATGTGCGCGCCCCGCGCGTCTGTCCACTGGGAGGTTGGCCACTTGGAGGTTGGCTTTTTGCAACCGAAAAGCCCGCAAGGCCCGCAGATCGCGAGCCTCCGGTAAGCCGAGCTGTCGGGCGCACGCGACGTGAAATGCGTGCACCGTGTCGCGCGTTGTCGTCAGACGCGGCGGCGCTTGCGCGGACGGCAGCCGTTGTGCGGAATCGGCGTCACGTCGCGGATCGAGGTGATCGAGAAACCGACAGCCTGCAGCGCGCGCAGCGCCGATTCACGGCCCGAGCCCGGACCGCAGACCTCGACCTCGAGGATCTTCATGCCGTGCTCCTGGGCCTTCTTGCCGGCATCTTCCGCGGCGACCTGGGCGGCGTACGGCGTCGACTTGCGCGAGCCCTTGAAGCCCATGGTGCCCGACGACGACCAGGCGATCGTGTTGCCCTGCGCATCGGTGATGGTGATCATCGTATTATTGAAGCTGGCGTTGACGTGCGCCACGCCCGACGTGATGTTCTTTTTCTCGCGGCGGCGGACTTTGCCACGCCCCTGAGCTGCTTCCTTGGCCATCTTGAGGTTCTTGCTCCACGACCCGCGCGGCGGGTTTGACGATGAACGGCGACATGTTCGGCGCGGCGCGCATCCCGCGCCCTGGCCAGGACCGGCGTCGAGCCGGTCCAGTTTTCAGCGGCCCGATCAGGCCTTCTTCTTGCCGGCGATCGGCTTGGCCGGACCCTTGCGGGTGCGGGCGTTGGTGTGCGTGCGCTGGCCGCGGACGGGCAGGCCCTTGCGATGGCGCAGGCCGCGATAGCAGCCGAGGTCCATCAGGCGCTTGATATTCATCGCAACTTCGCGACGCAAGTCGCCTTCGACCATGTAGTCGCGGTCGATCGTCTCGCGGATCTGCAGCACTTCGGCGTCCGTCAGCTCGTTGACGCGGCGCTCGGCCGGGATTTTGACCTTGGTGCAGATTTCCTGCGCGAATTTCGGCCCGATGCCGTGGATATACTGAAGCGCGATAACGACGCGCTTGCCTGTGGGGATGTTGACACCAGCGATACGTGCCACGTCTCACTCCATGTATGGCCGACGTGCCCTGCGGGAGGCCGGCGATTGCTGCTTTTCCCCGCGTCCGGTGGAGGCCGGCCCATTGCGGAGAGACAACGCGATGCCCCGCCTCTGTTGCCTGAGGCCGGAAAGTCACGCTGTCGGGCGAAGTGACGGTTGATAATGCGCCGACGTCCCGGCGTCAAGGCATTTGTCAAGGAAAAATTATGCAGCCCGCCGGACGGGGCCGGACGGGCTGCGGATCACGCGAAAGCGGCACGGGACACGCCTCAGAGCTTGGACACGACCTCGTCGAGCTGACGGGCCACACCCTCGATGGGCGCCATGCCGTCGATCGTCACCAGCTTCTGATAGGCGTAGTAGTAGCCGATCAGCGGCGATGTCTCGCGGTAGTAGGCCATCAGGCGCTGCTTCAGCGTTTCGGCGTTGTCATCGGCGCGCACGGTGCCGCCGGCCGCCAGCGTCTCGCGGGCGCGGTTCTCGATGCGGGCCACGAGCGCGCTATCGTCAACCTTGAGCTCGATCACCTTGTCGAGCTTCTTGCCCTTCTGCTGCAGCAGCACGTCGAGCGCGGCCGCCTGCGGCAGGGTGCGCGGAAAGCCGTCCAGGATGAAGCCCTTGGCGCAATCCGGCTGATCGATGCGCTCGGAGATGATGCGCACGACGATGTCGTCGGAGACGAGTCCGCCGGCCTTCATGATCGCCTCGGCCTGCTTGCCGACCTCGGTGCCGGCCTTGAC
>WBZS01000873.1_pt1 | contig 29195 bp, 19 predicted proteins | sample 5204201 | NCBI WGS metagenome assembly WBZS01 (sample SAMN12344357, study PRJNA552823) | activated sludge metagenome | biome: Activated sludge suspended growth; feature: Nitrification reactor; material: Wastewater; isolation source: activated sludge from nitrification reactor of wastewater... | reverse complement strand
CCGATCGCCCAATTGCTGGGCTCGGTCATCGCCAACAGCGCCTTCCACGGCACCCGGTTGGACATCGACCACATCAGCGGGGTGATGGAGACCGTCGTTGCCGAAGCCGAGCGCTGGGGTATCGACCGCCACACCATCGCGCCGTCGCTGATGTTCATGTCCCACGAGACCTACACCCCCGCCCGGGGTGGCAGCGCCGCGGCCGAGATCAACGCGCTGCGCGCGGCCTTCGGTGCCGATGCCGACAAGATCGTCATCACCAACACCAAGGGCTTCACCGGGCACGCCATGGGTGCTGGGGTCGAAGACGTCGTGGCGGTCAAGGCGCTGGAGACCGGCATCGTCCCGCCGGTGCCCAACTACAAGGAGCCCGACCCCGACCTCGGGTCGCTCAACCTGTCGCGCGGCGGGTCCTACCCGGTCCAGTACGCCCTGCGTCTTGCCGCCGGCTTCGGCTCGCAGGTCGCCATGGCGCTGCTGCGCTACGTGCCGATGCCCGACGGTGTTCGCCGCTCCCCCAAGGAGCTCGGTTACGCGTACCGGATCGTCGACCCGACTGCTTGGCAGCGGTGGCTGGACTCGCTCGCCGGTCGTTCCGGCGCCCAGCTCGAGGTCGACCACCGCCGGTTGCGGATCGTCGACACCGGTGCCCCGGCCGTCGCCGTCATCTCCACGACCGCCGTGCCCGTCCCGTATGCCGCGATGACCCGGTCCGGCGTGGCCGGCACCGCCGCTCCGGCTCCGGTTGCCGCCGCACCCGCCGTACCCGCCGCACCCGCGGCCGCGTTCGTCCCCGCGCCCGCGGTTGCCCCGGTGGCTACTCCCGCCCCCGTGGCCGCTCCGGCTCCCGCGCCTGCTGCCCCGGCGGTCGTCGTCGACCCGGTCCTGGACACCGTGACCGAGATCGTCTCCGGGCTGACCGGCTACCCGGCCGACCTGCTCGACCCCGACCTGGACCTGGAAGCCGACCTCGGCGTTGACACCGTCAAGCAGGCCGAGGTCTTCGCGGCTGTGCGCGAGCACTACCAGGTCGAGCGCGACGACACGATGAAGCTGCGCGACTTCCCCACCCTGCGCCATGTCGCCGGCTGGGTGCGCGGCAAGGCCGGGCTCCCCGAGCCCACCACTGCGGCGCCCGTTGCCGCGCCGGTGGCGGCAGCCCCGGTGGCTGCGCCGGCCCCGGCCGCAGTCGTCGACCCCGTCCTGGACACGGTGACGAGCATCGTCGCGGGTCTCACGGGCTACCCGGCCGACCTGCTCGACCCCGACCTGGACCTCGAAGCCGACCTCGGAGTCGACACCGTCAAGCAGGCCGAAGTGTTCGCGGCAGTGCGCGAGCACTACCAGGTCGAACGCGACGACACGATGAAGCTGCGCGACTTCCCCACCCTGCGCCACGTCGCCGGTTGGGTGCGCGGCAAGGCCGGGCTCCCCGAGCCGGTTGCAACCGCCGCTGCTCCGGCTGCCCCCACGGCAGCCCCGGCAGCCGAGACCGCGGCATACGGTGCGGCCCCCGCCGTGAGCGCGGTGGTGAGCGACCCGGTGATCGAGAAGGTGACCGAGATCGTCGCGGAGCTGACCGGCTACCCGGCCGACCTGCTCGACCCCGACCTCGACCTGGAAGCCGACCTCGGCGTCGACACCGTCAAGCAGGCCGAGGTGTTCGCCGCGGTGCGCACGCACTACGGCGTGGAGCGCGACGACACGATGAAGCTGCGCGACTTCCCCACCCTGCGCCACGTCGCCGGCTGGGTGCGCGGCAAGGCCGGCCTGCCTGAGCCGACCGCGGCGGCTCCGGTCGCTGCAGCCCCCGTGGTTGCTGCCGCGCCGGCTCCGGCCGTCGTGTCGGCCCCGGTCGCGGCCCCGGCGGCCCCGGCTGCCGACCCGGTCGTGGCCAAGGTCATCGAGATCGTCGCCGAGCTGACCGGCTACCCGGCCGACCTGCTCGACCCCGACCTCGACCTGGAAGCCGACCTCGGCGTCGACACCGTCAAGCAAGCCGAAGTGTTCGCGGCAGTCCGCGGCCACTACAACGTCGAGCGCGACGACACGATGAAGCTGCGCGACTTCCCGACGATCAAGCACGTCGCCGGGTGGATCCGGGCCAAGGCAGGGCTTCCTGAGCCGACCGCAGCCCCGGTCGCGGCAGCGGCCGCGGTGCCGGTGGCCGCGGCATACGCCGAGCCGGCACCCGTTGCGTCCGCGCCCCCGACGGGGACCGACGAGGTGACCGCGAAGGTCATCGAGATTGTCGCCGAGCTGACCGGCTACCCGGCCGACCTGCTCGACCCCGACCTCGACCTGGAAGCCGACCTCGGCGTCGACACCGTCAAGCAAGCCGAGGTGTTCGCGGCAGTCCGCGGCCACTACAACGTCGAGCGCGACGACACGATGAAGCTGCGCGACTTCCCGACGATCAAGCACGTCGCCGGGTGGATCCGAGGCAAGGCCGGCATCCCTGAGCCGACCGCTGCCCCGGCGTCGGCTCCGGCTGCCCCGGCAGCCGCACCGGCTCCCGTTGCTGCGCCTGCGGCATACGCGCCGGCCGTGGCCGCCCCCGCGGCTCCGGCTGGCGAGCCCTCGTCAGCGCCGGCGACCGACGAGGTGACGCAGAAGGTCATCGACATCGTTGCCCAGCTGACCGGCTACCCGGCCGACCTGCTCGACCCCGACCTCGACCTGGAAGCCGACCTCGGCGTCGACACCGTCAAGCAGGCCGAGGTGTTCGCCGCGGTGCGTGAGCACTACGGCGTCGAGCGGGACGACAGCCTCAAGTTGCGCGACTTCCCGACGATCAAGCTCGTCGCCGGGTGGATCCGCGGCAAGGCTGGGCTGCCTGAGCCGACCGCGGCGTCCGCTGCCGCACCCGGTGCCGCTGATGCTTCGGCTCCGGCTGCCGCACCCTCGGCGCCCACCGCGGCGCCGGCACCCGCGGTCATCCAAGGGAGTCTCTCGGCCATCGACGCGCTGCCGCGGCGAGTCCCGATCGCCATGCTGCGCCCCAGCCTCGCCCAGAGCGTGGAGACCGGCGTGATCCTCGACGGGGCCCGTGTCGTCGTCATGCTCGATGAAGGTGGCGTCGGTGACGCGCTCGTCAAGCGCCTGGCCAAGGCGGGCGCGACGGCGCTGGTCCTGCCGGTGGGGATCTCGACGGAGGACTTGTCAGCCCAGCTGGACGCCTGGCTGGCCGAAGGCCCGATCGCGGGCGTCTACTGGCTGCCCGCGCTCGACGACGAGGGCAGCCACGACGACCTCGACCTCGGCTACTGGACCGAGTGTCTGCGTCGGCGGGTCAAGCGGCTCTACACGACGATGCGTCGGATGTGGGATGACGCTCCGTTCCTCGTGTCGGCGACCCGCCTGGGCGGCCGGCACGGCTACGACGCCCCTGGCGCAGTGGCCCCCATGGGCGGCGCGGTGACCGGGTTCACCAAGTCCTACAAGAAGGAGCGGCCGGAGGCGCTGGTCAAGGCGGTCGACTTCCCGGCGAGCCGCAAGACCGCCGCTATCGCCGACGTCCTCCTCGAGGAGACGCTGCGTGACCCGGGCGCCGTCGAGGTCGGCCGGATTGACGGACAGCGGTGGGGCGTCGGCTTCAGCGAGGTCGCCTTCCCGGCCTTGGGCACCGACGGATCTCCCGACGGTGAGGGCGGTATGCCGCTCACCCCGGAGTCGGTCTTCGTCGTCACCGGTGCGGCTGGCTCGATCGTCTCTGCGATCACGGCCGACCTGGCCAAGGGTGCCGGCGGTGGGACGTTCCACCTGCTGGACCTCACCCCGACCCCGGACGCCGGCGACGCCGACTTGGCCGCCTTCCGCACCGACAAGGACGGCCTCAAGGCCACCCTCGCCGCGCGGATGAAGGCCGCGGGTGAGCGCCCGACCCCGGTCGCCATCGACAAGGAGCTCGCCCGGATCGAGCGGCTCGCTGCGGCGTTGACGGCGATCCAGGCCGTCGAAGCCGCCGGTGGTGTCGTCCACTACCACTCGGTCGACCTCACCAACACCGAGGCGGTCGCCGCGGTCATGGCCGACGTCGCGCAGCGCAGCGGCAAGATCGACGTGCTCCTGCACGCCGCCGGACTGGAGATCAGCCGCAACCTGCCACAGAAGGAACCGCGCGAGTACGACCTCGTCTTCGACGTCAAGACCACCGGGTGGTTCAACGTGTGGTCGGGCGCGCGCAGTATGCCGGTCGGTGCCGTCGTCGCGTTCTCATCGGTTGCCGGACGGTTCGGCAACCAGGGCCAGACCGACTACAGCGCGGCGAACGATCTGCTGTGTAAGGTGCTCTCGTCCTTCCGGCACACTCGGCCGCAGACCCGGGGCTTGGCCCTGGACTGGACCGCGTGGGGCGGGATTGGCATGGCCACCCGTGGCTCCATCCCGAAGATCATGGAGATGGCCGGCGTGCAGATGCTGCCTCCGGACGCCGGTGTCGCGTGGATCCGGCGTGAGGTGACGAGCACGGCATACAGCGGCGAAGTTGTCGTCGCGGGCGTCCTCGGGATGATGGCGGCCGAGTACCACGAGACCGGCGGCGCCGACCCGGCCGCCCTCGCGGGTGCCGGCCCCCACGGCCCGATGGTCGGGACCGTGTCGGCGAGCGTCCACAACGGTCTGGTCGTCACGACGACCCTCGACCCGAAGGAGCAGGCCTTCCTCTACGACCACCGGATCGACGGCACCCCCGTCCTGCCGGGTGTCATGGGCATGGAGTCCTTCGCCGAGGCGGCCGCCATGCTGGCTCCGGAGGGTTACCGCGTCGGATCGGTCGAGGACGTTTCGTTCCTGGCCCCGGTGAAGTTCTTCCGGGACGAGCCGCGGACGCTGACGATCACGGCCCAGGCCGTCCCGGCACCCGAGGGCACCGACCTGCTCGTCCGGTGCACCCTCACCGCCGAGCGGGCCCTGCCGGGCCAGGCCACCCCGACGAAGACGACCCACTTCACCGGCACGGTGCGCCTGACGACCGAACCGGTCGCCGAGGAGGTCGAGAAGGTCAAGACGAAGGTCGAGGGCACCCCCTTGGGCAACGACAGCGTCTACGCCTTTTACTTCCACGGGCCGGCATACCAGGTCGTCGGCGAGGCGTGGCGCAAGGGTGACGGATCGATGACCCGGATGGCCGCACCGATCCCCGACAACCACGCCCCGGCGGATGCCCCGCTGGCTATCGCTCCGCGTCTAGCTGAGCTGTGCTTCCAGACCGCCGGGCTGTGGGAGGCCGGCACCGCACACCAGATGGCGTTGCCGACGCGCGTCGGTCGCCTGCGGGTGCTGCGTGATCCGGCCACCGTCGATGGTCCGCTCTTTGCCTTGGCACGTCCTGCGGGCGAGAGTAAGTTCGACTGCGCCGTCATCGACGGCCGAGGGTCTGTGGTCGTGCGGATGGACGGTTACGAGAGCATCGTGCTCCCGGCTCCAATCCCCGACGCGGTCATGGGCGCGCTCACGGCGACCTTCGGAAACAACAGCTAGGCACCAACCAGGGGCGGGTCGCGCTCACGAGGCAGACGTTGCTTCGTGGGCGCGACCCGTTCCCACCCCGCACCACGGACGGTCGGGGTTCAGTTCGAGTCTTGGGCAACAACTTCATCGATCGGAGACCTGCGTGAACGACATCTCCCGCCTGGCGATCATCGATCGAGGTGAGCCCGTCGTCCGCGTTCTTGCTGCCGTCGGCAACCTCAACCGTCGCGGTGACCTCCCACCGATCACCTCGATCGTCATCACGGAGCAGAGCAGCGAGCGGGCGTGGTTCGCCCGGGAGGCCGATGAGCTGATCACGCCGCCGCCGTCGGCGCAGGAGACCGACGCGTTCACGCCGATCCCGCCTGATCTGGTGGTCCAACAGGTCATTGCGGCCCGGGCCGACACAGCCTGGATCGGCCACACACCGTGCCTGGACCGCGCCGAGTTGGTCGCCCAACTCGAGGCTGCGGGGGTCAGCGTGGTCGGGCCGCCCGCCCAAACCATCCGCGACCTGGCCGACCCGGCCCGGTTGGCCGCCCTGGGCCGCGATGCGGGCCTGTCGCCGCTCCCTGAGCACCTCACCCCTGCCGACTGGCGACGAATCGAGATCGACGTCCTGGCCGACTCCGCCGGCACGGTCTGGACCCTCGGTCTGCGCGACGCGAGCGTCCGCCGCGGCACCACCCCTGTCCTGGCCGAGATGCCCGCTCCCCGAGTGCCCGAGACGACGGCCGGCGCGATGTCGCACGCAGCCCGCCGACTGGTGCGCGCGGCGGCATACCGCGGGGCGGGCGTCGTCGAGTTCGCGCTGGGACACGACGGCGAGTCATTCTGGCTGTTGGGGGTCGACACACTCGCCCGTACGGAACACGCCTTGATCGAGGAGGTGACGGGAGCGAGCTTCATCGGGTTGCGGCTGCGTCTGGCCGCCGGAGGCACCTTGCCTTCCGAGCCGCCCACCCCAAACGGGCACGCGGTCGAAGTGCGCCTGCTCGCCCACGACCCCGGCCGCGAGTATGCCGCGTCCGGCGGCTCCCTGGAGATGCTCTCCCTCCCGGTCGGGACCGGTGTGCGGGTCGATTCGAGCATTCGCGAAGGCGACATCATCGATGGCCGGGTCGAGCCGCTCATCGCGACGATCACGGCGTGGGGACGCGACCGCGAGGAAGCACTCGACCGAGCGCATGGCGCCCTCGAACGCACCACGGTGGTGCTTGAGATCGGTATGACCAACCGCACCGCCGACTTGGCCGTGCTCGAACGAATGGCAGGTGCCGACGCCCCGGTGGACGCCGGCTGGTATGACCGGACCCTCGCCGCTGGCGGATTCGCTTCTGCCGCCGACCCCCTCGCGGTCGTCGCCGCTGCGGTGGAGGCCTACGAGTCGGATAGCACCATGGTCAATGCGGCGTTTTTCGCAAGCGCGGCGCGTGGGCGTCCCGAACGGCCGGAACGGGTCGGTTCGCTGGTCCAGCTGAGCTACCGCGGCCACGACTACCGGCTGCGCGTCGACCGCACCGGACCACGGTCTTACCGGGTTCGCGGAAACGCCACCGTCGATGTCATGGTCGACCGGCTGGGCGACTTCGAGCGCCGGATCATCTGCAACGGTCGCAAGCACCGCCTCGTTACCGTCGAGCAGGGAGCTGACTTCCGGCTTGATCTCGACGGCGTCGGGCACACCGTCAGCCGCGAGGACGGCGTCGTGGTCCGCACCGGCTGGCCAGCCCTGGTGTCATCGCTGCTGGTCGCGCCCGGTCAGGACGTGGCCGCAGGACAACCCGTGGCCGTTCTTGAATCGATGAAGATGGTGACCACGGTGACCGCGCCGTTCGACGGGACGGTAACCTCGCTCGCGGTGTCCAACAACACCCAAATCGAGCGCGGTGCCCCGCTCATGCGGATCAAGGCAGCCGCCCACGAACACCTGAATCTTGGTCCCGGCACCGGGTTAGGCGCTGAACCGGAAGCGGCCGTTGACTTCGCCGCGCTGGCGACGTCCGACGGCAACCCCGAGAGCAAGGACGCGAGCTGGGTCCATGCGCACCTGGGCGACTACCTGCTCGGCTATGACCTCGACCCAGACAGCTTCAAGGGGCTGCTCAAGCGGCAGGGCGCGCTGGCCGCCGAGCTCCCGGCAAACGACCCCGAGTTGGTGGCCGCTGAGAACGCCCTGCTCGACCTGTTCAGCGACCTGGGCGCTCTCTATCGGCCGCGAACGGAGGCCGGGAACCCCGAAGAGACCTCCGACGACAACACCCAGGAGTACTTCCTCTCGTACCTGCAGTGGCTCGATCCCGACCAGGCCGGCCTGCCCGAGCGTTACCGCAAGCGCCTGAGCGCGGCCCTGGCCCGTTACGGCGTGTCGGGGTTGGCTCGCAGTAAAGCGCTAGAAGCGGCGACCGTCTGGCTCTATCGAGCGTTCGCACGGATCCCCGAGATCGCTCCCGCGATCATCGCGATCCTCAACCGGCGACTCAGCCATCACGATGAGCTGGCCGAGATGACGACGGTGGACGCCCGCGCCCGACTCGACCGGTTGGTCCGTGCGACCGAGGGCCGACAGCAGAACGTGGCCGACCTGGCCCGCGATATCCTCTTCCACTTCTTCGAAGAGCCCGAGATGCTCGCGGCGGCGGCCCAGATGCAGGCCCAGGTGCGGGCTGATTTGGCCGCGCTGCGTGACCTTTCGTCCGGACCCGAGCGCACCGCCCGGATCGAGGCACTCGTCGCCGCGCCGCACCCGGTCCGGATCGACCTGCTCGATGCCTGGCTGCAGACCGACGCGGACGCGGCGGGCACGGCATACCGGGATGTCGTCTTGGAGGTCTATGCCCGGCGGTTCTACCGCATCCGCAACCTGCACGACTTCGGCACGCAGTCCGTGGGCGGGTTCCGGATCTCGCACGCGGACTATGACCACTCCGGTATGCCGGTCCGCCTGGTCAACTCTTACCTGCCCCTGGAGCAGCTGCCCTCATTCGCCGACGCGATGCGCGGCCACCTGGCCGGAGTGCCTGCCGAGAAGGAGGTCGTCGTCGACCTCGTCGTCTGGCAGAACGGTCCGCTGGCCGAGGGCGACACGCTGACCGAGCACGTTCTGGGGGTGCTGGAGCGCTGCAGCTTCGGTCGCACCCTGCACCGGCTCGACCTGACCATCACCGGCAAGGTCGGCGACTCGCAGGGTCGCACCACCGCGCACGTGACCTTCCGACAGCAACCGGACGGGACGTTCGTCGAGGACGGGCTCTACCGCAACCTGCACCCGATGCTGGCCAAACGCCTGGACCTGTGGCGGCTGTCTAACTTCGCGCTGGAGCGGCTGCCCTCACCGGAGGATGTCTACCTGTTCTTCGGCGTGGCGCACGAGAACCCGAAGGACCGGCGCCTGTTCGCCGTGGCCGAGGTTCGTGACCTGGTGGCTGTCCGGGATGAGCAAACTGGTGCGCAGACCTATCCGCGCCTGGGCCGGATCGGCCTACAGGCCCTGGCGGCCATGCGCACGGCCTTGTCCCACTACCCGCCGCGGGAGCGTCCGACGGCCAACCGCCTGGTCATCAACGTCCGCCCCACGTGGGAGATCCCCGCGGACGAGTGGCCAGCGCTCGCCGCCAACTACCTGCCCCTTGCCAAGGGCGCCGGTCTGGAGAAGGTCGTCATGCACCTTCGTATGCCGGTCCCCTCCGAGGACGGCGGGACGACCCTCGTCGAGAAGGTCATGACGGTCGACGGCATTGGGCGCACCGGCACGACGATCCGGTTGGGCGACCCGGGGGCAAACCCGATCCGGCCGTTGACTCGCTATGCCCAGAAGGTGCTGACCGCCGAGAGGTTCGGGGCGCCATACCCCTACGAGATCGTCCACATGCTCACTCCGGCGGAAGGCGAGCCATCGCCGTTCCCGCGCGGACATTTCCAGGAACTCGACCTGGACTCCGATGGTGAGACGCTCGTCCCGGTGGACCGAGCCCCGGCCGGAAATAGCGCCCACCTGGTCGTGGGCCTGCTGACGACCTACACGGATCTCGTGCCCGAGGGAATGACCCGCGTCGCGATGCTGTCTGACCCGACGCAGGGCCTGGGCAACCTGGCCGAACCGGAGTGCCGACGGATCAACGCCTCGCTCAAGCTCGCCGCCGAGCGCAAGATCCCGGTGGAATGGTATGCCTGCTCGTCAGGCGCCCTCATCGCGATGGACTCCGGCACCGAGAACATGGACTTCATCGCCCTCACGCTGCGGCGGATCATCGAGTTCACCCAGGGCGGCGGCGAGATCAACATCATCGTCACCGGGATCAACGTAGGCGGCCAGCCTTACTGGAACGCCGAGTCGACGATGCTCATGCACACCAAGGGCATCCTCATCATGACCCCGGCCAGCACGATGGTGCTCACGGGCAAGCAGGCCCTGGACTTCTCCGGTGCCGTGTCCGCCGAGGACAACTTTGGCATCGGTGGTTACGACCGGGTCATGGGGCTCAACGGCCAAGGGCAGTATTGGGCGCCGAGCTTCCAGGATGCCTGCCGCCTGCTGCTCGACCACTACGACTACACCTACGTCGTTCCGGGCGAGCGCTTCCCCCGACGCCACAAGACGAGCGACCCGCGGGAGCGGGACGTCCGCGAGTCGGTCCACGAGCAGGTGCCGGGCACCCGCTTCACGACGGTCGCGGAGGTGTTCGACTTCGCGACCAACCCCGACCGCAAGCAGCCGTTCGACATGCGCTCGGTCATGCGCTCGGTGTCCGACACCGACTGCCAACCACTCGAACGGTGGATGCATTGGCAGGACGGCGAGAACTCCATCGTCTGGGACGTGACGGTGGGCGGCATACCGGTGTGCATGCTCGGCTTGTCGTCGCGGTCGCTCCCCCGCAAGGGGTTCGTGCCTGCCGACGGGCCGCCCGCGTGGACCTCTGGCACTCTGTTCCCGCAGGCGTCCCGCAAGACGGCGCGGGCGATCAACGCGACGAGTGGCAACCGTCCGTTGGTCGTGATGGCCAACCTGTCTGGCTTTGACGGCTCTCCGGAGTCGATGCGCAAGTGGCAGTTGGAATACGGCGCCGAGATCGGCCGGGCCATCACCAACTTCAAGGGCCCGATCGTCTTCATCGTCGTGTCCCGCTATCACGGTGGTGCGTTCGTCGTCTTCTCCAAGGCGCTCACCGAAAACATGGAGATCGCGGCGATCGAGGGCTCGTACGCCTCGGTCATCGGTGGTGCTCCGGCCGCGGCCACGGTCTTCGCGCGCGACGTGAAGATCCGCACCGACAAGGACCCGCGGGTCCTTGAGGCCCAGGCTGCCGCGGCCGCCGCGAAGGGTCCCGAGGCCGGACGGCTGCGGGCCAAGGCCGCTGCCGTCGCCGCCGCCGTGCGCTCGGAGAAACTCGGTGAGGTGGCCGATGAGTTCGACTCGATCCACACCATCGAGCGGGCCCTGCGGATGGGGTCGGTCGACCGGATCATCAAGGCCGAGGAGCTGCGGCCCTACGCCATCGACGCGCTTGAGCGGGGCATGGCCAAGTTCGCTGCCAAGCCCTGACGCGGGCAGCGGCTCGCGAGCCGATCAGTCGGCTCAGTCGGCGAGGGGCCGGTCCAGCCAGGAGTGGACCGGCTCCCCTGCCGCGAGGTCGTCGCCGCCCGCGAGCAGCGTCGGCGGCTCGGTGAACTCGCGGCTGGCCAGGGTGAGTAGGAAGACGCCGTCACGGCGCCACCAGCCCGGGAAGCGGTCACCCGTGCGCGCGTGCACGACGAGTGGCGACCACCCGTCGGGCCGCACGTAGTCCCCCAGGGTCACCTCCACCGACCGGGTGTCGGCCCGCAGGCCGACGCGCAGCACCTTGAGCGCGGACTCCTTCGCCGACCACAAGAGGTTGGCGGCCACGTCCCAGCCCTCGCTGCCCGGGTCGCCCTGCCCCGCCACATAGGCCTGCTCGTATGCCGTGAGATAGTCCGCGACGAACCCTCGGCTGCGGGGTTCCACGGCTTCCAGATCGACCCCGAGGGTGCCCCCGGACAGCTCCCCCTCGGGTCCGACGAGGCAGACGGCCCACCCGGCCCGGTCGGTGAGCGAGACGTCCAGCTCTGCGGCATCGCCGTCGACGACGACGTAGGGCGCTCCCCCGCGCCGGTTGAGCACCTCGATCCCGGCCAGGCTCCCCGGGTTGACCGGACGCCCGAGCACCGCGGCCACCGCACGCTTGCCGGCCAACCGCCGCAGCCGGTATTCCGTGCGGCGCTTGGTGAACCGCATCGTCGCCGCCCGGGCGGCCTCCTGGTCGGACAGCCAGCCGTCGCCTTCGGGGATCGCGGCCTCACCGACCGCCAGCCATCGCATAGCGGGATCATGCCGCACGGGCGAGCGGACGGCATACCTTCGGCCGTGACCCCGCCGCGTCGGCCCCCGGAGCGAGCGTGGCACCGGCCTCGCAAGGCCGATCCCACGGTTGCTCCCCCACTTGGACTCGAACCAAGAACCTGCCGGTTAACAGCCGGCTGCTCTGCCAATTGAGCTATGGAGGAATGGTGCCCGGTTAGGGTAGCAAACCGGCGCGCCCCTGGCTAAACGGCATCCCGTATGCCGCCCGGCACCCCTCCGCGCCCCCGCCTGGGCCTGGCCTGGGCCTGGCCCGGGCCCCGCCCAAGCCCCCGCCCCGGCCGCAGGAGGCAGGGTGTCGGGCTGTCCGGCATACGGGCGACCATTGCTGGCTGTGCGGGGGGGTCTCCGCGGCCAACCGAGGCAGCAACGGTCGTCCGAATGCCGGAACGCGGCGAGCCCGGGCCTATCGCGCACCCGCGGCCCGCGCCGAACCGCTCCCCGCCGCGGTTCCGGGGCGGTTCCCGGGGCGGCCGCCTCAGCGAGGCGGTATGCCGGTCTCCTCACGCAGCGTCGCGAAGGCCACCTCGGCGGCAGCCGAGATCGCATCGGAGGGGCGGGTGCCTCGACCGAGGACGAGCTGTTCCAACAGGTCCCCGGTCGCCAAGTCCTGCCGGATGACCGCCTTGGCCTTGCGCGGACCCTCCAAAGGCAACTCCAGAGCCATCACGACACTGGCCTGCACTCGCTCGCGCAGGGCCTGCAGGAAGGTGCGCTCGTTAGCCATCGGGAGCATGACCGGCCGCCCGCCGTCCACGAACGTCACCGTCAACGTCGAGGATTGCCGCCCCCAGGACGCGGCGTCCACGTCATGCCAAGGCCGCAGCCAGCACACCGTGCCATCGGGCTCGATGGCACCGAACCTATGCACGGTGGCCAACAGCCAGGTGTCTCCGGACTGCGCGGCGGCAAGGAGCCGGTCCCGGGCCTGCGGCCCCCTCGTCCCGGGCGTGGGGTAGGCCCCCAGCACGGCGAGGACGGCCGGTGGCGGGGTGTGTTCGGTGTCGCGGCGGCCGAGCGTGGGCCAGCGTGGTGTCACGAGGGGTCAGCCTTCCTCTCGCTCGCGCAGGGCCGACCGCTGCCGCTGCAGGTCCTGCAACCGGACGGACAAGGCTCGTTTCTGGTCAGGGTCGATAGCAGCGTCGGGGCCGGCGGCGTCAAGACGGCGCAGCTGCCCGAGAGCGTCGGCGATCTGCCGCGACAGGGCGACCTCCCGCACGCGAGTGACCAGCGAATCGACATAGCGGCTGGCTGGCCGGCCGGTCATCGGGTCCAGCAACACCGGCAGCGGGGCCACGGCGATCTCGGCGAGCATGGGATGGATGGCCAACGGCGCTGCCTCGGCAAGAGCGCCATGCCATGCGGGTGCTGAGACCGTCGGTGCCGGCAGACCGACCCCCGCGACCGCGGCGAACACCGCCTGGTGTGCCGGCGCCGTGAAGTCCGCCACCTCCAACAGCGGCAGGTCCAACGGGTCGACGGTATCCGGGAACTGCAGCAGGCACTGGAGCAACTGTCGCTCGGCCTGGACAACGGGGTCACGCAGATTGGGCGCCGGGAAGGCAGCGGCCAACTCGGCGTCGGTGGGTTCCAGCGACTCCTCACCAGGCTCGTGGTAACGGTCCGGTTCGTGGTGGCGCTCGGGCCCGCTCCCCGCGCCCCGCTCCGCACCGGAGGCCAGCGGAGGTGGGCGGCGGCCGGCCTCCTTGAGGTAGGGGTCGAGTTCCTCGGGAGCGAACCCGATCAACCCTGCGGCCTTGCCCTTGTATTGCATGCGCAACTTGGCGTCCCGGATCCCGAGCAGGATCGGCGCGATTGCCGTCGCGGCTTGCACCCGCCCCTCGGCTCGGTCCAGGTCGAAGCGCCCCACCGTCGTTCGGGCGGCAAACTCGAACATCGGCACGGCATCCTCGACGAGGGCCCGCACCGCCCCGTCGCCGTCGGACTGCCGCAACTCGCAGGGATCCTTACCCCCTGGCGCGACCGCCACGAACGACTGGGACATCCAGCGCTGGTCCTCTTTGAACGCCTTCATCGCCGCTGCCTGCCCCGCCTGGTCGCCGTCGAAGGTGAAGATCACCCGGGCCGGCTCGAGGTCGGCCTCGTCGCGCATGATCCGGCGCAGCACCTTGATGTGGTCGATCCCGAATGCCGTCCCACACGACGCCACAGCCGTCTCCACGCCAGCCAGATGACAGGCCATGACGTCGGTATATCCCTCGACCACCACCGCAACCCGCTGCGAGGCGATGGCTTTCTTCGCGGCATCGAGCCCATAGAGCACGGTCGACTTCTTGTAGATCGGCGTCTCCGACGTGTTGAGGTACTTCGCCTCGATCCGGTCGTCGGGGAAAATCCGCCGCGCCCCGAAGCCCACCGTGTCGCCAGTGATGTCCCGGATCGGCCAGACCAGCCGCCCCCGGAACCGGTCGTAGAGCCCCCGTGTCCCCCGCCCGGCCAGCCCTCCGGTAACCAGTTCGTCGTCGCTGAACCCCTTGCCCCTCAGGTGCCGCACGAGCTCCTCGCCACCGCGCGGCGCGAACCCCACGCCGAACTGCTTGGCGACCGTCCCGTCGAACCCCCGCTCGCGCATGAAGTCGCGCCCCGCGCGCGCCTCCCCCGCACCCAGCAGGTATGCCGCGTAGAACTCCTGCGCGACCCGGTGCGCCTCGATGAGCCGCGCCCGTCGACCGGCGCCCCCGGCCTCCTCGCGCCGCCCACCACCGTCCTCGTAGCGCAACTCGACGCCCGCCTTGGCGGCCAGCCGTTCCACGGCCTCGGTGAAGGTCAGATGCTCGATCTCGGTGACGAACTTGATGACGTCGCCGCCCGCCCCGCACCCATAACAGTGGTAGAAGCCGTTGTGCGGGTTGACGTTGAACGACCCCGTCTTCTCGTCGTGGAAGGGGCACAGCCCGACCAGCGCCGACCCGCGGCGGGTGAGGGTGACGTGCTCGCGGACCACCTCTTCGATCGAGGTCCGTTCCTTGACGGCAAGGATGTCCTCCGCCCGGATCTTCCCCGCCACCACCACACCTCCTCGCTGCTGCCCGCGAGTGTATGCCGTGTGCTCCCCTCCCCGCCGGTGCTATCCACCGCTCCCCGGAGCCGGTTCGTGGTGCGAGTCTCGGGGCGGTCAGTCAGACCCGACGGTTCGGGCCAGGTCGATCGCTCGCGCATCGGTCAGCGAGGCGATCTGGTCGACGACGACCCGCAGCCGCTCACGGTCGGCCCGAGCCCCGGCGTGGTCGGCGGCCAGGTCGGCATCCAACCGTTCCGGGTGCTCGAGGAAGGAGGCGACGAGGGTCCGGATGACCTCTTCCTGGCGGCCCATTACGGCTCGGCGTTCGTCGGTGAACATCACGTAGTGGGCCGCTACCGCCTTGAGCAGCGAGCACTCGGCGCGCACATCGTCCGGGATGACCAGATCGGCCGCGAACCGAGTGAGCGCCCCCACACCATGTCGCTCTCGGGTGGCCAGCTCAACCGCGGAAAGGAACCGGCCGATGAGCCTGCTGGTCATGTCCTTGAGGGCGGCCAGGTCGGCGCGGGTCCCACCGAAGGTCCGGGGCACCGTCCCGGTCGCCACGAGGCGTGCCGAGGCCTCCACAAACGCGTCCACCGGAAGATCCGGTGCGTATGCCGCCCGCGCCAGTTCCGCGACGACCGCCACCTCGGGGGGTGAGTGGAGCACCCGGGGATCGACCCGGCGCGAGGCAATGGCGTCTTCGACATCGTGGACCGAATAGGCGACGTCGTCGGACCAGTCCATCACCTGAGCTTCGAGGCAACGCACGCCGGGGGCCGCGCCCTCCCGGAACCATTGGAAGACCGCGAGATCCGCGGCATACACTCCGTATTTGCTTGTGGCATAAGGGGCTTGGCCGGCTGCCCAGGGATACTTCGCGACGGCGTCGAGACTGGCCCGGGTGAGGTTCAGCCCGGCGGGTCGTCCGTCGGGGTGGACCCGTTTGGCCTCCAGTCGCGTCAACACCCTCAACGTCTGGGCGTTGCCCTCGAATCCGCCTGCCGGCCGGGCAAGTTCGTCCAGGACGGTTTCTCCGTGGTGACCAAAGGGAGGGTGTCCCAGGTCGTGGGCGAGGCAGGCCGTGTCGACGACGTCGGCATCACAGCCGAGCGCCGCCCCGAACTCCCGCCCGATCTGGGCGACTTCGAGCGAGTGGGTGAGCCGGGTGCGGACGAAGTCGTCCGAGCCGGGCGCGACCACCTGGGTCTTGGCCGAGAGTCGCCGCAGCGCCGCCGAGTGGAGCACCCGGGCCCGGTCCCGGGCAAAGTCGTCCCGGTCGGATTGCTTGTGGGCAGGGTCTTCGGCGACCCACCGGTGGCGGTCGCGGGCGGCATACGTCATCGGCGACGCAACCCCACGAGATGGCCGACCACGCCTGGGACCCAACCCGATTCGCCGTTGAGGAGCCGTCCGCTCACCAGGTTCGTCGGGACGAGGGCGAAGTGGTCGCTCTCGGCGAACAGGCCGAGGTCGGTGCCGAAAGGATCCTCGACGGTCGCCCAGCGCAGGTCCGTGGCCCGGCTGAGGTGCTCGCCGATCGCGACCCCCCAGCGCTGAATGAACGGGTCCTGGTCGCCCGGCTTCGCGCGTTTCAACCCGCCTCGCGCCAGCCACGCTGCGCAGTCCGCGTCATAGCCAGCCCCGATGGAGCCGAGGTCGTCCAGATCGACCCCCGCCGCGGCGAGCTCACCTATACACCGATCACGCAGCGCGAGATGGTCTGCCCGCAAAGGAAGTTCGCGCGGTCCGAGGGGCCGCGACCAGTCGTTGTCGGCCTCCGGTTCACGGAGCTCCGGGCCATCGTCCACCCGCACGTGACCATCGTCACCCGCGGATCTCGCGTCGCGGCCCTTGCGCGAGAACAGTCCCATATCCTCAGCCTAGGCGGGTGCGGGCGGAGGCGGGTCGCCGAGCTCTGCGCGGGCCTTGCGCATCCAGGCGGGCTCCTCGCCGTAACGCATGGCCGGGATCGGCAGGTATGCCGCGCAACTGTCGATGAGTTGGTCCATCCGGCGGTCGCGGGTCGGTTGCTGTTTGGCCGAGAGCACCCAGTGGATGCACTGCTTGCGGTAGGACGCCGTCGCACGCGTCCAGAACGCGTGCGCGGCTGGGACTGCGGCCAGGCGCGCGGCATACGCGGCCGGGAAGGACCCCGAATCGGCCTGCTCGTAGGCGTAGATCCCCGTCCGGTCGGCGCGCCCCCGCTCGTATGCCGCGCGCCCAGCGGGCTGCATCCGGCCGGCGGCCTCCAGCTGCTCGACGAGCGCGACGTTGACCTTGCTCCACACCGAGCCCGGGCGTCGGGGTGTCCAGCGCTGACGGACCGCGTCGGGCCCGAGGCTGTGGACCACCGAGTCGATCCACCCGTAGCACAGCGCCTCGGGAACGGCCTGGGCCCAGGTGAGACCGCGGGGTTGGACGTGCTTCTTGCGCAGGCCCATCCACAGTTCGGACGCGGTCTCGTGGTTGGTGGCGAGCCAGGACCGGAACTCCTCCGCCGACTCGAAGAAGGTCGCCTCGGGCTGCGTCGGCCGCTCCACCGGGTCAGCCAGGTCGCCCACGTCAGCCGCCCGAGACGTCGAGCTCGGCCTGGGCGATAAGCGCCTGTTGCTCCGGCGACAGATCGGGCGAGTCGAGCCACCCCTCGGGCAGAGCGACCCGCTTCGGCGTCCCGGCCCTCCCCCGCTGACCCTCGGCGTCGGCCCCCGGCCACGGCGCGTCCGCATCGAGCTGACCGAGCAGCCGGTCGAGGGCCGCGAGGGAGTCGACGAGGGCAAGCTGCTGTCGCATCGTCGGCCCGGCCGGGAAGCCCTTGAGATACCACGAGACGTGTTTGCGGATGTCGCGGCAGCCGCGGCTCTCGTCGCCGTAGAACTCCACGAGGTATGCCGCGTGCCTGCGCATCGTGTCGGCCACCTCGCCGAGGGTGGGGGTTTGCCGGTGCGCGGACCCCTCGAATGCAGCGGCAAGGTCGGCGAACAGCCACGGCCGACCGAGGCAGCCGCGCCCGACGACGACGCCGTCGGCGCCGGTCTCGGCGACCATCCGCAGGGCGTCGTCGGCCGACCAGATGTCGCCGTTGCCGAGCACCGGGATGGTGGTGACCGCTTGTTTGAGGGCCGTGATCGCGGGCCACACGGCATACCCGGAGTAGTGCTGAGCGGCGGTCCGCGCGTGGAGGGCGACAGCGGCGGCGCCTTCTTGCTCGGCGGCGACCCCCGCGTCGAGGAACGTGAGGTGCTCGTCGTCGATGCCCATCCGCATCTTCACCGTGACCGGGATGTCCCGGCGGGCACCCTCGTCGACGACGGCGGCGACGATGGCGCGGAAGAGGCCGCGCTTCCAGGGCAGGGCCGAGCCGCCGCCCTTGCGAGTGACCTTGGGGACCGGGCAGCCGAAGTTGAGGTCGATGTGGTCGGCCCGGTCCTCCTCGACGAGGATCCGGGCGGCGGCGCGGGCGGTCACCGGGTCGACGCTGTAGAGCTGCACGGACCGCGGCGACTCGTCGGCGTTGTGCTCGATGAGGCGCATCGTCTCGGCGTTGCGCTCGACCAGGGCCCGGGAGGTGATCATCTCCGAGACGTAGAGCGCGTGCGGCGCGTGTTCGCGGCACAGGCGCCGGAAGGCCCGGTTGGTGATCCCCGCCATCGGCGCGAGGACGACGGGCGACCCGAGGGTATGCCGCCCGATCGCCATGGCGGGGACGGCACTCTGCGGGGGCATAGGGTGCTCGTTCCGTGCGGCGAGGTCGAAGGTCTGGCTGGTCATGTTCGCGCCATTGTCGCAAGAAGACCGCTAGATCGACTCCACCCGAACACCGACGAGGTCATAGACGGCGCGGGCTCGCACGTCTCTGGTCAATAGAGTCAGGCCGTGGTGTTGGGCTGTCGCGCCCACCAGAGCGTCGTAGACAGCGCCGCCTCCGATGCCGTTCGCTGCCAAGGTCTGGACGAGCGAACGGTGCTCGGACCCGGGCAGACTGATCACGGACAACGGCATACCCAGGACGAGCCGGGACGCGTCGGAGGGGGACAGCCGGTGCGGCGAGGGAAGCCGGGTCAGGACGCTGAAGCACTCGATCAGCACATGGGCCCCCACGTCATGGGCGCGCTGCGCCGCAGCCCGACAGGGGGCATGCTGCTCGTGCCACGGGAGCAGGGCCGGCACCAGGACGCTGGTGTCGCAGGTGAACCTCACCGCCGAGTGGCCTCCACGGTGTCGCGCAGGGTTCGGTCATCCAGCGGAGGCAGGTCGGCCCGCTGCGGGGTGAACACGGGCCAGCCGTCCTCGACCGTGGCGGCGCCCTCGACCGGCGCTAGGTCGATCTCGATCCTTCCGTCGACGTAGGCGAGGTCGATCTCACGCCCGGCCGACAGACCCATAGCGGCCCGGATGCTCTTGGGCACGATGACCCGTCCGGCGGCGTCGATGGTAGTTCGCATGGTAGGAAAATACCACGTGTGTAGGCAGCGCCGCGGCGCGTGATCCAGCCTCGGCTTGTCGCTGGCGGGTCAGGCTGGCGAGTCTGGGCTCCAACGATTTTCGGCGCCGACGAGCCCCCGCGCGAAGCCTGCAATGATCGCGCAGGTCTGCCACGGCCGGGTGAGCGGGAGCAGATGGGAGGCACCGCGGACGGTGACGATGCGTCCGTGCGGTGCGGCGGCGGCATACCGGTGCGCGTTCAGTCCCAGCTGGTCGAACTGGCCGCGCACGACGAGCACCGGACAGGTGACGGCCGCGAGCAACTCGGGGCGCCCGCCAGCCATGACCGCCGCCCACGACGGCCGCACCCCGTCGAACCAGTAGCCGTCCGCGCGGATCGCCTCGAACACCTCCGGCGCGGCCATCCGCTGCAGCATCCGGTCGTTGAACGCGGTGATCCGCTCGCGGCCCGCCTTCTCGGTGACGACCCCGAGCAACGTGTATGCCGCCGCCCCCGGCCCCCGCGGGACAGCCGCCGCACCGATCGTCACGAGGCCCGCCAGGCGCGAGGGGTATGCCGCGGCATACGTCATCGCGACGTAGCCACCGAGGCTGTGGCCGGCAAGGACGACGGGTTGACCGGGCGATGCCGAGTCGACCGCCTCGGCGACGGCGGCGACCGCGGAGTCCATGGTGAAGAGCTCTGCTGCGCGGCTGCCGTGACCGGGCAGGTCCGGGGTGACGACGTCGAACTCGGGCTCCAGCCAACGGCGGTGCGCGGCCCACTGGACCCCGCTCACGCGAGAGCCGTGAACGAGGACGAGCCGAGTGAGCACCCTCTGACCCTAACCGGGGGGCTGCGCGATCAAGGGGTCCTAGCCCTGGGCCAGGCTGACGACGGACAGCGGGTTCCCGAACGTCCGGTCGGTCTTGTCGGCGTCGATGCCGCGTGGCAGGTCGGAAACGCGCCACTGCTTCCCCGTGGCGATGTCCCACGCCAGCAAGCGGTGGTCGAACGAGGTGTCGGATCGGTAGATGAGGACAGAGCCGGCCCAGCTCAGCGGAGTGACCCCCTGCTTGAACTGGCCGTCCGCCATCGGGATGGCCAGCAGACGCTCGCCGATCTGGGCGTCCGGGAGCATGACGTAGATGCCTTGGTACGCCTTGAGGTCCGATTCCAGGCGGCCAGTGAGCCAGACTCCGGTCGCGGACCACCCTCGCATGCTCGTCACCGAGGGGGCCCAGGGGTCGCCGAGGTCCACGGGCCTGGTGGACGCTCGAACGACGGACCCGTCGGGGGCATACACGCGCACCTGCGCGGACGTGTCCGAGGGGTCGGACCCGTTCGGTCGGATCTGCACCGTGGCGTCCGAGATGGGCAGGGCCACCTCGGTTGCCGCCGTCGCACCGGGATCGACTCGCCAGCCGCGTTGCCCGTTGGTCACGACGAAGGACCCGTTGATGGTCCAGCCCCCCTCACGGGCGTCGACGACGGGAATGGCGACCCGCGACACCGTCGCCGATGTGAGGTCGACGAAGACGACGACGCCGGGCTGAACGAAGCCGAGTCGGTGACCATCGGGGTGGATGACACGTGGGCCTAGGGCAAGCACCGGATCGTTCGTGTCGGCGTCGAAGAGCTTCAGATCGACAGTGTCGATCTCGAGGTAGGGGTCTGCCAAGCCGGGGACGTAGACGACAGGGTGGAGGGTCTTCGGGTGTTCTCGGACCAGCACCGCTGCGGCTTTCGCGGCCACCCCTGCGGTCCGGCTGAGCTGGGGCAGAGTCGCGTTTGCGTCGAAGCCCAGCCGGGTGGGGAACGCGACTGGCACCGAGTCCTGCAGCCATGGCAGCGATGCCTCCTCAGCGGGGGACACGGACATCGTCACGGCGGGACCGGATGCCGAGCCGGACACGCTGGGTCCGAGGCTAGCCACGGTGTGGGGTGCCGAAGGCAAGGCCGGCTCGCCCGAGCGGGTCGCTCCGATCGCGAAGACCCCGATCACCAGGGCTGTCGTGGCCGAGAGAGCGCCGCCGACGAGTCGGCCGCGCCGCCGGGCCTCGCCGGCCCGAGCCCAGGCCGTCGCAGCCAGGTCCCGTTGCGGGACGTCGGCCGCCACGCGGTCCAGAAGTGTGCGCAGGTCATCGGTCATCGCTAACCTCCTTCGCTGGTCAGGGCAAAGTCGAGTCCGGGCATGAGATCGCGTAACCGACCCAGCGCCGCATGGGTCTGGCTCTTCACCGTGCCCACGCTGACGCCGAGGGCATCGGCGGTCTCGCGCTCCGACCGGTCCTCGAAGAAGCGCAGGACGATGACGGCGCGTTGTTTCACGGTGAGTTCCCGCAACGCCCGGTCCAGGTCGATCCGGGCGTCGACCGCTTCGAGTGGGTTGGCCTCGGGGCCTGGTCGTGTCGCCACGAGCACCGCCCGTCGCCGCTCCGCGGCGCGACGCCGCCACGTCGACACTGCGTCCCGGTAGAGGATCTGGCGCAGGTAGGCATCCGGATGGTCGTCCCGCACCTTGCGCCAATGGCGGGCCAGTTTGATGAGGGCGCTCTGCAGGAGATCCTCGGCTTCGGTGAGGTCGCCGCAGACGAGGTATGCCGCCCGCAGCCACGCATGCTGGCGGGCCTGGACGAAGTCGCCGAAGTCAGCGTCGATGTCCACCGCCTCCTTGGCTGTTCGGCTGCTCGCGTGTTGGTTACTCGCCTGCTGGGTTACTCGCCTGCTGGGTTACTCGGTTGTCGGGCTTCTTGGCAGCTCGGCCACACTCTTGGTCCGGGCTGTCACCGTAACAACGCAACCGACCCTGGGAAAGGTTGGGAGCGGGCTCGCACCGCCCTCGAACCCCGTCGCGGATCGTTACTCACCTGTGATCTATTCGCCTGCTGCACAGGCGAATTGGGCCGGGTGGCTGTCAGTGGTCGCTGTTAGCGTGAGGCTATGAACAGCACCGGATCGCTACGCGACGCGGCCTCTTGCCGTGACGCGATCGCGGCTGGGACGAGAGCTGTTCGCGAGTTGCTCGGGGTGTTGTGGCAGGTCCAGGGCGGCGAGCTTGGCGCCCTGTTGACCGAGCTGGACGACCTCGCGGCGGTGGCCGGGGGCGCCCGAGTCGCCGTGGTCGCCGAGGCCGAGACCCGCGGCGAGATCAGCTCATCCCAGGAGGGGTCGACGGCCGGCTGGGTCGCAGCGAACGCCCCTTCACTCGCCGCTGGGAACGGCGCCGGCCAGGTCGCCCGGCTGGTGCGCGAGTCCGCCCGACCCGATCTCGCACCGGTCCGCGACGCCGCGACCACCGGTCAGGTGAACGTCCCCGTGGCGCTCACCGTGCTCACCGAACATGCCCGGTTGCGACCACGACTTCGCGACGAGGCGGCGCCCACGGTGCTCCGCGGGCTGCTCGACATGGGAATCGCCGACGGGACTCGCGGCGTGCGGTCGGTGCGACCCGCGCTGCTGGCGGCATACGGGGCTGACGGTGAGTTCCAGGACGACGCGGATGCGGCCGAGCGGCTCGTCTCCCTCTCGCGCCCTTCTTCGGACGAGCTCGGTGCCCTGACCTACCAGCTCGTGCTCGACCCCGTGGGGGCGGCCGCGCTGGAGGCGGCCATCGGCCCGCTGTCGGCGCCCGTGCCCGGCCCGGGCGGTGAACGCGACCGCCGCAGCGTCCAGGTGCGCCGCGGCCAGGCGCTCGTCGAGGTATGCCGTCGCGCCACCAGCGCGGGCGATCGGCCGCCCGCTGGCGTCAAGACCACCCTCATCCTCACCATGGGGCTGGACGACCTGGCCGCCCGGACGGGCGCGGCCACGGTGTTGGGTTCGGCGCAGGGTGGCGCGCTCATCGCGCCTGAGACTGTCCGACGGCTGGCCTGCGATGCGACCGTCATCCCCGCGGTGTTGGGCGGCACCGGCGAGCTCCTCGACCTCGGCCGCGCGACCCGGCTGGCCACCGCCGGGCAATTGACCGCCTTGTGGTGGCGTGACGGCGGGTGCAGCTTCCCCGGCTGCACCACCCCGGCGCACTGGTGCGACGCCCACCATCTGGTCCACTGGGCCGACGGCGGAGCATCGGACCTGGCCAACCTGGCCCTGCTCTGCGGGCGACATCACAGCGTCGTCCACCGCGACCGCCTCGCCGGGGCAGTCGCAGGCGGCACCATCAGCTGGGATCTCGTCCCTGGCAGCTACGACCGCCACCTTGCCGGGACCTCGCCGCCCGGAGTCAGGTTCGACTCCGGGCCGGCTGCCTAGCTGCGAGAGACACGCCAACTTTTCGCCGCCACGGCGGCCAAACTGGCTGAGTCTCGCCGCCATGGCGGCCAAACTGGTCAATGGCGCTCCTATATCAACGCCATCCCTCAGAATCAGCGCCATGGCGGCCAAGTTGGCTGAGTTTCGCTGCCATGGCGGCCAAACTGGTCAATGGCGCTCCTATATCAACGCCATCCCTCAGAATCAGCGCCATGGCGGCCAAGTTGGCTGAGTTTCGCTGCCATGGCGGCCAAACTCGTCGGTGGCGGGCCCATGTGAACGCCATCCCTCAGATTCGCCGCCATGGCGGCCAAACTGATCGGTGGCGTCCCCATGTGAACGCCATCCCTCAGATTCAGCGCCATGGCGGCCAAACTCGGCCGTCCGTCCGCGCCGACGTCAGCAGCCGACGAGGCGCTGTGCGAGCCAGCCTTCCACGTGGTCGATGCCGATCCGCTCCTGGGCCATGGTGTCGCGCTCACGGATCGTCACGGCGTGGTCCTCAAGCGTGTCGAAGTCGACGGTGATGCAGTAAGGCGTCCCCACCTCGTCCTGGCGGCGGTAGCGCTTCCCGATGGCGCCCGCGTCATCGAACTCGACGTTCCAGTTGCGCCGCAGCGTGGCCGCGAGGTCACGGGCCTTGGGCGAGAGGTCGGCGTTACGCGACAGCGGCAGGACGGCCGCCTTGATCGGCGACAGCCGCGGGTCCAGCCGCAAGACGACCCGCTTGTCGACGCCACCCTTGGTGTTGGGGGCCTCGTCCTCGGCATACGCGTCGACGAGGAAGGTCATCAGGCTGCGTGACAGGCCCGCCGCCGGCTCGATGACATAAGGGGTGAACCGCTCCCCCGTGGCCTGGTCGAAGTAGGACAGGTCCTGGCCCGAGTGCTGCGAGTGCGACGAGAGGTCGAAGTCGGTCCGGTTGGCGATGCCCTCGAGCTCACCCCACTCAGAGCCGGTGAAGTTGAAGCGGTACTCGATGTCGACGGTGCGCTTCGAGTAGTGCGACAGCTTCTCCTTCGGGTGCTCGAAGTGGCGCAGGTTGTCGGCCTTGATGCCCAGGTCGACGTACCAGCGGGTGCGCTCGTCGATCCAGTACTGGTGCCACTCCTCGTCGGTGCCCGGCACGACGAAGAACTCCATCTCCATCTGCTCGAACTCGCGGGTGCGGAAGATGAAGTTGCCCGGGGTGATCTCGTTGCGGAAGCTCTTGCCGACCTGGGCGATGCCGAACGGCGGCTTCTTGCGCGCGGCACCCTCGACGTTCTTGAAGTTGACGAAGATCCCCTGCGCGGTCTCGGGCCGCAGGTAGTGCAAGCCGCTCTCGTCCTCGATGACCCCGAGGTAGGTCTTGAGCATCATGTTGAAGTCGCGGGCCTCGGTCCACTGGCCACGGTTGCCGCAGTGCGGGCACGGGACGTCCGACATCGGGACGTCGTCGGGGTTCATCGGCGCGGCCGCGGTGCTCTTCTTCGCGGCATACGCCTCCTGCAGGTGGTCCGCCCGCTCGCGCTTGTGGCACGAGAGGCACTCGACGAGCGGGTCGGTGAACGTGCCGACGTGCCCGGAGGCGACCCACACCTGGCGGGGCAGGATGATCGAGGAGTCCAGGCCGACGACGTCCTCGCGGGCGTGGACCATAGCCTTCCACCACTGGCGCTTGATGTTCTCCTTGAGCTCCACCCCGAGCGGACCGTAGTCCCACGCCGAGCGCGTGCCGCCATAGATCTCCCCGCACGGGAAGACGAAGCCGCGGCGCTTGCAGAGGCTGACAACGGTGTCGACGGTGGAGGTGCTGGAAGCCATAAGGAACAGGTTATCGGCCCGGCGGCATACCCTCCGACCGCCATTCGGCACCGGGGCGAGGCTCCCTTAGGCTGTCCGCCGTGAGTCTTACGTTGCGATCCAAGGTCGAGCACGCATCCGTCCCGTGGGTCACCCGGCTCAACCGGATCCCGCGCTGGGCGGCCTTCCTGGGCGTGCTCGCCCTGATGGTCGCCGGGATCCTCGTGCCCAAGGTCGGGTTCCTGTTCACCGTGGTCATCGCACTGTTCCTCGCCTGGTTGATCTTCCTCACCTGGCCACGCCTGGCCACGCCCGAGAAGCTCATGCGCCTCGCGGTCCTCGCCCTGGTCGTCTCGGTCGCGGTCATGCAGGCCTTCCCCAAGGCCTGAGTCCGGCTCACGCCACCTAGACGAGCCCAGCTTCGTGAGCGGCCGTCCGCATCACCCTTCGCTCCTCGTAACGGGCCCGAACACCCTTGTGCGCAAAGCCGAGCCGTTCATAGAGCGCTCGCGCCTGGTTGTCCGCCCCGACGCAGAGCCACACTCGTGACGCGCCGGCCTTCTTGAGGGCCGTCAACGAGCGCACGACGAGATGGGCGCCCAACCCGCGCCCCCGCCAGGTCGGGACAACCCCCACCTGGTCGATCCAGTCCTCGGACACGGTGACGAATCCGACCGCCTCGCCGTCCTCGGCGATCGCCACCCGCGAGTCCTCGGGCCGGAACCCCGAATCGTCCACGAGCCAGCGCAGCCACTCCTCTTCGGGCGGGTCCGGGAACCCGGGTCGGTCACCGAACGAGGCCCGGTATGCCGCGTAGAACGCATGCGCGGTGTCGTCCCGGAACGGCTCGGTGCGCAGGCCGTCCGGCAACGCGACCTTGGCGATGTGTTTGAGCTTGTGCCGCATCACGGCCTCGGCGAACGTGCGGTGCAGGTTGTTCGCGGCATACAGGGACTCCGCCTCGACCGACATCGTCTCGGCGACGACGCGGATCGGCTCGGCACCCGCCTGCTCGCGACACCACGCGACCAGCGCCTCCCCGTGGCCCTGCCGGCGCATCGACGGGTGGACCAGTCCGGTCGCCACATAGCGCCCGGACGAGTCTCGGCTCAACGACGCAACCGCGACGATCTCCCCGGTCTCGTCGCTGCCCGTGATCCCGTCGCCCTCGAAGAACAGCCCCCGCACGAGGTCTTCGGACGCCAGCTGAGGCAGGCCGCCGTCGGCATCCAGGCACGCTTGGGCCAACGCCACGAGCTGCGGCAGATCGTCTGCGTCTAGCGGTCGCCACTCCAGGGTCGACATGCGATCTTCTTCTCCCGGCCTGGGCGGGGTAGTGCCCCACCGACCCCTCCATGAGAACACACCAGGCGTGCTCACGACTCCGGCGACGGGGAGATGATCGTCATGCAACCGCTACTTGACAATGATTCTCATTTCCGTCACGGTGGAGGTATGCCGTTCCGCGCCTCTCTCCGCGCCCTTCACCGCGCCCCTCACCGCGACTCTCTCCTCGCCCCTCTTCGGGCCCGGCGACGTCCCTTCTTCGGACGGATCGCCCTCGCCGGGGCGTTCATCGCGCTGCTGGTGGCACCAGCCGGGTGTGTGTCGCCGCGAGCCGCGCAGGAGGCAGCCGAGGCAACGTCGTTGCAGGTGCCGGTCACGGCGGCCTTCTATCCGCTGGCCTACCTCCTCGAACAGGTCGGTGGTCCGGGGGTCAAGGTGTTCACCCTCACCAAGCCCGGCGTCGAGCCGCACGATCTCGAGCTCACCCCCAAGGACCTCATCGACCTGCCCAAGATGTCGGTGGTCGCCTACCTCAAGGGCTTCCAGCCCGCCGTCGACGAGGCCGTCGCCCAACAAGCCGGGCGAGCGGCATACGACGTCTCGGCGGCGGCGGGACTCACCCTTGCCGCGCCTGCGGGGGGCGAGGCGGGCGAGGCGGCCACGGACCTGCATTTCTGGCTCGACCCGATCCGGTATGCCGCCGTCGGCACCGCCCTCGCGCAGCGCCTGGCCGACGCCGACCCCGCACATGCCGCGGACTACCAGGCGCGGGCGGCGGCCTTCACGAGTTCGATGACCGACCTCGACCGCACCTTCGCGACCGGGCTGAAGAGCTGCGCGACAACGAAACTCGTCACCGGACACGCGGCCTTCGGCTATCTTGCCGCGCGCTACGGCCTGACCCAGGTCCCGATCGCGGGCCTGTCCCCCGACCAGGAGCCTTCGGCCAAGCAACTGGCCGACGTCGCCGCCACCGTGAAGGCCGCGGGCGTGAGGACCATCTTCACCGAGACCCTCGTCGACCCGAAGTTCGCCCAGACCGTCGCAAAAGAGACCGGTGCAACCCTGGCCCTGCTCGATCCTGTCGAGGGGATCACCGACCTGTCCCCCGGCAAGGACTACCGCGCGGTCATGCTTGCCAACCTCGCGGCACTGCGGACCGGGCTGGGGTGCGCGTGACCGGCCCGGCCTCCGTCATCGAGCTGCGCGGCGCCACGTTCGGTTACGGCGAGCGGGCTGTCGTCACCGATATCGACCTCACCATTCGGGCCGGCGAGGTGGTCCTCGTCCTGGGTCCGAACGGGTCGGGAAAGTCGACGATCGCCAAGGGCCTCTTCGGCCTCACCGACCTGCTCGCGGGCGAGGTCGACGTCTTCGGTATGCCGCGGGCCTCCTTCCGCGACTATCCGCGCCTCGGCTACGTGCCCCAGCGGCATACCCTCGCCTCGTCGGTGACCGTCACCGTCGCGGAGGTCGTGTCTTCGGGGCGGTTGTCCAGACAGTCCTGGCTCGGGCTCGCGACCCGCGCCGACCGGGCGCAAGTGCGTCGCGCGCTGGAACTGGTCGGGCTCGCCGACCGCGCCTCGGTCGATGTCGGCGCTCTGTCTGGCGGGCAGCAGCGCCGGGTGCTCATCGCCCGCGCTCTCGCCGGCGAACCCGATGTCCTCGTCATGGACGAGCCGACTGCAGGTGTCGACATTGCCAACCAACACGGGCTCGTCGAGGTGCTCGCCCGTCTGGTCGCCGAGGGCCTCACGCTGGTCGTCGTCACCCATGAGCTGGCGGCCTTCGCCGATCTGGTCACCCGGGTCGTCGTCGTCGACGGAGGTCGGATCGCGTTCGACGGCAGCCGGGACGAGTTTGTCGCGACCGGCTCAGAGGTTCTCCATGACCACGATTGGCACCACCACCTCGACCGGCCGACGCGTTGGTCGCCGGTGCTCTCCGCGGAAGGCCCGCTGTCGCAAGGAGGTTCGCGCTCGTGAGCGAGATGCTGGGCATCGACTTCATGCAGCGGGCGCTGCTGGCCGCCTTCCTCGTCGGGCTCGCCGCTCCCCTCGTCGGGGTCTTCCTCGTCCAACGCCGCCTGGCCCTCATCGGTGACGGGATGGGTCACGTGGCCCTCGCCGGTGTCGCTGTCGGCGTCTGGGCCGGACAGTCACCGGTGTGGACCGCCCTCATCGGTGCCGTCATCGCCGCGGTCGTCGTCGAGCTCATCCGCAGCTCGGCCAGCGCCAACGGCGACGTGGCTCTGGCGATCATCTTCTACGGCGGCATCGCCGCCAGCGTGGTGATCATCGCGAAGTCCTCGCGCGGCACCCCGGCCAGCCTCACGGCATACCTGTTCGGCGCGATCACGACCGTCACCCCTGGTGACTTGTGGGTTTTCGGAGTGCTGACCGTCGTCATTCTCGCGGTCGTCGCGGTCCTGCGTTGGCGTTTGTTCGCGGTGGCCAGCGACGAGGAATACGCGCGCTCTGCGGGTCTGCCGGTCCTCGCCCTCAACCTCGCGCTGGCGGTCCTCACTGCCGTGACCGTGGTCGTCTCGATGCGGATCGTCGGCCTGT
>WBZS01000872.1_pt1 | contig 29225 bp, 28 predicted proteins | sample 5204201 | NCBI WGS metagenome assembly WBZS01 (sample SAMN12344357, study PRJNA552823) | activated sludge metagenome | biome: Activated sludge suspended growth; feature: Nitrification reactor; material: Wastewater; isolation source: activated sludge from nitrification reactor of wastewater... | reverse complement strand
TGAGGCATTCGACTTCTTCCAGCGTGAACATTCCGTCGGCAGTGGTCTCGCCGTGGCCCACTCCGAGTTTTTGCTTAAGGTGCTCCCAAATTGGATAAACCCCGCAAACCTGACAGGTGAGACATGTGCAAACCTCGATCTTGTGGCGACCTGCGACGTGCGCGGTGTTGTACATCGAGTAAAAAGTCGCGACCCCCTCAATCTCGGCGTAGCTTCTTTTGAGTCTGAACGCAACTTCGGCGATGGCCTCGCCGGGAAGCTGTCCCGCGTATTCACGCTGGGCAATCCACAGGGCAGGGAGGATGCAGGCCTTCCACTCCGGGTAGTGGGCCTTCAGCGCTTCGAGTTCGGCGATGGCCCGCTCGCTGAATCTCAGCGCAAGTTCATCCGCACGCGGGGGTCGTGGACGTTCGTTTGGCGCGCCAATTTGGAGAAGATCGCTCACGCGTCAATTCTACCGCTCCGTCGGGGACTTCGCTTGAGAAGGATTTGTGAAGTCATCAGGGTTTAGGCCAAGTTCGGTAATCCCTTTTTTGGCATCCTCAATTCCTCCAGGTGTATCGGCACCGTCAATCAAGGCCTGGGCGAGTTCTTCCTTGGGGATCACGCGTACGCGACGCCTAGGCACGACTTCTCCCGGCACAAGACGGAGCGCACCGTCGTCTTGGGTTAGGATCATTAGCGACTTCGGCTCGATCCCAAGTGCCTTGCGGACTTCGGCGGGAATGAGCACGTAGCCCTTGCTGTCCACGTGTACAGAGTATTGGTTCTGCATTTTAGAATTTCCGACTTTCCGAATAGTAGACGGTTCTGATTGTCGGCTAGTTCCAGTATTTCTCAAATTCACGAAATGCGTGAAAGGTGCTCTTGGACAATATCGACGCCGACTCGCGCTGTTTCTACCAAGTCTTCGCGGTGGAATTTATCTAGGGGAAGCCATTGGGCTAAATCTGTAGAGCCATCGGACTCCGATCTCAATGTCCCCCCGATGATCTCGGCCCAATAGAAGAGGCGCAAAACGTGGGTGGTATGGGGTCCTGAGAAGAAAGTTTCGGATTGAATATGCGCTACCTGCCCAGGCCTGACTTTGTATCCAGCCTCTTCTTCGAGCTCACGAATTAAGGCGACCGCCGGGTCTTCACCAAACTCGAGGCTTCCGCCAGGGAGGGTCCACTTTCCGGCGGCATGACCGACAAGCTGAGCAAGCCGGCAGAGCAGGATTTCATTGGAGCGATGCAGGAGCGCGTAGGCGCTGATCCTTGTTGAGCGCGTTTCTCCTTCTCGTTCACCACGCGTCATTCTATCGGTCAATTTCACCAAGCACAATGTCGATGGAGCCGATAATGGCGATCACATCGGCGAGCAAACGCCCGATGGAGAGCACCTCTAGCGACTTCAAATTCATAAATGACGAAGGCCGCTCGTGCCATCGGTAAGGTCGGTTAGTTCCGTCGCTGACAATATAGAATCCAAGCTCGCCTTTGGACCCTTCGATGCCTGCGTAGGCTTCGCCGACGGGGGTGTGGAACCCTTCGGTGTACAGCTTGAAGTGATGGATCAAAGACTCCATCGAGTTGTCTAGCTCATGCCGAGGGGGAGGAGCGATCTTGCGATCGGAGGTGTTCCACGGACCTTCGGGTAGTCCATCTAGAGCCTGGTGCAGAATCTTGCACGACTCCTTCATCTCGGCGATTCGGACGAGAAACCTGTCGTAAACATCGCCGTATTCACCAAGCGGGGTTTGGAAATCGAACTCTTCGTAGCAACAGTAAGGATTGCTCTTGCGCAGGTCCCAAGAAACGCCGCTCGCCCGGGCGATCGGTCCGCTGCAACCTAGCTCAAGAGCCTGATCGCCGGTGAGGACACCGACGCCTTGGGTGCGCTCCTTCCAAATCGGGTTTTCGACGAGGAGGTTTTCAACCACTTGGAGTTCGGCAGGGAATTCGGCGAGGAACTTGTTCAGCTTCAGGTCGAAGCCTTCTGGCATGTCGCCACGAAGCCCGCCGGGCACGATCCAACTTGGCATCATGCGCACGCCGGAGAACATCTCGAACATGTCGAGAATCATCTCGCGCTGCTGCATGATGTAGAAGAACGGCGTCATCGCGCCAAGGTCAAGGGCGTGCGTTCCGAGCCAGACACAGTGCGAGGCGACTCTGCTTAGCTCGGCAAGAATGACTCTCAGATACTGCCCGCGACGCGGGATTTCGCAGCCGAGGAGCTTTTCAACAGCGAGCGCGTGAGCAAGGTTGTTGCCGTTCGCGTTGAGATAATCCATGCGGTCGGTCATGACGACGCATTTGTGATATTGCTGGAACTCGGCTTCCTTCTCCATGCCGGTGTGGAGGTAGCCGATGACCGATTTGCATTTGACGATGACTTCGCCTTCGAGTTCGCAAATCACGCGCAAGACGCCGTGGGTCGATGGGTGTTGTGGCCCCATGTTGACGACCATGGTGTTCTCGCCGGTCCGTTCGAAGACCGTTTCGGTGGTGGGCATGAAGGAGTTGCTCATACGAATTGAGGCTCCAAGCGTACCGCAACGAGGCGCGATTTGACTTACAAAAAAACGCTGCTCTGCAGTTAGCAAAGCAGCGTTGAGAGGAGGAGAGGAAAACTTACCAGCCGCGATCGTGACGACTCTCGAACCTTATGAGTTCGTAGCCCCGGCGCGTCTCTTCGAAGATAAGCGCGTGGTATTGATACTGCGTTCGGTTCCAAGAATCGGTGAACGAGTGCTCAGCCCAGACTCTGGCGCAACCGTTTCCGAGTTTGACGTCGAGGATCTTGTATCGCTTCGTTCGACTGTTTTGGACCGCATCGAGCATGAGGTCGTAAAAGTCGTCGGAGCTGATTCGGTAGGCATAGCCTTCGTCGACAACAACTTCAATCTGCGACCGCCGGGGAATCAAGTTGCCGAGAGCACGCTCGTCGCGTCGCTCGAAAGCTCGGACAAGGTCGGCTATGGATTGATCCAGATCAGCAGTTGGGCTGTATCGGTCGTATCGATCGCTGTAGTTCCAGCGATAGCTACCGAGGTCGAATCGGAATTCGATCAGTGGTCCCCCGAATTGGATTCGGTCGCCGTTGATGTAGCCAGGAAGTTGGGGATAGTCGTACCAAGGAGAGACTGCGCATCGGTCGTTATATCGGAAATCGTAGTGTGGGTAATAGAAGTCGTTGTCCGTCCAGCGACCGTCCCAGGCGTAGTAGCCCGAGCGATATCGCGTGCCGCTGCTGTTGTTGTTTGTGCGGACGTTCTCTTCGCGATTGACTTGGCCCTCCAGGCTTCCGCCGCGACCATAAGTCCGAGGTCGGTCGAACTCAACCGGTTTTGTTCGGCCCTTGGCGGCATTGTTGTTGCTGGAATCGTAGCGAACTTCGCCGCTGCGGGACTGCGATTTTTGTCGCTTGTTCAGCAGGTCGCCGTCACCGCGAGCGTCGCTCGACTGAATGACTGAGCCGCCTGAACTTGAGTTTGTCGACCCTGAGTTCTGGTTTCCGCGAGTCGGTGAGCGCTCGCCTTTGGGCTCGTTCTTTGGCGCAGAACCGCCGTTACCGCCACCTGATCCGCCGCTTTTTGGCGGCTTTTCTTTCTTGCCAAGCAGGCCATCTTGGGCGAATGCCGACATGGTTAAGGCGGAAAGCGAGATCGCAAGACTGAGAATGGTGATCGTTTTCATGGTTCCTGTTCAAAAATTAGACGCCGCCTGAAACTTTAGGATACGCCAATTGGTGAGTACCTAGGCATTTCGCCGGTTAGTTGCCGTATTTTGTCTCGATCCGCAACCCGCCCAGAATGCTGTCTCCACCGATCGCAATTGCGCGGTCGCCTCTAAGGCCGTCTGGAATGCGCTCGATTTTGGCTCCACCTGTCGGCGGTTTCTTCAGCTCTTCGATCGAGGTACTGACCTTCGCGCGATCGGTTGTGGCGAGAACTTGGCCGGTTGCGTTGGTGACGATGATTAAAGAGTAGCCGCCATCGCGAGCCATCTGCTCAATCATCTTTTGCGCTTTAGCAGGATTGCGCTCGATCATGACTTCAGTCAGCGAAGCCGCAAGAGCATTGACGCCTTGCGTAAAGAATTCTTCCTTCGCACCCTGAATGCGTCTTCCATTGAGCCAACCTTGGAATCCAAAAGCTAGGACAATGACAAGGGCGACTATGGCCCACTTCATCCATTTCGGCATGGGCTTCGCTGGTTTTTTTTGCACAGATGTTGAGGCTACGGGATCGGACATGTTGCCAGGTTACTCTAACGCCCAAGTAAGGTCCGGACTGCGTCGGCTCTACGCCGCGCTGCTACTTGGGGGTCGGTGGTTCCGCGGACTTCAAGTGTTGTGAGCCAGCCGTCTACGGTTCGGGTGCTTGCCGGAGCGAAGGGAAGCTGCTGGGCCGAGCCCCATCGCACCCACGCCATGACCCTTAGGGCATCGGCCATTGATAGTTCTGATCTCGCGACGGCATAGTCCATCGCTTGCTCGGCTTTGGTATGGAGTTGATCGAGTCCAAAATTTCGCCTTGCCGCTCGCTCTTCGCTAATGACATACTCGCACGCGCCGACGAAGTCCGCCTCGGACGAGGTTTGGCTACTGATTTGGAAGAACGCCCCAACTGCTCGGCTCGATTCGCCGAACAGTCCTCGAACGATGAGGTTTGAGCTGGCGATGGCTTGGAGAACTTTTGTCAGCTTATTGGTTTGGGCGAGTCCGACGAGGTGGGTCATGACCGATATGCGGCGCCCGAGTCCGGCGTTATGCGGACTGGCGGTGAGGAATCCGATTTCTTGGTGGTGGGACCAATCAACTCTCTCTGATAGTGTATTAAGCGCGAGTTGGGCTTGGTGTATGCAGGTTTCTATTGACCATCCAGCGGTGAGAGCCTGGAGCCGGAGGTGGTCTTCCTCGTTGACCATGATGCTGAGTGCGCGCGCGTCGTCGAGCAGCACAACCCGCCCATGCTCTCGATGCGGAAACTCCGGCGAGATCAGGCGGCACCCGATCAGGTAGTCGCGCTCGGCTTCGCTGATCCGCTTGAGGACGTTGAGTTTGAGTCCCGATTCGGTAGCAGCGCCGTGAAGTCTTCTTTGGACATTGCGAAGTTCCTCTGGAGCAAGGCGGTGGGGGAAGGCGAAGTGCCGGACATTCCGAGCAAACCGGACACGAGTACTCAGCACCACATCCTGGCTCGGAGCATCAACGCTCAGCCATGCCGGCGGAGGCATCGAGCGAAGCACCATCTTTTTCCAGGCTTCGGAGTCTGAGGTTATGGTGGGCATTTCAGTTGCATTGTGGGGATGGGACTTATGAGACCTATAAGACTTATGAGACTTATGAGACTTATGGGTGCGTTGGATAGACTGACTTGCCGAGAAGTATAGTTGAACTTGCATGGAAGCACTCAAGAAATTTCTCAAATCTAGCCCGATTGGGAAGCTTGCTTTGCTTCCTGTTCGATACCGCTTCGCCAACTCCTACTTCAAGCAGAGGCGAAAGCGCATGTGGGCTTGGCTTCGCAACTCGCGGGAGTTAGTGAACATCACCTACAACCTTTCAGAGGCGAATAAGGTTTATGCCGCGCAGTTTCTGAGCCTACTGACTGGGCAGCATGCGAGCGAGGCGACTAAGTATTTTGCTGAGATTGAGGCTGATCAGGAGCTTCGGGACCACATTATCAAGCTCACAATTGCGAGCGATGAGCGGTTTGTGGCTGACGAGGAGGTTCGGTATGGGCGGCGGATTATGTATTACGCGCTCACCCGCATGACCAAACCGAAGCTCATCGTTGAAGGCGGGGTTGACAAAGGGCTGGCGACAGTTGTACTTGGCAAAGCCTTGATGCTCAATCGCGCCGAGGGGCACGACGGGAAACTGATCGGGATTGACTTTGCTACGAAGGCGGGCTATCTTGTGAAGCCTCCATATGACGAGCCTACCGAACTCGTGTTCTCGGATTCGGTTGCGGCTTTGGAAAAAATCGAGGGGCCGATTGATCTGTTTATCCACGAGACGGTCGGCTCAAATGAGGTGCCCCATGCCAAGCTGCTTGAGACGCGAATGGCTGAGAAAGGGATCCTATTTTCCTGTTGGCACACCGGCGCGTTCCAGGATTTCGCCGTGCGAACTGGGCGGAACTTCTTGCTCTTTCACGAGGAACTTGCGGATCATTGGTATCCGGGTGCGGACCTTGCAGTGGTCTTTCCTAGCGCTTAAGGCGATCTAGGATTGAGGCACTCGACCTCGCCCCGTCAATTTGCGGACCGATGGGCTTTTGCCCCCAAATGGTGTATCGCGGTATCGCCATTGGGTTCCCTTTGCCCGGGAAGAACTTGCCCTGAGCAACGGTGAAGCCAGTGGTCAATCCGCACTCCCTCGCGATGCGGCGGATGGATTCGTTGTTGTTCCCGTTTGGGTAAGCGATTGAGGTTGGCCTTCGGCCAGTCCATGCAGTTAGGTCATCCTGAGCCTTTTGGATTTGCGCTCGCACGGCTTCGGACTCAAGAGTAGTAAGGATCGCGTGGTCAGTCGTGTGATTGCCTATTACAACTTGGGGGTGCTTTGCGAATTCCTTTAGCTCGCCAATAGTCATTGCCCGGTCCAGGGTTCCTGGCTTCATGGAATCAGGGCCGAATGCATCGAGCAAGTGCTTGTCGATTGCATCGAATTGGAGGAGCTTGATCTCCGCTTGCTCGGCAGCGATTTGTCGTCCGTTGACTCCTTGCTTATGTCTTTCGCGATAGACAACATCCCACCAAAATGCCTTCTGTTCAGCGGTGTGATGGGTCGAAATATAGAACGCGGCTGGGATTCGGAACTCGTCCAGGATTGGGAGGACGCCTCTGTTGCTTGCGCAGCCATCATCGAAGGTAAGCATAGCGTAGCGACCAGGGTCGCTCACCTTTGCGAGGTCGTCGGGGGCGATGAATGTGTATTTGGCGTCAAGCAATCGCTCCACGCATTCATGAACATGGGCAATGGTAATTGCCTGCTGGGGGTCGAAGTCTCCGCAGTTCGCCTCGCGCTCGGATTCGAATGTTCCGTGGAATGTGAGCACAAGCAATCCATTCGGCTCACGCCCTAACTTTAGCGCGGAGCGCGCCCAGCCTTGATCTAGGGTCCGAAGTGCAGCTTTCATCTAGGCAAAAGCGAGTTTGAGGGCTTGGTCGAGGTCTTCGCAGAGGTCGGCGGGGTCTTCGATACCGTGGCTCAGTCTGAGTAGGGTAGCGGGGATGCCGACTCGCACTCTGTCTTCTTCGGACATCGCGTAGTGCGACATTAGGGTTGGGTACCCGACTAGCGATTCGACACCGCCAAGGCTTGCGGCTCGGCGATAGATTTTTGTACTGTTTCCGACCTTGATCGCATGCTCGGCGCGGCCATCTACTTCAAAGGAAACCACCGCTCCAAAGCGTGACATCTGAGACTTGGCAAGGTCGTGATCTGGTGCGTTTGTGAGACCGGGATATCGTACTGCCTTGACTCGCGGGTGCTTCTCCAAGAATGCGGCAACCGCCTCGGCATTGTCGCATTGACGATGGATGCGCAACGATAAAGTCTTCGCTCCGCGAAGGCTTAACCAGCAGTCGAACGGACTCGGGCATGCCCCGTTCATCTCGCAGAACTTGTAAATCAGATCGCCGTGGGCCTTGTCTGCGCATAGGACGGCACCCCCGATCAGGTCGCTGTGTCCGCTGATGCTCTTGGTCGTCGAGTGGGTGACGATATCGATGCCGAGTTTGATCGGGTTTTGAAGGATTGGAGTACAAAAAGTGTTGTCCAAGATCGTGAGCAGCCCGTGCCGTTTTGCAATCGCGACGATTCCGCGGATATCCACCACTCGCAGAGTCGGGTTAGATGGAGTTTCGAACAAGATTGCCTTCGTCTCGGGAGTGACTGCTTGCTCGACTTCTTGCAGACTAGTCGCATCCACTTGAATGACTTTGATGCCATGTCCCGGCAGGATTTTTTCGCAGATATTGCGGGTCCCGCCATAGATGTCGCTGGCCATGATGATGGTGTCGCCTGACTTGAATAAGCTCAAAGCGGCGACGGATGCCGCAACGCCACTGCCTACCACTGTGCATGAGGCTGCACCCTCTAAATTACAGAGCAAAGCCTCTAGAGCAACGCGATTAGGGTTGGAGTAGCGGGTGTAAATGTAGTCCGGCGCTTGATCAAACGACTCCCACTCAAAGGTAGACGTCTGATAAATCGGGGGACTGATGCTGTGATGTTGCGGATCAAGGTCGGTCGCCGAATGAACAATGGTCGTGTCTATCCTCATCCCAGATCAAGATACCGTGCTGCGAAGCCGGTGATGCCACCGGGGGCTTGAACAATCGATGCCAAGTAAAATAGGTCCAGTGTCTACCAATCCGCTTGAGCCGCGAAAAGAAGAGATTTTGCGCGCCGTGATCGTCGAATACATCCAACTTGCTGAGCCGGTAGGGAGCGAATCGATCGCGCAAAAGTATTCCAAGCTCGGCATCCGCTCGGCGACAGTGCGGAACGAACTTGCGGAGATGTCGGACATGGGCTATCTGGAGCAGCCTCACACAAGCGCGGGTCGGATCCCAAGCGATCAGGGTTATCGTTACTACGTCGACCACCTCGTCTCCCGCAAGACTCCCGAGATCGATAATCAAGGCAAGGTGTTGCAGGTAACCGAGAACGGGGAAGTACTGCGGGCATTGCTTCAGGAAACCACCAAGACCCTGAGCCGACTGACGCATCTGCTTAGTGCGGCAAGCACGCTCCGTGAAGGGGCGATGAAAATTCGCCACGCCGTGCTCTCGGTCATGGGGCCGGAACGCGCTTTGCTTGTTTTGGTTTTGGCGAATGGTCACGTGGAGAATCGGCTTGTCGATTGTCCGGTCGGTTTGAGCCTGAACGACATTGGGCAGGCGAACGCCTTGCTGTCCGCTCTGTTGGTTGATAAGACTGTTCGATCGCTTTCGCGGATGAAAGGGACCTTGTCCGGCAACCCAGTCGTGGACAAGTTCGTTGCAGCAGCACTGAGTCAAGCACGGATTGCGGCGAAGGACCTCACGCGGGGAAGCCTGTTTGTCGAGGGTGAGGAATACATCTTTGCCCAGCCAGAGTTTCGGCGTAGTGAAGAAGCTTGCCGCGAGGTTATGGCATCGCTTGAGAATGACGATGCGATTCTCGATATTCTTAATGAACCCGCAGACGGCCCGGAGACTATCACGATTGGGAAAGAAAACCGGTCTACTTCGCTAAGACCCCTCACGGTGATTCGACACACGTTTTTCGTCGGAACCGAAGAAGCAGGCTCGCTCGCCTTGATCGGGCCGACGAGGATGAACTACGAGAACTCAATTCCGCTTCTCAGCTTTACTGCCCAGGCGATTGGCGATGCGCTTACCAAAATCAACGCCTGAGCGCTAAACTCACCGAATGGGTGAGATGATTGTTTTCTCGGGCAATGGGCATGAGCGCCAAGGTTACTTGGCCAAGGGTAACGGTCCGGGTGTTATCGTGCTTCAGGAATGGTGGGGCCTGGTTGGGCATATCAAGTCTGTGGCCGATCGGTTTGCCGAAGCTGGTTTCAATGCCCTCGCACCTGATCTCTACAATGGAAAGGCTACGACCGAGCCGGACGAGGCGGGGAGTCTGATGATGGCCATCAACATCGCGGAGACTGAGAAGACTATGTCCGGTGCCGTTACAGCGCTTATCGGAGAGGGGACCACAAAGGGCGACAAGGTCGGAATTGTTGGCTTTTGTATGGGCGGGCAGCTTGCCATGTATGCCGCCTGCGTCGATCCACGAATCGGGGCATGCGTGAACTTTTACGGCGTGCATCCCGACGTTCACCCGGACTACGCAAATCTTCATGGCCCGATGCTCGGGATCTTTGCAGAGCATGATGCTTCGACATCGGGAGAGGTCGTATCGGAGATCGATAAGAAACTGACGGAGTTCAACAAGCCTCATGAGTTCATCACATACCCCGGCACCAAGCACGCGTTCTTCAACAATGATCGTCCGGTGTTTGATGCGGAGGCAGCGGCCGATGCGTGGGGCAAAGTGATTGCCTTCTTTAAGATGAACCTAGCCTGAATGAAGCGGCTCAAAATATGAGCCTTCAAATGAACTGCGCTACTTCCATAAGAAAACCTTACGAATGCCCGTACTTTTGGGATCATGGGGGCTTTTTTCGTGTTCAATGTTTTGTGATCCCGTAACGGGATTCAGAGGACAGAGAGAAATGGCGACAATCACCTTAGATCGACAGGAATCAAAAACATTCAATGAGCTGATGCAAGCAACGTACCGCAAGGTATTCAACTTGGCGTTTCGCCTAGCAGGAAATCGCACGGATGCAGAGGACCTGACTCAAGAAGCTTTCTTCCGCGCGTACCGCGGATTCCGCGAATACGAAGGGGATCGACCGTTTGAGAATTGGATTTTCAGGATTCTGACCCGGTTGTTCCTTGACCTCGTTCGAAGCCGAAAGCGCAGACTGCAGCCCGTCTCGTTTGATGCGCCGCACAGACTTGATGGCGGGGATGATACGGTTCGCTTTGAAATTGCGGATCGCACTGCAGGGCCCGAAGACTTACTCATGCAACAGCACATTAGTGCTGAACTTGAAGCCGCGCTCAACAAGCTTAAGCCCGAGCAGCGAGTTCTCGTAATGATGGCTGACGTCGAAGACATGCCTTATCAGGAGATCGCGGACTTGATGAAAGTGCCTGTCGGTACCGTGCGCTCTCGACTCCACAGGGCGCATAAGCAGCTCCGCACGATTCTTGAACGCCAAACAAAGGCGAATTCTGGACAAATCGGTTGGTTTCCAAATCAGCTAGCAACCTGAAGGCCGAGCCTCAACGATAACCGTCACCGGACCATCGCTGGTTAGCGTGACCTGCATATCGGCGCCAAAGATTCCGGTCTCGACTCTGAGACCGGAATCTTTGAGGTTTTGGACGAACAGTTCGAATAGGAATTTGGCGCGATCATAAGGCGCAGAATCTGTAAAACTGGGGCGGCGATTCTTGGCTGTCTCGCCGTACACCGTGAAGTTCGATATGGCTAAGATTTGGGGCTCCTCAGACACAGGTAAGTCGCTCAGTGCAAGGTTCATTTTGCCTTCAGCATCATTGAATATTCGGAGCTTGGCAATGCGGTCGGCAAGTTTCGTAGCATCTGTTTCAGAGTCATCCTTATGAGCCGCGACCATCAGAAGCAAGCCGGTGCCGCAGGTTCCAACGACCTGATGATCCACGACGACTTTGGCTCCAACGACTCGTTGAACAACGGCGATCACAGGGAAAACCTACCCGAGCAGGCGCAAAAATTCCCCTCGTCCAAAAGGAGCGAGGGGAATTTGAAGAGATTACGCCTTGCGTCGTCGTCGAAGCAAAGCAATGAATCCGGCGCCCAGAATTGCCATAGTTGCCGGTTCAGGAACAGGAACATCGGCAAAGGATGATGCGGGGACGTCAACGGTCCAAACGCCTGGTGAGGCTGCCAGGATGACGCCGTCAAGTTCGAATCTCATGCGGAGATAGTTTGTGCCAGCCGAAGTGTAGAAGAACGGTCCGCTGTTGTTAACAAGATTTGGCCAGGTTTCAGCACCGTTAGTTAAGGTCATGTTGATCTGGGACTGAGACACGCCAAGGAAGTTCGTAAAATCCGTGCGAACAGTCCCACTTGTATTGCCGATCACACCCACGGGTGGTGCGGAGAAGCCGTCAAGCTTCGTCGTGGTTCCCATGAAACTGCTGCCATAGCCAGAGTTTAGTGGACGCCAGATCTCAAAGGACAGCAGGAAACCGCTCGAAGTGCCGAAGGTGTTTATCAGATACTGACCGGTGACCGTAAATCCGGTCGCAGTGTTTGTGATCGTCGTGTTATCCGTTACAGGACCTAGTTGCGAGAATGGACTGACACCATAAAATGCGCCGCCTGAGAATAGGGGAGCAGCGAACGAAGAAGCCGCTAAAAGTGAACCCAATACAAAAAAACTTAGAAATCGCTTCATAGAATTCCCTCCAAGAGTTTTTACTATAACTCAAATTTGTCATGTCAGATTAAGAAATTGTTAAAGAACCGGTGCTATTACGAGGTCGATACCATGCTCCGGCAGGCTCAACGCACCGCTCGCCAGGAGTCTGATTCGTCCCAAATGCCAGGAAGCAATTGGCTGCAGCCAGCCGCAGGTTGAAGGGTTAGGCTTGGAGCCAGTGCTATTGCACCCAATTCTTCGGGAAGCTCTTCCATGTTTGAGGTCCAATCGACAAACTCCCGACCTAAGAAGCCAGTATCGAAACTGCCCGTTACAAATTCCTGATGGCTCAGGACTTCTATCAAGTATGCGATATTGGTTTTCACGCCAAGTACATGAAAGTCTTTCAGAGCAACGAGCAACCGTGCTATTGCCTGATCCCTCGTCGGAGCATGGGCGATGACTTTGGCGATGAGCGAGTCGTAAAATCTGGGAATCTCACCGCCTGGTCCGTAACCAGTGTCAACTCGGATACCTGGTGCCTTGGGTTCCGCCCAAGCAAGGAGTTTTCCTGAACTTGGCATAAACCCATGAGCGGGATCTTCTGCGACCACTCTGGCCTCAATCGCGTGCCCAGTGAGCGCAGACCGGTCGCCTTCCATCAGCCTTTCGCTGAGCTTGAGTTGTTCGCCGCTCGCAATTTTGAGTTGCCACTGAACCAGATCGAGGCCCGTTACCAATTCGGTTACTGGATGCTCGACCTGTAGGCGTGCGTTGACTTCCAAGAAATAGAAGGCGCCATCAGCCTCGTCCACCATGAACTCGACTGTGCCCGCGCCAACATAGCCGGCCGCTCGAATCAGCTTGATGCTTGCTTCACGCATCGCGGGCCAGAGGGCAGGGTTCCTTTCTATTGCTGGAGACGACGCTTCTTCTATGAGCTTTTGATGCTGCCGTTGAATCGAGCACTCGCGTTCAAAGAGGGCGGCAACGTTGCCATGCTGGTCGGCAAGAATCTGGACTTCGACGTGGCGGGGCTTGAGGACGAGCTTCTCGACCATCATTGCGCTGTCGCCAAACGCGTTTTGGGCTTCGTCAGTCGCGATGTTGAACTCTTCCAGGAAGTGATCTGGATCGTGCACGATCCGCATGCCTCTGCCTCCGCCTCCAGCAGAAGCCTTTAGCATGACGGGGAAACCAATCTTCCTAGCCGCCTCAAGAAGGGTTTCTGGCGATGCGTCCCGATCAAAGAGCCCAGGCGTGATCGGCACTGCGTTAGCCACTGCAAGATTCTTAGCGTCAATTTTCTCGCCAAGGGCTCGCATAGCACTGGCCGGCGGACCTACAAACGTGATTCCAGCATCGGCGCAGGCTTGAGAGAACTCGGATCGCTCGCTGAGGAATCCATAGCCCGGGTGGATGGCATCAGCACCAGTTGCCCTTGCGGCGTCAAGGATTTTTGCTGAGACTAGATAGCTTTGCGAAGACTCACTCGGCCCGATGAAAACAGCCTCGTCCGCGATGAGGGTATGGGTTGCTTCTTTGTCTGCTTCTGAATACACCGCAACGGTGGCAATCCCCATCTCTCGGGCTGCTCGGATTACGCGAACGGCTATCTCTCCTCTATTCGCAATGAGGAGTTTCTTGATCATCGATCCACCACGAAGTTTGCTTTGCGTTTTTCAAGGAATGCGGCGACTCCTTCCTTGCCCTCTTCGCCTGAGCGAGCGGCCGCTAGGCGACGGGCAGTCTCTTCAAGCGGTAGCGGATAGTCTTGCGCGATCATCTTGCTTGCGTAGACTGCTTCTGGGCCGTTTTTGAGGATGTACTTGATCTTCTCTTCGACTAAGGCATCCAGTTGGTCAAGCGGGGCTACATCATGCACAAGGCCGATGCGCTCGGCGCGGGCAGCATCAAATGCCTCTGCGGTTGTGAACAGGCAACGCGTGTGTCCGGGGCCGATTTTCGGAACGACGAACGTTGAAATCGTCGCAGCAACTAGGCCAAGGCGCACCTCGCTAAAACAGAACTTAGCATTGTCTGCGGCAACTGCTACATCTGCCGCAGCGACCAAACCGCCGCCACCACCAAAAGCAAAGCCATGAACTCGTGCAATCACTACCGCTGGGCAAGTTGTGATGGATTCGAAAAGCCGAGCGACCTTTTTGGCGTCCTCGAAGTTTTCTTCTTCAGTGTATGCGGCGGCCTTCTTCATCCACTGTAAGTCGCCGCCAGCGCAGAACGAAGGTCCCTCACCGCTGAGAACGATTACCCTCGTGCCTGGTGGAGGCGAGACAAAAAGGTCGGTCAACAGGGATATTAGTTCGTCGTTTAATGCGTTGAGTACATCAGGACGGTTAAGGCGAGCGTAAACCACAGGCCCAGAGGTTTCGACCAGAAGCATGAGGTCAAGTATGGCACCCGGATTTGGGCACGGGCATTCGGCGAGCCGTCACAATAGCAACATGAAGCTCTTATTCTGGTTCGCGCCTGTCGTTCTCGCAATTGCGAGCAGCTCGGGCTGCGCAAAGCCTCACAAGATCGTAGGGTCATGGAAACCCTCAATTGCGGGTGCCCCAGATATGGAGGCCACCTTGACCTTTCGAGCGAACCAGACAGTTGAGGCCGTGGCGCCGATTCCCACCCCCAAAGGAAAGCAAATCATGACGTCCTATGGGACCTACAAGCTGGTTGGCGACACGCTCACCATAACGATGACGGACTTCAGTGTTAGTAACTCCGAAATGCCGGAGCTGGGCAAGATTCAAATGCTGGAGCAGATGAACATGGACCCTACATCCAAGATTGAGTGGGACGGCAACGACAAGTTTTACTTGCTGAAGGGCGCGATTAAGGTGATTCACACCCGGATTAAGTAAGAGTTAGTCGCAGGCCCAGTACCACGTACCATCGGTCAAGTGGGGATCGCCTGATAAATTGCCTTCTGGGTTGACGGCGGTCTTGTCGAACGCACTGGGCCCGGTAATGAACTTAGCATGACCATCGGCAAAGATCACCGAGCCGCCGCGAGATGACCAGACGCGGTAGTAGTCTCCGTCGGGAAACACTCCATCACAATCGTATCCATAACGGCTGCAATCGGCTACTTCGTATCCGCCCTTACGATCAAAGAACGGGAACATCTCTGCTCGCATGATGCGGCTTGAAGCGGGCTCCTGAATCGAAGTTGTGGACACAGACCATGCCGGTTTAGCCGAGGAGTCATCGCCCTGGTAGCTCGCTGAATACCCAGGAACGAACGAGAACATGCACTTGGTGAAGCGGTAGCTGCTGCCATAGGCTTCCCAGTAGCTGCGTTTGCCAGTCGTTCGGTTAGAAAAAGGGCCGCCTACATCGAGCGGACTCTTGAAGATGTCTCGGCTCTTGGCGTAGGGCAAGACTTCCGTTTCCACGCCAAGGTGACCGGTCTGAAAAGGCCCCGGCGAGGTCTGGTAGGCCATAAAAATCGGCATCACATCTTCGTTGTCGCCGTTGTACATCATTACTGCCATGCCAATTTGGCGGCTGTTGCTGAGGCAGGCGGTGTTCTTTGCGGCCTCTTTGGCTTTGGCAAAAACGGGGAAGAGGATTGCGGCAAGGATTGCGATGATTGCAATCACGACGAGGAGTTCGATCAGGGTGAAGGCTTGTGTGCGTTTCATGTATTTCTCCAATGCGAGCCCTGCTTTCACAGAGCAAGCACGGGCTACGGGCACGCACTTCGACTCCGCAATCCCTACGTAGGTATTAGCCTAATCAGGTTCAAGGGGACAACCGAAGTCGCGCATGGCACTCCGAGAATCTCAGCCGTATGGCACCCCCTGCGGGCAAGCTACTTGAGTATACGTTGTTGAGGCTTGATTCGTGCTTTTCGTTACCAGGTGAGTTCCCGCACAAGTGTCGCCGATAATCCCAACAGAGGCCTTGGGTCTGATTGAGGAAACATCATGAGTGGTATTAGTTTTAGTGGCTTGGGCAGTGGCATCGACTCGGCGAATTTGATTCAGCAGTTGATGTCGATTGAATCTATTCCAATTCAGCGGATGCAGGCGCAGGGTCGAGCCTTGAACGCACGGCTTAGCGCGGTTGACCAGTTCAACAGCGTACTGCGGAGCTTTAGCAGTGCTGCGAGCGCTCTGAATAATGCGAGTGCTTATGGCCCTATCAAAGCCAATTCCAGTGACTCTTCAGTTGCCACGATTTCCGCGACAACTGGATCGACGGCCGGGATCTATCAGCTTGAAGTGTCCAAGCTCGCCCAGACTCAGAAGATCGCATCCAATGTCACTGGGTTTGCAAGCACGACCACCTCGCTGCAAGACCTTGGGGTTTGGAATGGCAATGGCAGTTTCGTTGTCAATGGTAAGTCCGTCACGGTTGCAAGCACCGATACTCTGACTACGCTCGCCCAAAAGATCAACTCCGCTAACGCTGGTGTTACCGCGAGTTTGATTGATGGTGGACCTGGCAAGGCGTACATTACGCTGAGTGCCAACGCGAGCGGGGAAGCGAACAAGATTCAGATTTCTGATCTAGGTGGCGATGGTGTGATTAGCCAGCTCGGAATCGTAACTGGTGCGGCGGCAGTCCGCGAGCCAATCACTGGCGGAGCAGCAAGCATAAAGTTTTCGAGCAACACGTCGACGCTTGAGCAACTCACAGGGTCGACCGGGCTTTTCGCCGGAACTGTGTCAGTCGGCACGGGCTCAATCTCTGTTTCTGGTTCAGACACTTTGCAGTCGCTTGCCGACAAGATCAATAATCCTGCTAACGGCACTGGCGCTACAGCCATTGTCAAATCCATTACGGAAAATGGCACAACAAAGTACCGACTCGAAGTAACCGGAACCACAACCTTTGGTGATGAAGGTCGCTTTTGGCAGTCTGTTGGTGTAACCCAGCGTGGAGCCGGGAATACTTTGGTTGCGGCGCAAGATGCGGAATACAAACTTGATGGAGTATCGCTAAAGAGCTCGACGAATAGTATTACAAACGTAATTCCTAATTCGACAATTACCTTGTTGAAAGCCGATGTCGTGACTCCGGTCAAGACTACGTTCTCGCTGACCCGCGACACCGATCAGGTTAAGACTTCGATCAAGAACTTCATGAACGCCTACAATGATGTGGTGGAGTTCATCGATCAAATGAGCTCGTTCAATAAAGACACCTTCCAGTCGGGTCCTCTGTTTGGCGATTCAATGGTGCAGCAGTTAGAAAGTGGAGTCGGATCGACTCTCTTCGCAAATATTGCGAACGCTGGCGGCAAGTTCTCGAATCTGACTCAGCTTGGCTTTGGACTTGATGACAAAGGCAAACTCAAGCTTGACGAAGCAATATTAGACAAGGCTATTGCCGAAGACCTGAACGGCGTTGCTGGTTTGCTAAAGGCTACTGGTTCGACGACCGGTGCAGAGTTATCCTTTGTCGCAGGAACCAATAAGACAAGACCGAGCGGTGTATCAGGATATGATGTAAACATAACCCAAGTTGCAACTAGATCGAGCCTGCAATCTATACTGGCCCAGTCCGGTGCAAATCCGGCAACCGAGACACTAACCTTTAATGGCTCGTTGTTCAACTCTACTCCTGTTTCGATTAATCTCTCCGCTGGGAACACCTTAGATGCAACCGTAGCTCAGATCAATAATGATTCGAAATTGAAAGACCTCATAACTGCCGAGAATGATGGTGGTAAGCTCAAAATTACTTCCAAAAAATATGGTGCAAATAGCTCATTTTCAGTAAGCAGTAATCTTGAAGCAGATTGGAATACTTCCGGAATTGGCACGGAGCCTGCCGATCAATATGCGATAGTGGGACTTGACATTGCCGGAACAATCAATGGCGAAGTGGCAACTGGACTTGGTCAGCTATTAACGGGCAAAGCGACGAACACGAATACGAGTGGCCTCCAGGTCTTGTACACGGGTTCGTCCACTGGAACAATTGGCTCGGTCAAATACACGTCTGGGGTCACCGCTCAGATGGGCGGGTTGCTGGATAGTTTTACAGACTCGATAAACGGTATCGTTTCCAGTTCAAGCACTTCGATCAAGAGTCAGATTGATCAGATTGACGCCAGCATAAAGTCTCTAAACGAGAGGCTCACGGTAAGGCAGGAAACCCTAAAGCGCAAATTCGCGGCGATGGAGCAAACGCTAACTCAACTTAAAGGTCAAGGCGACCAGCTCTCTGCGATTCGTAACTCGTTGAAGTAAACAAAAGACAGATGCCGAGCGAGGATAAATCCTCGGCCCGGCAGTTTGTTTTGTGCATCGATCAATTAGGCCCGAGGGCCGCTCGCTGCACGTTTTGCGATGTGACCGGCGGAGCCCTAAGGCTCCTTGCTCGCAACAGAGGTTAGTCTGTCACGTGCTCCGGTCCACCACGGTTTGGCTCAACGTTGCGCGCTTGCACCCTTGGGGCTTGCGGCGCACCTCGCAACAAGGTTATAGGTCCAAGGACCCCGTCGCGGTCGTGTCTTGCCGGTTGGCGATGAAGTCATTTTAGTCGCGCTTCATTTCGGAAACTTTCGAATCCGATTCTTCAGGCTTGCCGAAGATCACCTGTGTTTCGTTTCCAGATACTGGGCGGTCTGGTCTTTCTCAGTTGCCTGAGCGGATCACCCTTCGTGATCCCTTGCACATGAATATGATAGGCCTATTTGCGAGGGGTTGCAAGAAAACATTTCGAGACTTTCCCACGAGTTATGCACCGGGTCGGTGGATAACAGGGTAGGCGAGCGTCCAGAGGGTAGAATTCACCCGTGAATAGGTTCAAAATGGGGCTTAAGCTTGTACTGGCAGCTATAGTCTCCAGCGCCCTCTCGTCTTGCGGACCCAAGGAAGTTTCGACCGATTCGAGCGGCGCAACTGGACCAAAGGGGACGCGCACGGTGTCGTTCATGGTCTTTGGCGACCCGGCAGAGCTTCATGCCTATCAAGATCTTGTCTCAGCTTTCGAGAAAAGGCATCCGGAGATTAAAGTTGAGCTCGTCCACATTCCCAGCCAGAGCGACTATCGAAAGCGAACCGGCACAGATTTCGCAGGCGGATCGCCCACAGATGTCTTACTCATTAACTATCGGCGCTTCGCAGAGTTTGCAAAGAAGGGAGTACTCAAACCTTTGGGAAGCTATCTAGCCAAGAGCACGGTAATCAAAGAGTCGGACTTTTATCCCCAAGCGATCGAGCCATTCAAGTGGAACGGGGAGCTTATGGGAATCCCGCAGAACCTCTCTAGCCTGGTGGTCTACTACAACAAGGACATGTTCGATAAGGCCAAGCTGCCCTATCCTAAAGCAGGTTGGACATGGGAGGAGTTTGTCACCACGGCAAAAGCTCTCACCAAGGACGTGGACGGAGATGGGCGAATTGATCAGCATGGCCTTGGGACCGAAGTTTCTCTTCAGCGGCTCGCCCCATTTATATGGCAAAACGGCGGGCAACTTGTTGACAGTGCAGGCGATCCGAAAGCATTGTCCTTCGGCACACCCGAAGCCAAAGAGGCCTTCCAGTGGTTTGCTGACCTGCAGCTTAAGCACAAGGTTGTGCCTAATCAGGTTGAGGAGAAGTCCGAGGACAGCGAGAGTCGATTCCAGAGCGGCAGAATTGCAATGCTTCTCAATAGTCGCCGCGGCGTTCCGACCTATCGCGAGATCAAGTCTTTTGATTGGGATGTGGTTTCACTGCCAACGCGAAAGAATGCATCCGGGATCCTTCACGCTGATGGGTACTTTATGCCCAAGTCGGTAAAGAACAAAGCAGATGCTTGGACTTTTATTGAGTTTGCAAACTCTGTCGAAGGGCAAACGATTGTTGCCAAATCTGGTCGAACTGTTCCTTCTCTAATGGAAGTAGCTCGCTCCGACGCGTTTTTAAACCCTACTCAAAGGCCAGCGAATAGCAAGGTGTTTTTGGACACTCTTGCTGATTTACGCACGGTCCCTGTGCATCCAGCCTGGGCAGAAATTGAAACGACTGCCACCGATGAGATTGAACGCGCATTCTATGGAACCGCGCCAGTCGATGTTGCATTCAACACGATGATTGAGCGGACGCGGGAAATGCTAACCGACTAAAGATGAAAGCCTTAGGCCGCCAGGGGGGAAGTAAGCGGCTTAGATCCATAGCTTGGTTACTTGCGCCGTTCTTGCTGGGGTCGTTGCTGCTCTTCGTCGTTCCAGCGCTTATGACGTTTGGGCTTGCTTTTACGCGATATGACGCGTTGTCTGCACCCGAGTTTGTTGGGGCTGATAATTTTGTCGCGCTAACCAAAGACAAATACTTTCACATCGCGCTGGGAAACTCTTTCTATTTCATTGCCCTAGCTGTGCCACTTCGGATTCTTGCTGCTTTAGGTCTTGCATTGTTTTTGCATCGCAGACGCGCAGGAGTTAAGAGTACGCGTGTGGCTGTATTCCTTCCAACTGTGTTTCCCGATGCGGCTTATGCTCTGATTGGACTTTGGTTCTTCAATCCCCTGTACGGTCCACTTAACATGGTTCTTGCCAAAATGGGCATTGCGGGTCCAGCATGGCTTGTCGATCCATCCTACGCAAAGCTTGTTTTCGTTATCATGTCTCTCTTCCAAATCGGCGAAGGTTTTGTCATTTTGCTCGCCGCGCGAAGCGAGATGGCGCATGAGCTTTTTGAAGCTGCGTACATCGCGGGATGTTCTCGTTGGCAAGCGCTTTGTCACATCACCTTGCCTCTTCTCACGCCATGGCTACTGTTGCTCAGCATTCGCGACATCATGATGAGCTTCGTGACTACGTTTGCGCAAAGTCATTTAATGACTCAAGGTGACCCATACTATGCAACGCTCTTCTCCCCCCTCTTGGTTTATGAAGAGGCGTTTGATAAGTTTCATTTTGGCCTTGGCTCGGCCATGATGCTAGTAACTTTTGTTGCATGCTTGCTGCTCGTTGCCGTCTTAGCTGCGATCACAAGGAGGTTGCTCTATGGCTCTAGTCTCTAAGTCTAGGCCCTCTATCTCCACATGGATTGGGAGACTTGCGATGTTGGCAATCTCTCTCCTGTATATTCTGCCACTGGCTGTGTTGATCTCGGCCTCTTTGAGACTTCCTGGACTGCCGCCTCCTCGGACAGTCGAGTGGATACCCTCACCGATCTCTTGGGACAATTACGTAGAGTTGTTTCGGATACTGCCATTCGGAAAATACTTACTGAATTCACTTTTGGTTGTTACCATCGCAATTCCAGTCACAATAGTCACCGCCTCAATGGCGGGATACGCAACTTCGCGGCTTGGTACACGCGCTAGAAAGTGGATCATTTATAGCGCCATTGCAATGCAGCTCATCCCAATAACGGCGCTGTGGCTGCCGCGTTTCTTGATATTTAAATCCTTCGGTCTTATCAATACTTATGCGACGCTGCTTCTACCCGTGATGATGGGATCTGCGCCATTGTTTGTCCTGCTCTATTACCGTACATGTGCGACGATTCCGGAGTCGCTTTATGAAGCTGCAGAGCTGGATGGAGCCTCGACGGTTGGTGTTTGGTGGAAGGTTGCGATGCCGCTTTCTCGGTCTACAACGATGGCCGTGTCGTCACTGACCTTTATCATGTATTGGAATGACTATATCAATCCACTGCTTTACCTAAAGTCTCAATCTCTGTTCACCCTTCCAGTTGGTCTGCAACAACTCCAGCAGCTTGACAAAACCAACTGGCCAATCTTGATGGCGGCTGCGGCGTTGCTGGTCTTACCAGCCGTAGTGATGTTCTTGTTGGTTCAAAAGTTCTTCTTGCAAGGCGGTCGCATGGCGGGAACATCCGGCTGGTAAAGCCATAATAAAGCCATGGACCGATCTTCGCGAATGATGGGTGGCAAGGGAAAGGTTTCCGAAGACGACGGCACGTTTGACCGGGAGTTTTGGAAGTCCGCCACGCCTGAGGAGCGGGTCACAGCCATATTCGAACTGCGCGAACTTTATCACGAGGTGATGCATCCTGGCACCGGGGCTAAGAGACTGGATAGAATGTTGGTGGCAAGCGCCGACTCGGGGAATGATTGCCGACCATCGAAGTCTTCACCGACATCAATGCACCGGTAGAACGGGTGTTTGACTTGGCTCGAAACATTGACCTGCACCAAAAGTCCACATCGCGAACTCGCGAAGAGGCAATTGGCGGAGTTACCTCCGGGTTGATTGGTGCGGGCCAGACCGTGACTTGGCGAGCCAGGCACTTCGGCGTTTGGCAAGAGCTAACCGTCCAGATCACGGACTTCGACCCGCCTCATCACTTCGCAGATGTCATGGTCAAGGGCGCGTTTCACAAGATGGAGCATCACCATTATTTTGAGGCCATTCCATCCGGGACAAGAATGCGGGACGTTTTTACTTTTGAGTCCCCCTTTGGATTCTGGGGCCGCCTGGCTGATTGGTTGTTTCTGACTGGGTACATGCGCAAATTCTTGGTTGAGCGCAACGCCGTACTCAAATCAGAAGCTGAGTCTGAAAGCTCGTGATAGAATAGTTTGTATGACAGACCGTGTAAAGACACTGGAGCAGGACGTTGAGAAGCTCGACGAGAAAGAGCTGATGCGTTTTGCTAAATGGTTTGCCAATTACCAAGATCGGCTTTGGGAAAAGCAAATAACGAAGGATGCAGTATCAGGCAGGCTGGACTTTCTCATCGAGGAAGCTCAGTCTGAACGAGCCAAGAACTCGTTGAGCGATCTTGTTCAATGAGGCATCTGGCAACCAAACGCTTTGGCAAGCTTATAATGCACTACCTCCGGAAGTCAAACAAGTCGCAGACCGAGCGTTTGCGATGATGCAGGCGAACCCGTCTCATCCTTCCTTGCGATTTAAGCAAGCAGGCAATCTCTGGTCAGCAAGAGTCGGGATCGGGCACCGCGCGATTGCGACCAGGGACGGCGAAGAGTGCGTGTGGGTATGGATAGGCACCCACGCCGAATACGACCAGCTCTTGCGGAGCAGATAGGATCGCCTGACCTAGATCGAATAAATCTCTCTGTACTTTGCCGTGAGCCCCTTCAGATAGTCATCCGCCCCAATCGGCTTGTTCGTTACCCGCATCACCAAATCTTTCGGCGCATAGCGCCTGCCCTGCGAATAGATCTTTTGCTTTAGCCAATTGTGAATTGGCGCGAAGTTTCCCTGGGCCATCAGCTCGTCTTGGTTCGGGATGTCTTGGGCCATGGTGGTCCAGAATTGATAGCTGAGCAAGTTGCCCATGGAATAGGTTGGGAAGTAGCCGATAAGGCCCATGGACCAGTGGACGTCTTGCAGGCATCCGTCGCTGTCGTTTGGCGGGGTGATGCCTAGGTAGTCCTTGTACTTCTCGTTCCAAACTTCGGGCATGTCCTTGATCGCAACCGAGCCTTCTAGCATCGCGCACTCGATCTCGAAGCGGATCATGATGTGGAGGTTGTACGTGACTTCGTCCGCCTCGACTCGGATCAGGGATGGCTCGACCTGGTTGATCATCTTGTACCAAGTGTCGAGATCGTACGAGGCAAGCGCAGGAAACTCGGCTTGGAGGCTGGGCAAGAAATGGCTCCAGAAAGCCTTCGACCGACCAACGATGTTTTCCCAAAGCCTCGACTGGCTTTCGTGAATGCCGAGCGAGACACCGCCCGCAAGTGGCCCAAGGTCCCAGGCTTCGGGTGAACCTTGCTCGTACATTCCGTGACCGGCCTCGTGGAGCGTGCCAAAGATCGCGGAGCCTAAGTAGGGCTGGAAGCGGGTGGTGATTCGCGTATCGCCGATCGACCAACCCGTGCAGAACGGATGCGGGGCAACGTCTTGTCGACCTCGCTCAAAGTCAAAGCCGATTGCCTTGGCGAGCGACTCGGTGTACTTGCTTTGCTTGGCGATATCCCAGTCGCCGGTTAACGCCGCGTCGCTGGTCGCTTTGCCGTTGTCTTTGATGTCCTTGACCAACTTGACAATCGGGTCGCGAAGGACATCGAACATTGCTCGGCAATCGGCGGCGGTTGCGCCTTCTTCGTACTGGTCGAGCAGGGCGTCGTAGATATGGTCTTTGTAGCCCAGGTGCTCGGCTTCTTGGCGAGTGAGTTCGAACATTCCCTCGAGCATGGGGACGAAAGACTTGAAGTCGTTCGACTTGCGAGCTACTACCCAAGCTTCATGAGCCTCGGATTGAAGCTTCGCCTTTTCTGCAACTAGCGCAGTTGGAATCTTGGTGGCGAGCTCGAAATCGCGGCGAACGACTCGGCAAAGTGCCTCGTTCTCGGAATCGCCACCCACTTCCTTCTCGGCTGCGTCCAGCGCTTTGCGAGTTGCCGAGTCGGTAAACATCTCATGAGCCATCTTGCTCAGGATGCTGACGTGGGTTGCACGCGCACCAGCACCTCCGGGGGGCATGTAGCACTGTTGGTCCCAGTGCATCATGCCGTTGGCGGCGTTCAGGGCGTTGATTTCGGAAAGGCGACTGCGAAGTTCAAGGAGCGACATGCCCCAAGTGTACTATCCGCCGATCCAAGAAGCAACGCGCCCGCGCAAGGTAATCACTCTCGTAGGCTGATCGGGGGCATTCGATGAGATCGTAATCGTGCCGACCTTCAGCCCCGGCGTGGATGTATCCATCGTGATTGTATGGCTGTTCGCCGTCACCCCCGCGCTCCTTGTGAACATGCCAGCGGGAGCGGCGAAACCGGAGCTTGCCGTGAGCTGGTACTTCAGGTCGCCGATTCCGTTGGTCGTCCAAAGGGCCGTGTCGGCGTTGTTCGAGATCGTGATCGTTCGCTGTTGGGTCGAATTTCTTCGCACCGATCCGAAATCGATCGTCGTGGTCGAGGTGATCTTAGGCGGAACTCGCAGGTCGAGGAAGACAGGCAAGTGACCCAGCCCATCCGCGGAGTTTTTCAAGGCAGTTCCAATCGTCGGGCCAACCATCGCGTTGGTTGTTACGTTGATCGGGGAGTTAAAAGTGGAGCCATCATTGCCCCAGGCGCGATAGGAGTGATTGGGGTCGTTCCAAGTTGTCGTACTGTACGCAATGTTTGGATTGCCGATGTACTCGAATCCTTGTAAATCTACGAGTCCTGCGCAAAGAAGAATCTGGTCATGTCGATCATCCATCGCAACAGCAGGGTCTTGGGTGTGGATAAATCGATAACTGCTGTTGTTGTTCCAGTTTCCAGGAGAATTGATCGGATCGTAGAATCTGCCTGCATTGTTGACCTGCGAGCCCACTAATTCCTGATATGCGGCCTGCGTAGAAGTCTGGATGTTCAGGTCTGAGCCGATGAGAAAGTTAAAACCAGCAGGAAGTCCGTCATTAACGATGTCAAAGGTTGGATCTATGATCGAAGGGTTAGTGTCCTGCCCCTCAGCGTTGTCTCGAATTCTGATGGCCTCCACCAACCTTCGATTCTGATCCGTGGCGGTATCACCCGCTTTCATATGGGTGGTATAGAGGCCAATTGAGGCGCCTGGTGACGTGTAGCCAATCACGCGAATGTCATACCGGAGCGTATCACGAGGTTGATTTGAAGTCGAACTTGATCCGACGGCAATACGCGTTGCGCGAATGTAAGTTACGCGGGAGGTTCGATAGAAAAAGCCGGTCTTAGTGTCCGCTCCTTCGCAATAGGGGGCGGCGGCCCAGTCACCAGGACTGCCGGTTGCCGTGTTCAGCAAGTTTAGAAAGGCAGTGATGCCGCCAGCGCCGATCATTTCTTGCGTCATCAGGACGTCAGGGGCAAAAGACCGTCCCTGATAAACGCCATAGATGGCCGTCTTGAACTCCGCGATTCTTTCGGTGCCGTTGAAGTTGGTGACGTTCCACTGCCCGACTCGAAGCTGGGCGACGGCAGAAGACGCGAGCCCGACAGCCATGCAAAGGGATGCAAAAAGACACTTCTTTCTAAGCAAAAAATTCATGGGTTGAAGCTATTAGGATACCTCAGGCTCAGTCAAAGTCCAACCAAGTGAAGTTGGATTAGGGTAACTCTGCGGGGCATTTCTTAACGTATTGAGACGTTAATGATCGTCATGATGACGCTTGCTAAATTTCTTGATTGCAAAAAGAGCTAGTCCGATGCTGGCGATGATCTCTACTTTCTTGCCAATGTTCGCAGACACACCTTCGGCAGTCTTTGAGATCGATACGATGCGAGGAGAAATCGCGTCGGAGGTCTTCTTAGCTGAATCAAGAAGCCCCTCGACTTTGCCGCTGAGGACCTTGACCCGCTCAGAAAGCTGCACGATCGCCCGAACTAAGAAGATCACGATGATCACGAGCCCGAGCATGAAGATCGAGGCGAGCAGGAAGTAAATCCCGGAAACGGTGAGCCACCAAGTCGGCATAGTTGAACCCATTAGCGCACTACTTTTACCTGAATCGTGCTCGTTTGTCGAGCAGGCAACGAGATCATGCCCACCGCGTCGCCCTCTTTGCTCTCAACATTGCGCCCGGCGATCGAAATGATTTGGCCCCACATGCCGCGAACCATGAGCTCGGCCTTGATCTCTTTGTCTGCCGGATTGTGAATTTTGAGCTCGGCCCAGCGCTTGCGCTCATCCAAAATAACCTGCTCAATCTTGCCAAACGTAAGCTCAAATTCTGCACCTATTTGGCGTAATACGACGCGCCTGCCGACTCCATCCCAAGGCCGCACAATTATTTTGCCATCTTCGTGGGTGAAGTGGCATCCGAAGGCGAACACATTCTGGTTGCGATTCGGCAAGACATACGCCCCTGCGTTGATCAGATAGTGCGTATAGCCAAGGCCGCTCGCGCCCGTGAAAGAGTTGTATCCAAAGTGCTTGCTGCTCCGATCGGGGCAGTAGCACATGCTGACCGCTCCGTCGTTCCGGATCAAAGCCCACGGCCCCATCATGCCTCCGAACGATAACCGCAGGTAGGCGTCGCTAATCGCAAGATAGTCGCGGTCCATCGACTCGAAGAACATGAGGCTATTGGGAATTGTTGTGTGAGCCAGACACGCCTCGCCCCGATCGATTAGCGCATCGAGAGGCGTGGAGTCTGCACCGTCCCAGCTTCGCTTGTCGCTTCCATACCACCACCAACTCGGGGCAAGGCTTCGGGCGGCGTGTGCGCAGCGCATGGTGCGCTCAAGGTGCTCGTCGTTATTCAGATAACGCGCGGCGTTGAAGACTTCTTCAAAGCCGCTGGTGTCGAGGACGCTTTCCCCGGCATAAGGAAACTGCAGCTTGGTCATCTCGTTTGCTTTGAACTCGATGAGTTCCGAAAGCTTCTCGGCTTCGTCTTTGAGGCCTTCGCGATTGAGGTCTTTGAGAATGTCGTAGATGCGCGAGTAGCCGAGCAGGCCGACGGTCCGCACGTAGTGGCGCCATCCGAATCGAAACATTGCACTGCAGGTTAGGGCCGCTCTTTTCAGATAGACGCGCGGCTTGTGCATTGTCTCGCCGTAGGTTGCGGAGATGCGGTGCATCGCATGGTACAGGTTAAAAACGGCTGGGTAGGTGAGAGGCCGCCCCGCGTAGCTGCCAACGGCAAAGTTCTCGCCGAGGGTGCTGCCAACGCTGAAGTCGCCTGGGTTCTGGACTCGCTCAAGTAAGAAGCCTTCAATGTATTCATCGAGCACCTTGATCTCTGCTCGATCTGGATAGAGCGTATTCTTCTCGGCAAGGAAGAGGGCATCGGCGAGCGAGCACTCGATACCGCTAGCCCCCGAGAATTCTTCTCGTGTTGTTATCGGTTCATTGGTATCTGTGTTCGCCAGGCAGATTGCTTTGAACAGCGGACTCGTCTGATCGCGAATAACTTGGTTCTCAAGAATGTACGTCGAGCGGCGCTTGATCAGGGTTTCGATTGGATCTGTGAACAGCAGGTGGCAGTAGCTGACGCGCCCTTCTGAGTCTTGGAAGGTGAGGCGAACGGGTCCCGGCTCCTTTGGGCGAACGAAGCAGAAGCCGCCTTCCTCGTCACTATCGGTATCGACCAAGGCGTCCTTGGTTGCATAAAACTGAATTGGAGTCGCGCCGCCAATCTCGACGGCGATGCCGACGTCCATCGGCGCAACCGCGCTGGGCAGAACCCTGATCGCGGGGCGGCCTAGGCTGGCTAGTGTGGGGAAGATGCCGTCTTGCTTGTCGCGATCTGCAGGGACGAAGCGCATCTGGAACGTCTTGCGATCGCCTGGTTCGAGAATCAGCGAGGTGTGCTCGTAAGCCCCCGGCAACCAGCCTTCGCGCTCGGCAGCGGCGCGGCTATAGACATAGACAACCGGGATGCCTTCCCATTGATGAGGAGTATTCAGGCTGCTCGGAACAGAGGCAAAGAACTCCCATGCGGTGGTGTCTCCGGGAAAGACTAATAGCCCTGGCGGTTCGCTCGTCATTCGCTGAGCGAACACCCAGCTAGCGGCTCCGCCGATGAACTTGTGAATGTAGAGGCGCGACGTCCAGAGCTGACGTAACTGGTCATCGCTCCAGCCGAAGCCGTCATAAAAACTGTTAAGTGCAATCGGAAAGCCAAGCTCGCCGATCTCGATCGTCTTGCGCCCGCGATTGATGATCTCAACATCCCACACGATCTGCGGGATGGGGCCGGAGACTTCGTAAAAGTGGCCCTTGGCCTCGATCTCCGGTATCAGCGAGAACTCGTACTCGAAGCTGACCTTGTTCGAGAGCATCCCCTCGGGGTCGTTTTCGTATGGGTCGAGGAGGTTGGCGTTGTTGTTCCGGTCGAGCACCCAGGGGTCTTTAGGGTTGGTGCGAACGCCGAGCATGATTGTGCCGGGGAAGTAGTCTTCGGCGGACTCTTCGCCAAAGGCGAGCGGCGGAAGGATGAACTGAAAATCCTCGCCTTCTTCGGGCAAAGCAGGGTCTGTCGCCCAAAGCTGAGTAATCCGACCACCGACGCCGAATTCGAGACTTATGAGTGAGCCAGTAAGCTCCGACCGATCGTCGGCAAAGGGTTCCATGCGGGATAGCAATTTACCCGACCCTCGATGCGATGGGACTTATGGGACCTATGGGACTTATGCTGGAACTTCAACTTCGACTGGCTGGGGCTTTTCGAATTGGTCGTGGTAGAGGCGGGAGTATAGGCCCTCTTTCTTGAGCAACTCGGAATGGGTTCCTCGCTCCACGATTCGACCATTCTCGAGAACCAGAATTTGGTCGGCGGCTAGGATTGTTGATAGTCTGTGTGCGATGGCGAAGGTTGTACGGCCTTTCATTAGCTCGCTCAAGGAGGCTTGGATTAGGCGCTCGCTGTGGGTGTCTAGCGCGCTGGTG